>Ga0210406_10001192_pt1 | contig 32900 bp, 30 predicted proteins | sample IncBWC30MmetaG_FD_155454 | JGI IMG/M metagenome (GOLD analysis project Ga0210406, IMG submission 155454) | Forest soil microbial communities from Barre Woods Harvard Forest LTER site, Petersham, Massachusetts, United States - Inc-BW-C-30-M | ecosystem: Environmental > Terrestrial > Soil >... | reverse complement strand
GACCCCTAGAAACGGGCACTTACGAGCTGACGCGTACTGCTGCGGAGAGCAAGCGCGTGGGGCGCGTTGTGAATCGTGAGTTCCAGCCAAAAAGAAGAGCTATCCGCCTCTACTGGTAATTGCGAGAAGGCGAAGAGAAAAGGTCCACTTGCTGATTGGATTGACTCGCGAACCACGCAGGGCTATCTTTATTGGAATTTTCGGCGTTTTCGAGGGTCGCCTTGTCCCGCGAGCCGTTTCCTACAGTCAGCGAATTACTCGAGCGGTGGAGAGCCGGTGATCAGCAAGCTCTGGAGACGCTAGTACCCCTGGTCTACAACGAGCTGCGCGGTTTAGCACACTATCACCTGAGAAGGGAACGTCCCGGACACACCCTGCAGACAACCGCCTTGGTTAACGAAGCATACGTCCGGCTGGCACGCGGGCGTCCTTTTGAAGCGGAGAATCGCACACATTTCGTGGCCATCGCTGCGCGGGTGATGCGGCAAATCCTCGTGGACTACGCGCGCAACCGCGGAGCAGCCAAGCGAGGAACAGACCGGCTAGTGGAATTGAACGGGATCGAGGACGATCCGGCCGACCGGAGAGGCAAGCCTCTTGCCCGGGAGGTACCCAGCGTCGATCTGGTGAGGCTTGACGATGCATTGAGAGAGCTAGCGAGAATCGACGAACAGCAGAGCCGTCTTGTGGAGTTGCGCTTTTTTGGTGGCCTTACCGTGGAAGAAGCGGCGGAGGTGCTGCGAATCTCGCGATCTACAGCAAAACGCGACTGGAACGTCGCCAAAGCATGGCTCTCAAGGCAACTAAAGCGGGGTACGCATGGAGAAGAACGAAAATTGGCCAAGGATTAAAGCAATAGTTGCAGAAGCACTGGAGCGTGCGCCGCAAGAACCAGAGATTTTCTTGAGCGAGGCCTGTGCAGCAGATCCTCTGGTTCGGGCGGAAGTCAAATCGTTACTGTCGGCTTACGAAAGTTCGCTAGGTCTATCGGACACGGAACTAATCGCGCAATTGGTCGACGCTGCACAAATCTCAAAACTCGTCGGGCCAATACCGTCTGGTCAGCAAGCTCGGAGAAGGCTTTGCTACCGACCCCGGCCCGACACGATTTGAACGGTGAAGCTACTCGGGAACGGAGAAAGTGGAAGCAAGCGAATACAGGTAAACCACGATACCGATAAAAATCAACAAGCCACCAATGCCCACAAAGATGACGAACGCAATAGGCGTGGCCCAGAGCAAACATAGCGCTTCCACTAACAGACCGAGAGCCACACAAACACCTGCAAATCGTAGGCGTTTCTCAAGCGCATTTGTGTTCAGCATCACAGACCTTCTTTCCAGAATTTTGCACCCTTGAGGTGTGCAAGATCGTGCGCGAGTTCGTGACAGCCACTCGAGAGGCAAGAGAGCTGATTGGATTTGATTGCAGGAAGAGTGGCAGGGTCGGCGTTGTGCACCACTCCTTCTTCGAAAGATCGAGCACCTAGATGACAATGAAGGCACTCGCGATTGTTGAAAGGGTTATAGAGCTTGATTTTGTCCGGTGCCGGTGGAGTCCCGAGATAGTAGATGGCCAAGTGCTTTAGTCCGTACAGTTTCACTCTGAGCCCGCCAAACATGGCGTATTCCGTGTGGCACGAGTAACACGCTTCATCTGCAGGCACAAGATGATTTTGGAAATGAGCCGCAGGGATATGAGTGAGATCGTCGACAAGCAGGCTCTTGCCGTAGTCCTCCATAGTGTGGCAGGACAAACAGAAAGTGGTAGTTTTGGCACGTCCCATTTCTCTGGACACGCCCAGAAGTCCGCAAAAGACGGGCAGGCAGAAAATGGCGACAAAGGCGAGGATTTTTCCGCCCCGGTTAGCCGTTATGGCTGGACGAGTCAGAAGCACAGCTATGAGTGCAGCATTAAAGAGGATCAGGCAGAGGATCAGAGTTGTCGCGTGAAGCATTGATCTTTTTCCGTTCCTAGCAGGGAGCTAACTGCTCCCCAGCCGCTCACCGCGAGAAACCAGGTACCTACTGGGGTCATATGGGGCTCCGGCCAAGAAGACACGACACCTCCGATTTCTTGGGGCCTAGCGGATAGTGAGGTGGGTGCCAAACTCGACGACCCTGGCACCCTTTCTGGCCTAGAGTCGTTTTGATATAACGGCAGCGTCTGTCTCGTCAAGGGAAAAAACCAGCCTTGGTTTATACTCCTGGACCCATGCGCTTCGAACTCTCAGTCAGTTCCCGGAGCCATTCGAAGACAGGTGAAGACATCACATCTTCAGAGAAGCGCCAGCGCCAATTTCCGTCGGCACGGCCGGGCACGTTCATACGACTCCCCATGCCTAAGTCCAGGAGATCCTGTAACGGCGCAATCGCTAGCCCCGCGACCGATGACCAAGCCAGGCGAATCAAAGCCGGAGCGGCTTCCGCGCTCCCGCCCAATTTGCATTTCAGATAGCTCCAAAAGTTCTGTTTCTGCGAATCGGGCAATTCTCCATACCATTCGCGAGAGGGTGCGTTGTCGTGCGTGCCGGTGTACGCTACCGCGTTGGTGATGAAGTTGTGGGGAAGATATGGATTGTCGGCGTTGCCGTCGAAGGCGAATTGCAGCACCCGCGTCCCCGGCACCTGAAATTGATCACGCAGCGCCACCACATCCGGCGTGATTACCCCCAGATCTTCGGCGATGAACGGCAGGCGGCCCAGCTCACTTTGCACCACCCGGAAAAAAGCCTCGCCGGGCCCGGGCACCCATTGCCCGGATTGGGCTGTTGGTGACCCGGCTGGAACGTACCACGCCGCGGCAAAACCCCGGAAGTGATCGAGTCGAACGACATCTACATGGGCTAGCAGCGCACGGAGCCGTTGAATAAACCACTGATAGCCTGTTGCACGAAGTGCATCCCAGTTGTAAACGGGATTGCCCCACAACTGTCCCCGTGCGCTGAAATAGTCAGGAGGAACGCCTGCAACGAAGCGCGGACGGCGCTGTTCGTCCAAAAGAAATAGCTCCGGGTTCGCCCAGACATCGCTGGAATCCGGCGAAACAAAAAACGGGAGGTCACCAATCAAGCTCACGCCCTTGGCACGGCCGTGCGCCTTCAGCTGATCGGCCTGGCGAAGCAACAGGAATTGTTCTAGACGAAACTGATCAATTTGAGTTTCCAGCTCCCGTCGCGCTTTCTCTAAGGCCCAGGGCTTGCGCTGGACCAAATCTTCCGGCCACTTAAGGTAATAGGCTCCGTCAAATTTTGACTTTAGTGCCCGGAACAACGCATAGTCCTCCAGCCAGCTTTCCTGCGTGACGCAAAACTCGTCATAGGCAGGGCGCAAGTCCTTGCGCTCCCCGGCTTTGAATTTGACCCACGCCTTTTCGAGCAGCCGCTGCTTGAAAGGGATGATGGAATCGTAATCGACCACGTCTTGAGCGAAGTGGGCCTCACAATCGCTTGTCTCCAGCAGTCCTTCCGATATAAGACCACAAGGACTGATCAGCAGGCTGTTGCCGGCAAACGACGACAGCGATTGATACGGAGAGTTTCCATAACCGGTCGGACCAAGCGGTAACGCCTGCCACCATCTTTGGCCCGCTTCCTGGAGGCGATTGACCCATGAAAACGCCGACGGTCCCAGATCACCAATGCCGTAAGGCGAAGGCAGCGAGGTGAGGTGCAGCAGTATGCCGGAAGCCCGATAGTCAGGCGGAAATGGCGGAACGTTCGGCATCCCACCTGTACCGCTCATTGCCAAACTCCGGTTTGAGCACCGCATCCCGGGGAATCCAATGCATTGCTCACCATCTCCTGGGCTTCTCGCACGATGGCGTGCAGATGTTCCCGCCTCTTGAAGCTTTCCGCGTAAATTTTGCAGATGTTTTCCGTGCCAGAGGGGCGGGCAGCGAACCAGCCGCTTCCAGCTGCAACTTTCAAGCCACCGATGGGCGCGTTATTGCCCGGGGCTCGAGTCAGCTTGGCGGTTATGGGCTCGCCTGCTAGATCCGACTCCTTCACTGCTTCCGGCGTGAGCTTTTGCAATCTGGATTTCTGCTCGGGGGAGGCTGGCGCGTCGATGCGCGTGTAGTAAGGGCTGCCGAACTCCGCCGTCAGCTCGCGGTAATGGGAAAGCGCCTCGAAGCGCTCTCGCGCAGTCGCGACTTGCGGATCGATGACGCGGTCGAACACCAAATGTCGCTCGTAAAATGCATTTTCCGAGCCTACAAATGGAATCGGGCCGCATCCGTACTGATGGAGCAGTCTTGCAATGCTGGAGGTGTCCGGCCCTTCCAGGGCGTTTCTCGTGGATGATGACGCTTTGACACTTGTTGTGCTCATTGAGGTTCCTTTGATTGCGAGTTATCTGAAAATGCGACACGTCAACATGCGCATCCGGCGATGCCGGCAGCATGACGGAAAGATTCACGAGGCTACGTGATGATCGTCATTCCAAAGCTGAATCACTGGCTGAGAAAGATTGTGCTCATAACTGAGCGCGCTAAGGCTCGCCGTGCTGAGAACAAAATACCTGCCAGCCGATCCTGGCCCGAGCCCAAGCCACCGCGCGGCCAGGACTCGAATGAAGTGGCCGCTGGAAAACAGCAGCACGTTTCCCGCGACGGCACGGATGCGCCTAACCACTCGGTCGGCTCTTTCCCCAACTTGGCCCGGCATCTCGCCTCCCGGGCAGCCGTCCCGGAACAGCTGCCAGTCTGGGCGCTCCGCGTGGATCTCGGACGAGCGCCGGCCTTCGTATTGACCGTAGTCCCATTCCACCAGGTCAGGATCGGTCTCCGCTGTCGCGCCGAATCCGGCCAGTTCGCAGGTTCGGAATGCGCGCTGGAGGGGGCTCGTAAAAACCTTGGCGAACGTCAGGCCCTTCAGACGATCTCCAAGCCGCAGGGCATTACGTTCACCATTGGGGGTCAGAGGTAAGTCCTGAGACCCGTGTGCTGGCCTGTGAGACTCCATGGTGTCTCGCCGTGACGTGCCACGTAAATCACTGGAAGGTGCTCGCTCATACAGTCGTTATCCTTTTTACTGCCCGGTTCGCTCGCTTGAGGCAATTGGTGCCAGCCTCCAGCACTCTTTGGCAATGGCCCAGTCTTCCTCGGCCCGAACGACCAGAACGCGCACTCGCGAGTCCGCGGTAGACACATCCTGATCGAGAGAGGGTCGAGCATTTGCCTGATTATCCAGTCGCAGGCCAAGAAATTCCAATCCATGACAAGCCGCGGCTCGCACCCCAGGGGAGTTCTCACCGACCCCGGCGGTGAACACCAGGACATCCATGCCGCCGAGGACAGCGACCATGGCACCGATCGCCGCTCGCAGACGATGCACATAAATGTCGAAAGCCAGCTTCGCTCTCTGATGGCCCTGCTGGATGCCCGCGAGAATGTCGCGCATGTCGCTAGATAGGCCCGAAATCCCGAGCAGCCCCGATTTCTGATTCAGCACGTTATCGATGCTCTGGCCATCGAGCTGATCCTGGCGCATCAAGTAGGTCAAGATTCCTGGATCCACTGAACCAGAGCGTGTCCCCATCATCAGACCCTCCAGGGGAGTGAAGCCCATTGTGGTGTCGATGCTCCGGCCTTCCTGAATCGCGGTGACTGAGCAACCGTTCCCAAGATGGCAGCTCACAATTTTGAGCGCTCTGTGCCCCGCTCCGAGCATCTGCGCGGCGCGCTCTGCACAGTACTGATGATTGATGCCGTGGAATCCGTAGCGGCGGATGCCGCGCTGGAACCACTCATAAGGACCAGGATAGATTGCCGCGGGCAGCGGCATTTGACGGTGAAAGCCGGTATCGAAGACGGCCACCTGAGGAACAGCGCCCAGAAGATTCTCGACAATCTTCATGCCTTCCAGTTCGGCCCGAATGTGTAATGGTGCGAAACCAGACACGCTGTCGATGGCCGCGCGCACTTCGCGCGTGACCACCACGGGGTCTTCAAAATGCGGGCCGCCATGGACGACGCGATGTCCCACCGCGTCGATCTCCGAAGCGGAGGCGACGGCACGTGCCTTCCCATCACGCGCGGTGCGTAGCAAGTGCTGGATGAGTTGTTCGCGCGAGGAAACGGGCAGTTCTTCCTTGAGGGTGACCCCGTGCGAGTTTTTCACAGTGATCGCTGCGGTGTCGCGCCATTCGATCTTCCCCTCCCACAAAGGAGCGGGGGGATGATCTGGGAGCGTCCCGCCAATTTCGTAGAGGCAGGCTTTCTGGCTGCTGGATCCCGAGTTGAGCACGAGAATTTTCATACGTGGCTACGCCGGTCTGATTTTGCTGCCGCTGGTTGGCTTTCTCCTCGAGTAAGGGAGATGGCCGACTAGAGCGGCCATCTCCATCCCGTAATCTCGGGGCTGTCGATGCCATGCTTGTAGGCGTGGGCACGGCAGGCGATCTGCGCGTTGCGGAATTTCTCCTTGGCGTGGCCACCGGCATTCTGCAACCGGGGAATGCGGTCGATAGCGTCAATGGCCAAGCTGAACCGGTCAATCTCGTTGTTCATGGCCAGTTCCATCGGCGTGTTGATATTACCTTTCTCCTTGTACCCGCGCACGTGCAGAGACTTGTTCTTGCGGGCATAGGTTAGGCGATGAATCAGCCAGGGATAGCCGTGGAAATTGAAAATGATGGGCTTGTCGGCGGTGAACAGTGAATCGAAGTCTGCGTCCGTCAAGCCGTGTGGATGTTCCGTGCTGGGTTGCAGTTTGAACAAGTCGACCACGTTAATGAAACGGATCTTCACGTCAGGAAACTCCTGGCGCAGCAGCACCGTTGCGGCCAGGGCCTCCTGCGTCGGTATATCGCCAGCGGAAGCCATAACCAAGTCGGGCTCGCCTCCCTGATCGTTGCTGGCCCAGTCCCAGATGCCAATGCCCTTGGTGCAGTGGGTGATCGCGGCATCCATATTCAGATACTGAAGATGCAGCTGTTTGTCGGAAACGATCACGTTGATGTAGTTCTCGCTCCGGAGGCAGTGATTTGCCACCGACAGCAGGCAATTGGCGTCGGGGGGAAGGTAAATGCGGGTGACGGCGGCACTCTTGTTCAGAACCACGTCCAGAAATCCGGGATCCTGATGTGTGAATCCGTTGTGGTCCTGGCGCCAGACGGTCGAGGTGATCAGCAGATTCAGCGACGCGATCTTCTGACGCCAGGACAGGTGATTGCAGATCGACAGCCACTTAGCATGCTGGTTGAACATCGAGTCGATGACGTGCACAAACGCTTCGTAGGAAGAGAAGAAGCCGCTGCGCCCAGTGAGGAGATAGCCTTCGAGCATGCCTTCCATGGTGTGCTCGCTCAGCATCTCGATGACACGCCCGTCACTCGCCAGTTCACCACCATCCTGGTCCTCGGGAAAGTATTCCGCGATCCAGAATTTCTTGGCCGCCTGATAAACGGCTTGCAGCTTATTGGACGTAGTTTCGTCAGGGCCGAACACCCGGAAGCTGTCCATGTTCGACTTCATCACATCACGCAGGAAGTTCCCGAGGGGCGGCACATTCTCCGCCTCGATGCTTCCTGGGCGATCCACCTTCAGGGCGTAACTGCTGAAGTCGGGCAACCGTAAGGCCCTTTTGAGAACCCCTCCATTGGCATGGGGGTTGGCACTCATGCGGCGGTTCCCCGCGGGCGCGAGCTCTTTCAGTTCCGGAATGAGCTTGCCCTGCTGGTCAAACAACTCCTCAGGCTTTTGGTCACGCATCCATTTTTCAAGGATGCGCAGCTGCTCCGGGTTCTTCTTTACGTCGGTCAAGGGCACCTGATGAGCACGCCAGAAGCCCTCGAGCCGGTGACCACCCGCCTGTTGCGGTGCACCCCAGCCTTTCGGGGAGCGCAACACGATCATCGGCCAGCGCGGGCGCCTGGCCACGCCGCTCGCGCGGCATTCACGCTGGACGCTTTGAATCTCCCCAACGCAGTGTTCCACCGTCGCGGCCATCGCTTGGTGCATGGTGTCGGGATCGGAGCCCTCCACGAAGTAGGGTGTCCACCCGTATCCGCGCAAAAGGCTCTCCAACTCTTCGTGGGTAATGCGCGCCAGCAGAGTTGGGTTATTAATCTTGTAGCCATTCAAATGCAGGATGGGCAGGACCGCGCCATCTCGAATGGGGTTCAGGAACTTGCTGATGTGCCACGAAGTGGCCAGCGGTCCGGTTTCGGATTCGCCGTCTCCGACCACTGCAGCGACAATCAGATCCGGATTGTCGAACGCGGCGCCGCAGGCGTGCGAAAGCACGTATCCCAATTCGCCTCCTTCGTGGATCGAACCGGGGGTCTCCGGTGTGCAGTGACTGCCAATGCCGCCGGGAAAGGAGAACTGTTTGAAAAATGCGTGCAGGCCGAGTTCGTCCTCGCTCTTGTCAGGATAAATCTCGGAATACGTCCCCTCGAGATAACCAGGAGCCAAGACCCCGGGAGCCCCGTGGCCGGGTCCGGCCATGAAGATCGTGTCGAGATCGAGTTTCTTGATGAGGCGGTTCAGGTGGATATAGACGAAGGAGAGGCCGGGGCTTGATCCCCAGTGTCCGAGCAGGCGGTTCTTGATATGCTCCGGTTTCAGGGGTTCCTTCAACAGCGCATTCTCCTGCAGATAAATCATTCCGAGCGCCAGATAGGTGCAGGCCCGCCAGTAGGCCTGCGTCTTGCTCAGTTCCTCGGAGGTCAGCGGCGATCCTTGAACGGTGGACCGTGCTTTCCCATAAGCACTCAGCGAGAGGGACGTGGGTTCTTCAACTGCTACACTAGAAGTCATTATCTTAAGCTCCTTATATTCCCACAATGGGATCGGAAGAGATTCTTCGTGGCGCTCGAGCGGCCGACAGCTCATCGGACTCTCAGATGACCAGCGCAGACAGTAGAGAGCACCACAGAGACCATTCATAAAGAATTGAAATGAAGCTGCTTGTGGGAGCCGATGAGTGTCAAACCGCTAGCAAATGACAGATGATTGGCAGCAGTCTCCAAGAGGTGAAGAAGCCTTGCAGATCGAGGTTACGAGGGCGAATCGCGCCGTATTCTACCGCACGCCGGACAGACCTCAAACGCTTACCACCGGACACGGTGAATCGCGGACCACACAATAGGAAAGATCCTGAAGCCGTCCGGTAACGCCCTACAGGCTGCTCCCGGTCACGAGCGCATCAGCCGTCACCTGTCGGACCTGATCGAGGAGTGCCTCCCTCATCGGGCCGGAAGCGACGCGGACAGAGGATTCAGAGCCCACCTGCGCTGAAGCTCGGCAATCCGCTGCTGTTCGCTCGGGATGTCGGTAGCGGGCCCTGCGTAAATCACGGTGCCGACAACTCCTCGAGCATCAAAGCCGCTGTTGCAGCGAATCGAGCTCGGCGCGGCAAGTGTCGCTGAACTGCCGCAAAGGGTCTTCGCCATTCACCGCCCGGGTCTGTATCTGCTGGGGGGTCAGGTTGGGTTGCTCGTAAGCGTTCAGAATGGTCTTTATCACTTCCTCGGCCGTTCCCAGAACGCGCGGCGACGAACTAAGCCGAATGCGGCTCAGCAACGCGTAGACCGGTATCAGTTTCTGAGGATCACCAACGTTCTGCTGGGAGGCGTCAACCAGCAGCCGCGCGCTCTCCGCGATGAAATCAGAGTAAAGCGCCTCGCGCCGGACGATCATTTTGGCGACCAAGTCACGGCGATCCTGATGTTTTTGAACGATCGACGTACCGATGGCTGAGCTCAATGCTCCGACAAGCGATCCAGAAATAGCGGCTAGGGCGGTGATCAAGCCCGAGTTCATGGACGAATTCTCCTTGGTACAGCGCCAGGCCAGAGCCGATCACCGGAGAAGGATTATTCGGCGATCTGGCCGCTTTGGACGCTCAGGCAATTGTCACTTCCGGGCTCAAGTAGACATCCTGGATGGCGTTGAGAAGCTGAACGCCTTCCGTCATGGGACGCTGGAACGCTTTGCGCCCGGAGATGAGGCCGGTGCCGCCGGCACGCTTGTTGATCACGGCGGTGGCCACCGCTTCTTCGAAGTCGTTGGCGCCAGACGCGCCGCCGGAGTTGATCAGACCCGCGCGGCCCATGTAGCAGTTGGCTAGCTGATAGCGAGTCAGATTAATCGGGTGGTCGCTGGCCAGTTCGGTGTAAATGCGCTGGTCGAATTTTCCGTAACTGGAATCACCCATATTCAGGGCCTGGTAGCCACCGTTATTTTCCGGGAGCTTCTGCTTGATGATGTCCGCTTGAATCGTCACGCCGAGATGGTTGGCTTGACCGGTGAGGTCAGCGGACACGTGGTAATCTTTGTCCTTCTTGAAAGCGGTGTTGCGCAGGTAGCACCAGAGAACCGTGGCCATGCCGAGTTCGTGGGCATGCGCAAAGGCTTGGCTGATTTCAACGATTTGGCGATCAGCTAGCTCCGAACCGAAATAAATGGTAGCGCCGACGGCCGCAGCACCCATGTCGTACGCTTCTTTCACGGTTCCAAACAGGACCTGGTCGAACTTGTTGGGATAGGTCAGCAATTCGTTGTGGTTGATCTTCACGATGAAGGGAATCTTGTGTGCGTACTTGCGTGCGACGGAGCCAAGCACGCCAAAGGTGGATGCAACGGCGTTGCAACCGCCCTCGATGGCCAGCTTGACGATATTTTCGCCGTCGAAGTAATCCGGGTTTTTCGCGAAGCTGGCGCCGCCGGAATGCTCGATGCCCTGGTCCACCGGCAGAATGGACATGTAGCCGGTGCCGTTCAGGCGGCCATGGCTGAACAGGCGCTGGAGATTGCTGAGCACGCGCAGGTTGCGGTCGCTCGCCGCGTACACGCGATCGACGAAATCCGGGCCTGGAAGATGCAGGCGCTCCTTGGCGATTTTTGGTGAATGGAATCCAAGCAAAGCATCTGCGCGTGCGCCGAGGTGAGCCTGGATTGTGGTTCGTGGACTTGTAGCCATGATTTTCTCCTATCGTGTTTGTTTACCATTTACGGTCAGCATCGCGGCTGCAGACGAATCTGCCAGCCACATCACTCTTCCCTGTTTCGGGTGGATCAGCTGAGCCGGAAGTTGTTCTGGCTCGTACGGCCCCTCCAGCAGGTTGCGGAACGCCACACACTGATGGCCGGCCCTTAAAAGCCGGCGCACCATATTGCCACCCATTCTTCCTAGCCCGATCTTTCCAAGTTGTATCGATATGGCTCCTGTTTGTTCGACTCTTGGGGATAGGTGATTTTGAGTTATCCCGCGACTTACGAAAATTTCGTTTTCGTGAACCAAAATGGATGCCGGTTCACGCAACTTTTTGCTTTACTTTCGAGAGCGCATAATCTTCCAGGTGGCGAGCATCGCTGTTGAATTTGCGGATACCCTCGGCCAGTTTCTCGGTTGCCATGGCGTCCTCGTTGAGCAACCAGCGGAAGGTTCTTTCGTTCAAGTGCAGGCGTTCATCCTTACTCGCTTTCGCGTTAGTCGGATCAAGACTACGGCTCAGCGAGCCTTCCATTTTTTCCAACTGCTCGAGGAGGTCCGGACTGATGGTGAGCAAATCGCAGCCGGCCAGACGGACGATCTGATTCACGTTTCGGAAACTGGCACCCATTACCTGGGTTTTGTAACCAAATTTTTTGTAGTAGTTGTAGATGCGAGTGACGGACGCAACCCCTGGATCCTTGTCTACGGCGATCTCCACTCCACCGTTCTGTTTCTTATACCAATCGTAAATGCGGCCGACGAAAGGTGAAATCAGGGTCACTCCGGCCTCGGCGCAAGCGACCGCCTGGACGAAGCTGAACAGCAGTGTCAAATTGCAGCGGATGCCTTCCTTTTGAAGAAATTCCGCCGCCTGAATGCCCTCCCAGGTGCTCGCGATCTTGATCAGTATGCGTTCGCGTGCCACACCGTTGTCTTCATATAAGGATATGAGTTTCCGCGCCTTGGCGATCGTCGCGGCGGTATCGAAGCTCAAGCTGGCCGCGACCTCCGTCGAGACCCGGCCGGGAACCACCTTGAGGATCTCGCACCCGAACAGGACGAAAAGGCGGTCGATGAACTCCTCGGCCATCTCTTCGTGGCCGCTGCCGCGCTTCAGGGCCTGTTCGGAGGCCTCCTCCACCAAATGCCGGTAGGCGGGCATCTGGGCGGCGTTGAAAAGAAGGGAAGGATTAGTGGTAGCGTCCTGCGGCCGGTGCCGGGCAATGGCTTCAACATCACCCGTATCGGCGACGACGGTCGTGTATTTCTTAAGCGATTCGAACAGTGTCATGGATTTCTCCTGTCCTTCAAACCTCAAAAACGGTGTTTACTCGCTATTGTGTGCGCTGGCCGCTTGGCTGGCTTCAAACTGCAGGACTTTAGCCAGCCGCCGGCGATGCCGATCCGCACCGCTGAACCTGGCTCCAAGGAAGTTCTTGGTGCAGTCCCAGGCAACCGCAATACCCGTGGTGCGACCCCCGAAGCAGAGAGGATATCCATGTTGTCATCCTCTACGCCCTGGCGTGCCGAGAAATCGTCATGACAAAGCGCCGCGCGCGCGCCAGGCACTTTGTTGGCAGCCACAGAGGCGCCCACACCGCTGCCGCACGCGAGAATGCCTCGCTCAATTTTTCCCGACGCAACGGCACGGGCTAGAGGAAATGCAAAATCCGGGTAGTCGTCGTCCGTGTCGTAAACCTCGTTGCCGAAATCCACGACCTCGTGCCCTTCTTTCTCGAGCAGCCCGGCGAGTTGCTGCTTCATTTCGAATCCGCCGTGGTCCGCGCCAACGCCCACTTTCATTTCGCTCTCCCTCAGCCGTGCACCCGGTATTTCGCAATCTGAGTCTTCGCCGCAGCGACCACGTACTCTGTGCTGAAACCGAATTTCTTCAACAGCTGTTTCAGGGGTGCCGAGGCTCCAAACGATTCGATACAGATGTTGTGTCCATCCGAGCCGGTATATTTGCTCCAGCCGAAATCCGAGGCTTCCTCAACCGACACCCGTGCCTTTACGTGAGGAGGCAGAACAGTTTCCCGGTAACCCCTATCCTGGTCGTCGAACAATTCCCACGAAGGCATGCTCACGACTCTTGCCCGCACACCTTCTTTCTTCAGTTGTTCGAAGGCTTCCAGGCACAGCGCAACCTCGCTGCCCGTTCCGATGAGGATGACCTCGGGATTGCCGCCCGGAGCATCTGCGAGAATGTACGCCCCTCGGGCCACGCCCGAAGCCGGGGCATACCTTGTCCGGTCAATGGTTGGGACGGCCTGGCGCGTGAACACCAACACCGCCGGTTCGTGATGCAATTGCAGGACTACTCTCCAGGCCTCTCTTACCTCATTTGCGTCCGCGGGCCGAATGACAATCAGTCCAGGCATAGAACGCATGTGGGCCAGGTGTTCAACGGGCTGGTGGGTGGGTCCGTCCTCGCCTACTCCAATGGAGTCGTGAGTGAATACGTAAATCACGGGGAGTTCCATCAAAGCGCTCAGGCGCATCGCGCCCCGCATGTAATCCACGAAAATAAAAAATCCTGAACCGAAGGGCCGCACCTTTACCAGACTCATCCCATTGAGTATGGCGCCCATGGCGTGTTCTCGGATTCCGAAGTGAAAATTGCGGCCGCCGTAATTCTCCGCCGAGAAATCGCCGGCGCCCTCCTGCGTGATGCGGGTTTTGGTGGAAGGCGCAAGGTCTGCAGACCCTCCGATCAACCAGGGAATGCGTTTCGCGGCCGCGTTCAGCACTTTGCTGGACGACTCGCGAGTCGCCAGACCTTTCAGGTCCGCAGGGAATTCGGGCAGGTCGCGGTCCCAACCTGCCGGGAGCTGCCGATGCTGCATCCGGTACAGTTCTTTCGCAAGTTCGGGGTAGCACTTGCGATACTCCCCGATTCGCGCAAACCAGGTGTCGCGCAATTCTTTGCCGCGCTTTCCGATCCCTTGGCGAAAATGATCGTAGACGCCTTCCGGCACGTAGAACTTCTGGTCTTCTGGCCAGCCGTAGTTTCGTTTGGCAAGCTGAACTTCCTCCTCGCCCAAAGGTTCGCCATGGGCCCCGCTGGTATCTTGCTTGTGGGGGGCGCCGTATCCGATGTGGCTGTCCACAATGATCAACGTCGGGCGATGCCGCGTGTTCTGAAAATTTCGAAACGCGCGGGCCAACATCTCGAGGTCGTTTGCGTCGCCAACCCGCGTTACGTTCCAGCCATAGCCGATGAACCGCGTGGCCACGTCTTCGGTGAACGCCAGGGAGGTATTGCCTTCGATCGTTATATGGTTGTTGTCGTAAATCCAGCAGAGATTCGAAAGCTGCAGGTGCCCGGCAAGGGAGGCGGCCTCGCTGGAGATTCCTTCCATCATGCATCCATCGCCGCAAAGTGCGTAGACGTTGAAGTCGAACAGATCTGCGAAGCCTTTTTGGTTGTAACGCGTGGCCAGCCATTGTCGGGCGATGGCCATGCCGACGCTAGTGGCGACGCCTTGGCCGAGAGGCCCTGTGGTCGTCTCCACACCCGACGTCCAGCGGTACCCCGGGTGTCCGGGGCAACGGCTATCCATCTGCCTGAATGCCTTGATTGCGTCCAAGGGCACCGACACTTCACCGAGGGCTTCGTAGTCCTTGCTGACGGCTCGGACTTCGGTCAAGTGAAGCAGAGAATAAAGCAGCATGGACGCGTGCCCGATCGACAGCACGAAACGATCGCGGTTCGGCCAAACGGGATCTTGCGGATCGAAACGAAGGAACTGCTGCCAGAGGCAGTAAGCCACCGGCGCCAAAGCCATGGGAGTCCCAGGATGGCCCGAGCTGGCTGCTTGCACAGCGTCCATGGAGAGTGTACGAATGCTATTGATGCTGGTTAGCGCTATGCCTTGCGTGGCCGACGGGTTCGGGGAAACAGTTGCAATGCTCATTGAGAACCAGAAATCCTTTCACGCCGGGTGGGCTCGGCTCGCGTTACGTAGGGAACCGGAACAGATTCCCTTCCCTCATCGGAAGCCTGCGAGCCATGCAACTCCCAGCCTGACTACCGCACCATGTTGAGAGCACCACAGAGGCCATTCCCAAATGATTGAAAATGAGAATTTTTTGCGGCTTGGTGAGTGCCAAACCTCTAGCAAATGGCAGACGATTGGCAGGCCATCCCTCGCATTGCATCGCAGGCAAAAGTCTTGCCGGTCCGGCTTCCCCATTACGCCGTGCATTTTCGAAAGCCTGACCGCAGGCTCCGGAAATCTTGATGACTGAGTACGAAGGAAAGCCATACAAAGTGAGCTCGAAGCTATCAAGCCTATCTACTTGAAGGGCACAGTTGTCAGCCTAGCAAGCCGATAACTCGGGCAACCTTCCACGAAGCATCCGGCTGACGGGCGAACACCGCAATGATCCTAGAATGCGTTTGGACTGCTCTGCCGCTCCTTACTGCACTCACCATTCTGTCCACTTCGCAAAACTCAATTGCCCAACCATCATGAACAATTATCTCGGCAGATGAGTCCCGCAGCTCGAGATCAAACAATCCAAAGTCGTGGGTCAGGTCCGCCTTTAAGGCATCTACGCCGGTTGCAGCTTTGCCGTTTCCATGGACCACCACAATATCGTCCGTCGCCAGAGCGATCAAACCATTGATGTCGCTTGCTTTCGCGGCACTAATCCAAGCCGCTCGGACGGCGACGATCTTGGAGACATCCAGGTCGTGGCCCCGCTCCGCACTACGATTCATCGTTACCTCCTGAGGAGACGCCTGCACATCGGCGGTCAACGATTGCCGTGCACAAGTCGAAGGAAAACCTTTACGAGATCACGACCTGGTCTTGCCCGCGCTCATCCCATCCAGGCTTTCGACTGGCCTCACTTGTGATGACGGCGTTTCACACGCAATTGCGATAGGGAGCGTGCGAGAGCGGCGTTCACGGAAGCGACTTCCGCGGAGGACATCGTTTCGCGGAGGCGTGCAGCTGCGCGTTGCCGTGCTTCTTCGGCTCTTGCTTCGTCGATATTCTCGGTCGCAATCGCCATGTCTGTCACGATGGACACGCGACCGCCCGTAACTTCGACAAGCCCCTCGCCCACGGCGAGAAAGCGAACTTGCCCGTTTTTGCGCACAATCATTTCGCCCGGCACCAATTGGGTCATCATCCGAATGTGGTGAGGAAGAATCCCCATCTGGCCGTCTATGCCGGGCAGCGTGACCAGGTCCACTTCTTCGGAGTAAACGGTGGCGTGCGGCGTCACAATTTCCAATTTGATCGTATTTGGCATGTTCGAATCTCTGGTGCGTTAGTCTTTCCAACCTTTAACGCGGAACGCTATTTGATTTCGTCAATGGCGCCCTTCATATAGAAGTTGCCTTCTGGTACCTCGTCGTGTTTGCCCTCGAGGATTTCCTTGAAGCCGCGAACCGTATCAGCCAGGGAAACCTGCTTACCCGGGTGGCCCGTGAACACCTGCGCCACGCTGAACGGTTGGCTCAGAAAGCGCTGGATCTTGCGCGCTCGTAACACCGTGAGTTTGTCCTCCGCCGACAGCTCATCCATGCCCAGAATGGCAATGATGTCCTGCAGATCCTTGTAGCGCTGCAGCACGTTCTGCACTCCGCGAGCTACGTCGTAGTGCTCCTGGCCGACAATTTCCGGAGCGAGCGCGCGCGAGGTTGAAGCCAGGGGATCCACCGCCGGATAGATGCCCAGTTCGGCGATTGCGCGGTCGAGAACAATCGTGGCGTCCAAGTGCGCGAAGGTGGTAGCCGGCGCCGGATCCGTCAGGTCATCCGCTGGAACATAGACGGCTTGAAAGGATGTGATGGAGCCCTTTTTCGTGGAGGTAATGCGTTCTTGGAGGGCACCCATCTCCGCTGCGAGCGTCGGCTGGTAGCCGACGGCGCTGGCGGTGCGACCGAGCAAAGCCGACACCTCGGATCCCGCCTGAGAAAAGCGGAAGATGTTGTCAATGAACAGCAGCACGTCCTGGTTCCTCTCGTCGCGGAAATACTCGGTGATCGCGAGGCCGGACAAGGCCACCCGGAGACGTGCGCCCGGCGATTCGTTCATCTGCCCATACACCAGGGCAATCTTGGACTCACCCAGGTTGTCCTGCTTGATGACTCCCGCTTCGGACATATCGTGATAGAGATCATTCCCTTCCCTGGTGCGCTCGCCGACACCCGCGAAGACCGACACGCCGCCATGAAGCTTGGCGATATTGTGAATCAGTTCCATGATGACGACGGTCTTGCCCACTCCCGCCCCGCCAAACGCCCCCACTTTGCCACCCTTCAGGAAAGGGCAGATCAGATCGATGACCTTGATGCCGGTGGCGAGCAACTGTGGAGAAGTCGATTGGTCCTCGAGCGATGGCGCCGGACGATGAATCGGATAGTACTTTTCCGCCTTAACCGGTCCGCGCTCATCGACGGGATCCCCGGTTACATTCAAGATGCGGCCCATGACGCCTTCGCCCACAGGCATGGATATTGGCGCTCCGCTATCGGTCACTTCGAACCCACGTTTCAGGCCTTCGGTGCCGGACATCGAGATGGACCTGACCGATTTGTCCCCGAGGTGCTGCTGCACTTCGAGCGTCAGCTTGGTGGGCTGTCCCTGAACCTTGCATTCCACGGTCAACGCGTTATAGATCGCGGGAATTGTCTCCGGGAATTCGACGTCCACCACGGGGCCCACGACTTTAAGAATTTTCCCTTTGTTTAGATTCATAACCTTTACCTCGCCTCAGTCGTTCTAAGATGATGTTTGCCTCACTCGGACTGGCCGCCGGCAATCTCCAGCAATTCCCTCGTGATGTTGCCCTGACGCAAATTGTTGTATTCGAGGGTTAAACGTTTGATGAGGTGATCGGCATTGTCCGTGGCGTTCTTCATCGACACCATGCGAGCGCTTTGTTCACTGGCTTTGGCATTGAGCAGAACCTGATAAATGTAAATGTGGAGATAGTGCGAAAGAAGGTAGCCCAGAACAGCCTCTGGACCAGGCTCAAACACAGTTTCTCGAGTGTCGGCGGGCGAATTCTCTCCAGACTCCGCTCCTGGGATCTTCAACCCTTTGATTTCGCCCACCGGAAGAAAGTCTAGCTTTATCGGGCGCTGCGTGAGCGTGTTGACAAACTCTGTAGCGACAATCCGTACCTGATCCACCTCCCGCTTCAAGAAGAGGTCACGGGCAAAGGAAGCAATCGCCTGAGCTTGCGAAAATTTGGGCTCGTCCTCATAGACAAACTCGGCGGCAAGCTGGCGCCGGTTGTGGACGACGAACTGCGCCGCTTTCTTCCCGGCGGCGATGAAGACTGTAGAGGCGGGGTCGAACTGCGCTGCCAAGCGAAACAGGTTGCTGTTCAGGGCTCCGCACAAACCCTTGTCCGCGCCGATCAAAATGATGGCCTGTTTGCGGACCTCGCGCACTTCGAGAAGCGGGTGGCGGAAGTCGACGGCATGCGCCGTAGCCTCACGCTGAATACGATACAACAGCCGCGCGAAGGGGCGTCCGGCAAGAACGGTTGCTTGCGCTTTGCGCATTTTGGACGCCGCCACCATCTGCATGGCCTTAGTGATCTGTGCGGTGCTACTGATGGACCTGATGCGTCGGCGCAAGTCGTGTAGGCTGTGCATGGTTACGAACCGTTTATCTCCAGGTCTCTTTGAACTGATCGACTACGGCTTTCAAGTCGGCGGTCAAGGCGGGGCTCAGCGCCTTCTCTTGGGCAATTTTTCCGAGCAGCCCGGCTTTGCGCGTAGTCAAGAACTCCGCCAGACCGACCTGGTACTGTTTGACCCGATCCACGGGTACAGCGTCCAGGTATCCGTTTTGGACCGCCCAGATCACCGCTACCTGGACCTCCACGGGGACCGGGTTGTATTGGGGCTGCTTGAAGATTTCTATGATGCGCTTGCCGCGGTCGATCTGAGCCTGAGTTTTCACATCAAGTTCCGAACCGAATTGCGCGAAGGCCGCCAGTTCTCGATACTGGGCGAGGTCCCCCTTGAGCTGTCCGGCAACCTGCTTCATGGCTTTGACCTGCGCCGCTGAGCCAACGCGAGAAACGGAAATGCCGACGGAAATGGCCGGCCGTATCCCCTGGTAGAACATGTCCGTTTCCAAGAAAATCTGCCCGTCGGTGATGGAGATGACGTTCGTGGGGATGTATGCGGAAACGTCGCCGGCCTGAGTTTCAATGATTGGCAGGGCGGTGAGCGAACCGTTGCCGTACTTTTCGCCCACGCGCGCTGCGCGTTCGAGCAATCGACTATGGAGGTAAAACACGTCGCCAGGATAGGCTTCACGACCCGAGGGGCGCTTCAATACCAGGGACACCTGCCGGTAAGCCACCGCGTGCTTGGACAAATCGTCAAAGACAATTAATGCATCCATGCCGTTGTCCATAAACCACTCGCCCATCGCGGTGCCTGCAAAGGGCGCCAGATACTGACTGGTCGCGGAATCGGAAGCAGGGGAAGCAACGATGATGGTGTACGGCATGGCCCCGGCTTGCTCGAGAGTCGCGATGATTCGTGCAATCGTGGATTGTTTCTGACCAATGGCCACGTAGATGCTGTAGACCGGGCGATGGTCCTTGTCGCCGGTTGCTTCAGCCGCTTTGTTGAGACGGGCTTGGCTGATGATCGTGTCAATACAGATAGTCGTTTTGCCGGTTGAGCGATCACCGATAATCAATTCGCGCTGCCCGCGGCCGACCGGAATCATCGCGTCAATGGCCATGATGCCCGTTTGTAGCGGTTCGCTGACCGGACGACGACGGATGATCCCGGGAGCGATTTTCTCAACCGGGTAGGCGACCTCACTCTTCACCGGGCCCTTGCCATCCACGGGCTCCCCGAGGGTATTCACGACCCGCCCCAACAAGCCCTTGCCAACGGGAACTTGCAAGAGTTTGCCGGTAGAGCGAACTTCGCCTCCCTCCTGAAGTTGCGTGTAGTCGCCGAGAATAACCACTCCGACTTCCGTCTCGTCGAGGTCCAACGCTAGCCCGGTGATACCGTGGCCGAGGTCGAGCATCTCATTGAGCATCGCATCGGCAAGTCCTTCCACTTTCGCCACGCCGTCAGCGATCTCACGGATGACGCCCACATTTTGCTTGGCACTCGCGGCCTTCACCTCTGCGATTTGCGCTTCAATTTCCTGTAATATGTCGGCCATAAATCCTTTACCCCAATCTATCCATTTCCGCAGGTCAAAATCCCCTCGGGGATTACCACGCCGATTTTTTTTCCCTGTTCCGGATGACTCAGAAGCATCTCTCGAGGACGGCCAGTTCGGACTGCACGCTCCCGTCATAGACATCGCTCCCGACTTTGACGCGCATTCCTCCGATCAGCGACGGACGGTGCGCAAAGTGGATATCCATTCCAGGTCCGTAGATACGCTGCAGCCCAGACTGGACACGGGCCCGCAAATCCTCAGGCAATGGCACGGCACTCTCGACTTCGGCAGTGTGTCGGTCAAGGTCGAGTTTCACCAGGCGCCGAAAGCGCGATAGCACGGCCAGGTAACCACCACGTTTGCTGGCGATGACGCGCTGCAGCACCTGGCGGACGCGCCCCGGGTCTAACAATTCATTCCGTACACACGAGCGGAACAATTGTCTGGCGTCATGCGCGGCTTGTTTACTCGTCTTCATCTGCTTCCTACCGTCTGCGGCGATCCCGCCACTTCCTTGGCTGTTTCTTCGGCCAGGCGCCGCTGGTCTTCCGGCGTGAGAATCTTGCCGGTAACTGCGGCGGTTGTATGCACCACCAGCCGTCCGATCTCGCGCTTAAGTTCCGCGAGCATGCGTGCGTAGTCTTGCGCGGCCGCTTCGCGCGACTTGGCGATGATCTGTTCGGCCGCGGTCATGGCCTTTTTCGTTTCTTGCTCCTGCACCCGGGCGGCCGCCGTGTGACCTTCCTCGATGAGTCGGTTCGCTTCGGCATTGGCCTGCGTCAGAACCTGCTGGCGCCGGGCCTCGGTTTGGGCCAGCTCGGCCTTGATCTTCTCCGCGTTAGCCAGTCCTTGGGCGATTTGTTGGCGACGCTCTTCCAACATCGTCAGAACTGGGCGATACGCAAAGCGATAGAGGATGGCACATACGATGCAAAAGCTGATGATCTGAGCGAGCAGATGAGACCAGTCGACGCCGAACGTCCTGGTGATGTTCTCCACCTGCCCGCCAGGTTCCACTCGCAACAGCAAAGCAAGAATATTCATAGCAGCGTATCCGGTGCGGGTGCGCACCATGCCTGGCTCTGCACCCGGCCTTTCTCCCTTATTTCGCGAGGAATAGCGCGTAGAATACGATCGCTTCAGCGAAGGCAATGGCCAGAATGGACTGGACGAGGACCTTCGTCGAGGCCTCGGGATTGCGCCCCACCGCTTCGGAAGCCTTCGCGCCGATCAAACCCACGCCAATGGCTGCGCCAAGCGCCGCCAGACCTATAGTCAAGTTTCCCGACATATATCTATTTGTTCCTTTCTTGGCGGTCCCGCTCTAGAACACGGTTAAACCACCGAAATCCGTCATTCAACCTGCGCCGGTGCTAGCCGTTCTTCATGCTGACAAATCAGCAGAGTGAACACGGCGGTTAGCAACATGAACACCAGGGCTTGCACCAGCCCCATCAGCAGTTCCAGGAAATAAAATGGAATCGGCACCAACCAGCCAAAGCCGGGAACCAGCCTGGACATGGCTTCCATCATGTTTTCACCGGCAAAGATGTTGCCGTAGAGACGAAAACTCAGGGAAATCGGCCGGAACAAAATGGAGACAATCTCCAAACAGCCGGCGGCGAAAAACACAAACACCATTAGGATTCTTAGCAGTCCGCTGGTCTCACCCTTAGGCGCAAAAAGCTCCTTCAGAAACCCAAGCGGTCCAACTTCCTGCAGCGCCCAAACAATCCAGCAGGCGAAAAAGACCAGGGCCATGGCGAAGGTCATGTTGACGTCGGCGTTGGCGCCGCGCAGCCAGGCTTCGTCGAGTTGGAATCCATGAGAGCTGCGATGCCCCCATCCGACCGACCCAATCCCTGGAATGAGTCCCATCCAGTTTGTGGCAAGAATGAAAATGAAAACCGTGGCGAAAAACCAAAACGTTCGCTTCGTCAAATGCTCGCCAATGACTCCCTCGAGGAATTTGTAAAGTCCCTCGACGAGCCATTCCAGAAAGTTCTGTGCTCCTTGCGGGACGTGCTTCATATTGCGCGTCGCGTATTGAGCGAAAATGATCAGGCCCAGGGCCACCACCCAACTCACGATCATGGAATTGGTAATCGGGAACCCGAAGATCCTGGTGATCTCCTCGGCTTTCGGGGACAGACCCTGGTCTTCCTGCCTGGGCACCGCCGGAGGTACAGCCTGTTCGGGAGTACCCCCGTTGGTGACAGCGTTGCTTGATGCGCGAGGTGCGACGCCTGATTGCGCCGCGTCTCCAAGCTTTGCATAAAGAGTCAGTCCCAACATCGCGGCAAGAATCAGGGATGCAAATCTGGCTTTTGTTTTTCGCAGATTTCCGGTAGCCCGCGCAGTTGGGAAATCTGGGTGCCTCGGATTGAAGATGTCGATCATGGGCATCTCTGCTGCGTTCCTCGCCCGAACCTCTGGCAGTGGGCTGTTCCCCACCGGCCTCCTAGGAATGCATTCATGGTTCCAAACTCGGGTCGCGGCCCAGTTTCCGCAATATGTCCTTGGCCAAGATGTATTTGAACGAATTTTGCGACGCAGAAGAGCGTTCGCTACTCAGTCGATCAGTGACAAGAGCTTGGCAAGTGACAGCTACGAACTTCGCCATGCGAACCCGATGCTTCAAAAGAAGCACCACTTCACGATAAGACCGAGCACGGTGACAAAAAGTGGCTGCAAAGAGCTTTCTGAATTGGTTCTGTACTTCGGGAGGTTTGAATCTGTCGGCATGTATCCAAACACCGTGATGGGTGCCGCCACGCCTCGATAGCCCAGAAGAAAGGCCGGATTCGTATAGGCGATTTGCCGAATACGCAGAACAACTCCGAACACACCAAGCATCACCAAAAACCAAGCAGGATGCTAGAGACGGGTAGAGAGCGCCGCTGTCTATCTCGACGAGTCCACCCCCGATCTATCGCTCTGGAGTTGAGCGCTCCATGCGCCCTTTCCTCGAACTCAGCAGGAGCCCGCCGTTTGCAACCAAGAAGGAAGGTGCCTGGCCGCCCGATGTCCTGTCACTTGCCAAACTCCTGGCACGCCGGACACTCCCTGCGAGGCGCGGGTTGAGCAGCCCGCTGGTTGAGGAGCACACGCGTAAGTGGTTGCTTCTGAAAGAGCTGGCGCCTTTCCGAAAGGGATCATTTAACTGCGGCCTCGCGAGTGCTTGAAGAGAAAAGCGCTTTTGCCTTTCGCGCTCAGAAGAAGCGCCCAGACGAGTGGAAGGAAGCTCCTGATGGTGAATAAAGCGCTTTGTCAATGGAAGCGATCACTCGGCTGGCTCATCTGTAGCCTCGCACTGGATTTCTCCGGAGCGCTGACGGCGCGCAGTCAAGAAGCGTCCGGCAGCCCGCAAGCCCCGACCGGACGACAGCCTGACCAGCTTCAACAGCAATTGCAGCAACTGAAACAGCAGTACGACGCGACCACTCACGAACTCACACAACGGATTGCCGCCCTCGAACAGGAAATCGAAAAACAAAAAGAAAAAGAGAAACAAGAAAAAGACGTCCTGGAAAAAGCAAAGCAAGGGACGATCTCGTCGGCGGAGCTTGCCGCTCAGCAGGCTGCTCAAGATGCCGTCTTCGGAAAGTCGGATGAGGTCGGCGCAAAGTTCCAAGGCCAACTGCCTTCCGAGCCGACATATGACCTCCTGAGGGAGGCAGACGTAAAGATCGGAAAACTTCAAGAGCAACTGGGTGCGTTTGAATTCCACGGATACTTTCGCTCCGGTTACGGTCTCAATAGCCAGGGCGGGCAACAGGTTGCCTTCGCGGCTCCCGGTGCCGACGCGAAATATCGCTTGGGAAACGAAACGGAAACGTATGGAGAATTCATTTTTGTCAATAACTGGCTGAATCCCGAGCGCAACTCCGATAAGGCATGGATGAAAACAGAGGTAATGATCGAGGCCAACACCACGAACTCGGCTAGTTATGCAAATTTTCCGATCGGCTCTGGTAATGATCAATTCCGCCTGCGGGAAGCCTTCGTGCAGGCCGGGAACGTGCTTGAGAGTCAGCCTGACGCCAAGTTCTGGGCAGGCGAAAGATACTACCGCCGCCAACACATTGAGATTAATGACTTCTACCCGCTCGACATGAGCGGCTACGGTGGCGGTGTCGAGGATATCAATCTTCGTATCGGCAAGATGTCCGTTGCGTTCCTGTCCGGCGCGCGGCCCGATATTGTCACCACGAACGGATACCTCACCAAAAGCAACATCGATGTGCGTTTCTATGACCTGAAAGGACCCTTGGGTTTGTGGGGTGTGTGGTTCAACTATGCCACGTCGAAAGGTGGCACAACACCAACGGGAACGGTAGTTCCTACATCGGATGGATACGCGTTCGGGTTCCGCCATCAGCGACTGGAATGGCATGGTGGTTATCACACGTTTTCCATCCAGTATGGAACCGGAGCAGCCAGCAACTTCAGTACATCCATCGACGATCCCACTCCATTTCTGCAAAGCTCGGCGAGGCTTCTGGCCGTTGAGCAGATATTGTTTCAGCCGAACGACAAGTTCGCCATCATGCCCATCTTTGTCTACCAGCGGTACAAAGACGGGAATCCGCATCATGACTGGAACCAATGGGTCTCGTTTGGTGCCAGACCAGAAATCTTCTTCACCAAATATCTCTCTCTGGCCTTCGAGGCAGGCTTTGACCACACCGAAGGCTTTGTTCCTGCGCTAAACGGCGAACCTTATGTAGATGGATGGTTGCGAAAATTTACGATCGCGCCACAAATCGGAACAGGAAGAAAGTTCTTCAGCCGGCCGGTGCTGCGCGCTTTCCTAACTTATGCAAGCTGGTCGAACGGATTCCGGGGGATGGTGGGTGGAGTGCCCTACATGAACAGAACGGATGGCCTGACGTACGGAGTTCAGGCCGAAACATGGTGGTAGCTGCTGGTTACCGCGAATGACGCGCCGAAAAAGAGCACCACAGGCGCGAATCGCCAAGCGAGACGTGGCACGGATGGTGCTTGGGAGCATCGAGGGAGCAAAGATGGCAATTCAAGAAATAGTCACTAACGTCGGCCCGGGCCAGGGAGTTCGGGCTGTTTCAGCGACGCCAGATTACTCACGCCCTCTGGCCGTCGTCACCACGCTGTTCTTCATGTGGGGCTTTCTGACCTGCCTGAACGACATCCTGGTACCGCATTTGAAGTCCATCTTCGATCTGACTTACGCGCAAGTCATGCTCGTCCAGTTTGCGTTCTTTTCCGCTTACTTTTTGTTCTCCGTGCCATGGTCCAGGGTCGTCGATACCATCGGCTACCAGAGGACCATGGTGATCGGCTTGCTGACAATGGCTGTTGGCGCTATCCTGTTCGTGCCGGCTGCATCTGCCGCTTCCTACGCGCTGTTCCTGACAGCGCTCGTCATTCTTGCTGGTGGTATTACGGGCCTTCAAGTGTCGGCCAATCCCTACGTGGATCTGTTAGGGAAACCCGCAACCGCGTCAAGCCGTTTGGATCTGACGCAGGCTTTCAACTCGCTCGGTACCACACTCGCTCCGAAAATCGGGGGGCTGCTGATTCTAAGCGCCGCACCTTTGGCGATTGCACAATTACGGCAGCTTTCGCCGCAAGCTCTGCACGCGTACCGCGTGCAACAAGCCGCTTCTGTCAAGCTGCCGTACGCCGTGATCACCATCGCCCTGATTTTACTGGCGGTCCTGATTGGCACCTTCAAGCTTCCGAAAGTCGAGACCGCCGAGCGCTCCGGTGAAAAAATAAATGACTCCGTTTGGAAGCATCGCAATCTCGTTTTGGGCGCGATTGGGATCTTCACTTACGTGGGAGCCGAGGTATCTATCGGAAGTTTCCTCGTGAACTATTTCGGACTGCCCGAGATCGCGGGCCTTACTGCGAAAGCTGCGGCAGGGTTTGTCTCGTTCTACTGGGGCGGCGCGATGGTCGGTCGGTTTCTCGGCGCGGCCCTTCTTCGGCACGTCAAAGCTGGCTCTCTGCTGGCTCTTTGCGCGATCGCTGGAGCAATACTCGTTACTGTTTCCATGCTGGTTGCCGGGCACACGGCGATGTGGACGATTCTCGCCGTCGGATTCTTCAACTCGATCATGTTCCCCACAATTTTCAGCTTGGGGGTAGCAGAACTGGGGCCACTGACGGGAACTGGATCCGGCATTCTGAACATGGCCATTGTGGGCGGGGCTATCCTACCCGTCCTACAGGGGGCCATTGCTGACCGCGTGGGGCTTCACCACGCGTTCTTTCTGCCGGTGGTTTGTTACTTGTTTATTTTGTTCTACGGGCTCAGCGGATCGAAACCGAATAGTGAGCGGTACGCAAAAGTTTAAAGGATGCAGACCGGAGGCTGGCAATGCTAGTTGCAGGGGACATTGGAGGGACCAAAACTGACCTGGCAATCTTCTCGAGTGAAGCTGGTCCGCTTTCGCCCCTCGCGAAAGCGCGCGTTCACAGCGCCGACTATCCCAGCCTGCAAGCCATCGTGAAGGAATTTCTTTCAAAGGTAAAGAAACCAGTTGACCGAGCCTGCTTTGCCGTAGCTGGTCCGGTGATCGGCGGCCGCGTGAAGACCACTAACTTGCCTTGGGACATTGAAGATAACTCGCTGGCCCAAGAACTGAACCCGAACATAAAGTCGGTTCAGCTCATCAATGATCTTGAGGCCATCGCCCGGGCTGTGCCAATCCTAAGGCCCAGCGATGTGCAAACCATCAATGCCGGTGAACCTGTTCCCCGAGGAGCTATCGCCGTTATCGCTCCGGGCACGGGCCTGGGGCAATCCTTCCTCACCTGGGATGGTATCCGGTACGTGGCCCACAGCTCCGAGGGTGGCCATTGCGATTTCGCCCCTACTGACAAGAGGCAGGTTCGCTTGCTTGAATACATGCTCAAGCTCTTCGATCACGTTAGCTTTGAGCACGTCTGTTCAGGGATAGGGATTCCGCATCTCTACAGGTACTTGCGCGATGTGGAGCACTTTGCGGAAAAACCGGAGGTAGCAAAGCTGGTCGTTGCGGCAAGGGACCCCTCTGTCGTGATTGTCAATCACGGTTTGGATCCCACCAATGCAAGTCAACTGTGCGCGGCAACCATTGACCTTTTTGTTTCGATTCTGGCCGGCGAGGCCGGCAATCTTGCGATGAAGATCCTGGCAACCGGCGGTGTGTACTTGGCGGGAGGTGTGGCGGTACACACCCTCCGAGCGATCAAGGAGCCTCCGTTTATGGAGCATTTCAAACGCAAGGGCCGCTTCGCGGAGCTCATGGGCCGCATCCCGATCCAGGTGGTCGTCAGTCCCGCAGGATTGGCGGGCGCGGCCGCGTGCGGGCTGGAGAACTCCGCAAGAGATGCCGACTACAGTTAATTACCTAGCTCCGCACCATGGCTTGGTTTTATCGACTCGGCGCGGCCGGCAGAAAGGGTTTCATATGAACGTTCTTGTGATTGATGTGGGTGGTACGCACGTTAAGGTTCTCGTCGCCGGCGAGAGCGAGCCACGGAAGTTTGCATCGGGTCCGAGGTTGACTGCTAGGCAAATGGTTGCGGGAGTGCAGAAGATTACCGCCGACTGGAAGTACGATGCGGTCTCCATCGGCTTCCCGGGTCCGGTGCTTCGAAACCGGCCGGTTGCTGAACCACGTAACCTGGGAAAGGGATGGTTTGGTTTCAACTTCAGGTCTGCCTTCGGCTGCCCCGTGAAGCTTGTCAATGATGCGGCCATGCAAGGGCTGGGCAGCTACGGGCACGGGAAAATGCTGTTCCTGGGATTGGGAACCGGGCTCGGCTCGGCGCTGATCGTGGATGGCATCGTGGAGCCCATGGAACTGGGTCATCTCCCTTACAAGAAAGGCTCTTACGAGAGCTATGTGGGCAACCACGCGCTGTTAAAGAAAGGGAAGAAGAAGTGGCGCCGCCATGTCGCAGACGTCGTCGCTCGCTTGGTCGCCGCTCTGGAACCCGACGAAGTCGTGCTCGGAGGCGGCAACGTGAAGGAACTGAAGAAGTTGCCTCCCAAGTGCCGTGCGGGCGACAACCGCAATGCGTTTCGGGGAGGATTTCGATTGTGGGAGGCAAACGAACCACAGTCTTTGCCGCACCCAGGAGCCACTCCAAATAATCAAAGCACAGGAAAGGACAAAGGAAATGGCAACAACTCGCGCGGAAGTAAGCTTGCGTCGCCGACCAGCCAAACACCAGGCCTGGAAGGCTCTCCGAGCCCACTATAAACTCGTAGAGGTCCGGGATGTACATCAGCTCTTTGCCGATGACCCAAAGCGCGGCGAGCGGCTGACCGCTGAGGCTGCGGGGCTTTTTCTCGACTACTCGAAGAATCGCGTCACGAGTGAAACGCTTGATCGCTGTTGCCCTCTTCGCTGCTGATCCGCCTGGCCGAAGAATCTGGCCTCCGGGACCGTATTGACGCGATGTTCGGCGGTCAACGAACGAGCTGATTCGCTACTACCAGAAAAACGTAATGCCACCTGACGATTCAGGAGACAGCATGAGCAAGCCAACACAAGATGTGTCTGCTGCAGTGGACCGTCCATCCGATTCGGTTCGGTCCGCCGCAGAAGCGCTCGCAAAACGCCGGACATGGGCGCAGACCGAGGGAAGTCCATTGCCGCTCGGGGTCACGTGGATTAAAGAAGAGCAGGCGTATAACTTTGCCGTGCACGCGGAACATGCCGAGAGCGTTATTCTGCTGCTCTATTCCGTTGCCGACCTGGTGAAACCGCTCCGGACATTCCACCTCGATTTTCTGCGTAACAAGTCCGGGCGGATCTGGCACTGCAGAATCCCGCTCACCGACATGGGCGAGGCCCGCTATTACGCATACTCTGTGTCTGGGCAGACGATTCCTCAACTTCACAGCTTTGATCCGCAGAAAGTTCTGCTCGATCCGTATGCGAAATGCGTCTTCTTCCCGCCGGGTTTTGCGCGCGAAGTGGCAACGCGGGAAGGACCAAATGCGGGCCAGGCGCCGCTCGGAGTGCTCACTGGCCCCCGCACCGCTTTTGACTGGGAAGAAGACCGTTCACCCCACCACGATTCTGACGCGGTCATCTACGAGCTTCACGTAAAGGGCTTCACGAAAAATCCCAACTCCGGGGTGGATCCATCACGTGCGGGCACCTATTCCGGGTTGCTCCAAAAGATCCCCTATCTCAAGGAGCTCGGGGTCACCATTGTCGAATTGATGCCGATTTTTCAGCGCGACCCCGATGAGGGCGACTATTGGGGCTACATGCCCTTGAACTTCTTCGCGCCCCATGCCCAGTACGCCAGCACACGCGACGGCCATGAGCAGCACTCTGAGTTCCGAAACATGGTGAAGGCTTTTCATAAGGCTGGAATCGGAGTTGTGCTCGACGTCGTGTACAACCATACCTGCGAGGGTGATCATAGGGGCCCCATCTACAGCTTCAAGGGTTTCGATGGCCCTAGCTATTACATGCTGAGCTCCAATCCGGCGAACCCTTATGCCAACTACTCCGGCACGGGCAACACCTTGAATTTCAGTCAGGGGCATGTGCGCAAGATGGTGATGGACAGCCTGCGCTATTGGAAACGAGAAATGCACATCGACGGATTCCGTTTCGATCTGGCCTCGGTGTTCAGCCGCAATGCGGACGGATCGCTTAATTGGGGAGATGCGCCGATCTTCAGTGAAATCGCCGCCGACCCGGAGCTAGGCCGGTTGCGCTTGATCGCAGAACCATGGGACACGGCGGCTTATCAACTCGGCCGTGGATTCCCCGGTCTGACCTGGCTTCAGTGGAACGGAAGGTTCCGCGATGACATCCGGCGTTTTGTCAAAGGCGACCCGGGGATGGTGCCTGACGTGATGCGGCGCCTCTATGGCAGTGATGACTTGTTTCCCGACAGCCGCGCCGAAGCCTATCATGCCTACCAAACGGTGAACTATATCAACTCCCACGACGGCTTCACGCTGTACGATCTCGTGTCCTACGATCGCAAGCGCAACTGGCAAAACGGCCATAACAACCAGGACGGGATGAATGACAATTACAGTTGGAACTGCGGGTACGAAGGGGATGCCGGTGCGCCGCCGGAAGTTCTGGCGCTGCGCCGGAAGCAGGTCAAGAATTTCTGCTGCCTGCTCTTGCTGTCGAACGGGATCCCGATGTTCCGTGCCGGGGACGAGTTCCTGAACACGCAATTCGGCAATAACAATCCTTACAACCAGGACAACGAGACCGGATGGCTCGACTGGAGCCAGCTCCCGGTGAATCAGGATATTTTCCGTTTTTTCCGGAGCATGATTGCATTCCGGAAAACGCATCCTTCCTTGTGCCGCAGCAGGTTCTGGCGGGAGGACATTTCCTGGTACGGAACTGGTCCCACCGCCGATTTGTCCGGGGATTCCCGTAGCCTGGCGTTCTGCCTGCATGGCGCCTCTCAAGGAGATGACGATATCTACGTCATGATCAATTCCTACTGGGACGAGTTGGAGTTTCAGATCCAGGAAGGTACGGCACAGGATTGGCGCAGGATCGTGGACACGGCGTTGCCGAGTCCCGACGATTTCTCGGAGCACGGCTTGCCTCTCAAATCGGCGAAATACGGAGTAGCCCCGAGGTCCATCGTGGTCTTGCTTCGGCAGCGAGGCAGCGCCCAGAGACCGTGACTTTCCTATCTACGTCTGCAGCGGAAGGGAGTTGGCTGGGCACGGACCTGAGAGCGAAGGCACCCGGAAATTATCCCATGTCGCAGTCAGGGGAAATCACTCTGGCCGGCATGGGATTTTCAGCTTTCGGATCCGGTAAGCCAAAGTCGTGCGTTTCATGCCGAGCCTTGCTGCGGCGCCGTTGGGTCCCGCAATCACCCAGTTGGTTTCCCGCAGGGCCCGCAGGACGTGTTCGCGTTCGGCCTCTTCCAGAGTGCTCACCCGTGAGTTGCTTTCCTGAAGTGCCTCTTTCAATTCTTCGAGAGGAGCCCGGAGGACTGACGCTGGCGACAGGATGACCGCGCGTTCAATGAAGTTCTGTAGTTCGCGCACATTACCCGGCCAAGCGTAGGTGGTGAAGACCTCCATTGCCTGGGAGGGAATCGTTTCGATACGGCGATTCATTCGCTTCGCGCATTTATCCACGTAGTGCCGCACGAGGAGAGGGATGTCTTCACGCCGCTCACGCAAAGCTGGAGCAGAGAGCGGGAAGACATGCAATCGGTAGTACAAGTCGCTCCTGAACTGGCCTTCTTCCACCATCTGTTTTAAGTCGCGGTGAGTGGCGGCAATCACGCGGACATCCACCCGCTGAGTTCGCGTGGCTCCCAACCTTTCAAACTCGTGCTCTTGCAAGACCCGCAGCAATTTCGGTTGCAATTCGAGCGGGATATCGCCCACTTCGTCGAGGAAGAGAGTTCCCTTGTCCGCGAGCTCGAAGCGGCCGGCCTTTCGCATCACCGCGCCTGTAAAGGCACCTTTCTCATGCCCGAACAGCTCGCTTTCGAGCAGGCCGGAAGGGAGGGCGGCGCAGTTCACCTTGATAAACGGCATGTCACGTCGCGCGCTCAGATTGTGGATGGCGCGGGCGATCAGTTCTTTTCCGGTGCCGGTCTCCCCCTGTATCAACACCCCGGAGTCGGTGGGCGCCACAACCTCCATCTGCCGGAGCACGTGCTCGAGGACCGAGCTTTTCCCAATGATCTCCGGAAACTTCAGCTCGCTCCGGATCTCATTTTCGGGGTAAACGCGTTCCTGTTCAAAACGGCGCTTCAGTCTTTGCAATTCGCCGTGGAGTACAGCGCTCTGTATAGCAGCCGCCAGCTGGCCGGACACTTGCACCAGGAAATCGGTTTCGTCGGCCGTGTATGCCATGTGCTCGCGCCTGCCCACGGCCAGAATCCCCAAAGCTTGGCCGCGGCTCATGAGTGGCAGTACACAGATTCTCTCCAAGCCGGCAATCGCCCAAAGCCGAGCGGTCGTCGCATCTACTCGAGCGAGCTCGCCAGAATCGCCGGTCCAGGGCTTACCTGTATCGAGAACCCGCGTGAGCAGTGCGCCTGCCAAAGCGTCCACTGTTTCCTCGTCAAGCGGCATATCGGCCGGCAGGTCAAAAGCATTGACGTGAAATCGGCCACTCTCCGTATCCAGCAGCCCCAGCACACCAAAATCTGAGCGCATGAGCCACCGCGTGCGGTCGGTCACTTCTCGCAAAACATCGTTCAGATCCTGGTTGCCCGCCAGGCTGTTCGTTAGTTCGCGCAGCAGCCTGAGGCGGGCGCTTTTGGCTTCCAACTCGGCCTGCGCACGTCCGGGCTTCTCCGGCGCATGAGCAACCACACGCGCGACCTCGTCTACCGCGATCAGCACCTGCAAATCATTGGGCAGTAGATCGACCGTTGGCATTCCACCGGCGATCATCTTTATAGGATAGTCAAACACCTCGTTAAGTTGAAATTCCAACCCACCGGGCGAGAGTTCGGGCCCGCACGCCTTGTGCATATATTCCTGCTCCTCAGAGTCTCGTGTTGTGATCTCTTTGGTCGTGAGTCATCTCGGATTTTGGTGCGACACCGCCAGTACAAGCAGCGCCACTATAAAAAGAAACAAAAGCACTCCCCTCGCAACGATTGTGGCTACAGGAGACCCAGATTCTGCCGGCATGAGTTCCTCCGCGAATCAACTGCCGAGGCTTTCGCCTTAGTCCGGCCCATTAAGTTCGACCGGCGCACTAAGGGCCGTGTCACCTTGATTGGGACCGATTCAGCGGAGATGCACGTACTGCGCCAACTCGAAAAAACCATC
>Ga0210406_10001189_pt1 | contig 32942 bp, 31 predicted proteins | sample IncBWC30MmetaG_FD_155454 | JGI IMG/M metagenome (GOLD analysis project Ga0210406, IMG submission 155454) | Forest soil microbial communities from Barre Woods Harvard Forest LTER site, Petersham, Massachusetts, United States - Inc-BW-C-30-M | ecosystem: Environmental > Terrestrial > Soil >... | reverse complement strand
ACGACGACCTCCTGCAGGGAAGCTGCATGCATCGCCATCGGCGCCGGCGCATTTGCCCTGAATTCGTCGCGGCTCCGGCCGCCGTTCGCCATGATCATCATGGGCACATCGCTGGTCGAGCCGCGCGGCCAGCATTGCGCCAGGATCGGGCCGCCGATGTCGATCGGTTCAACCTCTTCCTCGCCGCTCTCGCGATTCACCGTTCCCGCGACCACCTGCGTGTGCGCGGAGGGAAATCCCACGCCATTGGAGTTGGCCAGCGTGACCCATGCCCCGAGATCGACGCTCTTGCCGTCGTCCGACAAAGTCGCGCTGTAATCGGCGGCCCAATCGAAACCGCGCGACAGATATGACAGCGTCACTTGTCTGGTCTGCGCGCCGGGGCTGCGTACTTCAATGGACAGGGTGGGGCGGGCGGACAAACCGGAAACCGGCTCGAAACTAAATGTCTCCGGTAGTCCCGAACACCGCAGCGCCTCGATGCCCTGCGCCGACTTGAACACCACGCCCCCTTCTGCATCCGACAGCAAGGTACCGGTCAATCTCTCGGTCTTGCCGGTCTTGCGGATCGTGCGCAGCAATTCCACCGGCTTTCCCAGAGTGGACGCAACCAGCGCGGCCGGGCTCAACAATCGCGCATCGCGGTTCTTCTCGATGACTCCACCCGGAAAACCCGTGACGATGGCACTGGCCGGCTCGATGCCATCGGCAACGCCCTCGAAGCGCAGGCGGCTCCTGCCCGCGGGCAGGTGCACGGTGCGCGTTTCGCTGATCAGCGCAAAGCCCTGCAGGTCATCGAGATCAATCGATCCGCCATTACGATACGGCGCGCGATACACGGTCACGATGAGATCCGAGGGTGGCTCCGCCAAAATTTCGGCGGCGAGGACAGACGCGGCCTGCGGCGCGGCGGCGATCGCCAACCCCAGCATCGCGCAGACACTCAAGGTCGCGCGCATGGCGGCGCTAGTACCGTGTTTCGAAGCTGGCCGTGAGAGTCGTCTTGCCGTTCGCGGGCACCGTCACGGCCCACTCGGCCACTTCAGCGCTGGGCCTCGTGCTCTTTTGACTCTCGGTCTTGATGCTCGAATCGCCCCACAGGCCTTCCTGGCGTAATTTCACCGCGACGCTGCGCGGCAGCGCATTCGTAAGCTCGTAGCGCATATCAGTTTGCCAATCGAAGGTGGCGATGCGGGTGCGCTTCTCGACGACGGCGTGCACTTTGACGTCGAAGGCATCTCCGGTCGTCAGCGACAGCGTCGAGCCCATCGGCGTGTGGTCGATGCGGCTTTCGCCGATGAACTGGGGATCGCCGCGTTTGTCGCGCATGTAGAAGCGCAAAATCCCGGCCGGCAATTGATCGCCCAGTCCCGCATGCGCGCTGGTTGAAAAGCTATAGATGCTCTTGGCGCTCACCGGCATCTCGGCCGTCCCAAGCCAGCGGTTGCGGAATTCATAGCCGTGCTCGGCAGGCACGCCGTGCACATCGAGGAAGCTGACCTGCTTGGTCTGCAAATTCGCGATGGTGGTGCGTTCGGCGAGCGGATACAGGTAGTAATCGCCCAATCGCTCGCGGTTGCCGCTCTCCGTGCCCGGCACCTGCAAAGTCGATCGGCGAGCGGGCGGCCGGTAGTTATTGGCCGCGCCGTCGGCCAGACTCGGCGAACCGGCGACCAACAGCGTTTGCGCATTGTCATAGGTGGTGCCGCTGGAATTCGTCAGCGTCACCCAACCTTGCACGTCTATTTTGGCGTCGCTCTCGTTGTAGAGCGCGACGTAATCCGCCTTCCAGCCAAGTCCGGGCGTGAGATAGCTCAAGGTCGCGCGGCGGGTTCCGGCGCGCGCGCCGATGATGCTCACCGACAGGGTTGGCCGGGCTCGAAGATTGTCGGGCACCTTGCTGAAAATCACGCGCACCGGCAGGCCGTCGTCGCGCAGCACCTCGATGCGCTGGCCGATCTTCAATACCACGCCGCCGTTGGTGGCGAGCACCTGCGCTTGCTCGCGTGTTTCCGCTCCGGTGGCGGGATTGACGCGCACAATGGTGATTTCCTGGCCCACCGCCTTTTCCATCAACTTGGCGGGAGTGAGCAGGTCGAAATCGAAATTCTGCTCAATGATGCTGATGTCGGCGGCGGCCAGCGATACGGTTTCCGGCCGGATTTGCCCCGATACTTCGGTAAATTCGATGCGCTGGCGGCCTTCTTTGACCTCGATGTCGCGCCGGTCTTGGACCAACGCTAGATCATCGGCGTAAATCGTGACCGACAGGCTTCGGTCAGCAGCCCATGCCGAAGTGGCTGAAAGCCACGCCGAACATGCCATAAAAATCAGTGGTAATCGCATACCCCATCTCCCGCTGCCGCTGTGGCGTATTTGGATGATACTGGCTGTCGTCACCCATTGAACGGGCGATGGCCGGTTTTGGGGTTGAAATACGCAGCCGCTGCCCGCGCCGTCGCAGCGACTTGAGGGGTCTAACGGATCTCGGCTTGAAAGCGACGGTTGGGGGCGCTTTCCATCCACGTCTTGACCCGCTTGGCATCGGCGACCCGGGTGTACTTGCCGAAGGAATCCAGCAGCACGATGACCACGGAACGTCCTTCGATGACGGCCGCCATCACCAGGCACTTGCCGGCCTCAGCGATATAGCCGGTCTTCTGCACGATGATGTTCCAGGTTGGATTCGCCACCAAATTGTCGGTGTTGTGAAACTCCACCAAGCGCTTGTGCACGCGCACCGCATAATTCCTATCGGTCGAATACTCGCGGATGGTGCTGTTTTTCGATGCCGCGATCACCAGCTTGGACAAGTCATCGGGGCTTGCCACGTTCTGGCTCGAAAGTCCGGTGGGATCGACGAAGTGCGCATTGATCATGCCCAAGGCCTTGGCCTTCGCGTTCATGGCAGCCACCATGGCAGGCATGCCGCCGGGGTAGTTGTTCCCCAAGGCGTGCGCAGCACGATTCTCGGAGGACATCAGCGCCAGATGCATCAGGTCGCCGCGCGTCAAGGTGGTGCCCACGGTGAGGCGGGAAAACGAAGATTTCGGGAAATTGCGGTCGGCATCCGTGATTTGGATGGGTTCATCCAGCGGTTGCTTCGCGTCCAAAACCACCAAAGCGGTCATCAGTTTGGTGATGGAGGCGATGGGCGCGGCGACGTCCGAATTACGGGAATAAAGAACCGAGGAGTCGCTTTGGTCGACGATGAGCACGGAACCGGACTTCAGTTTCGGCTCGCCGGTGTTCTTGGCAGTCGCCTGAAATGCCAGAAAACCCAGAAAGAGACTGGCTAATGCACGGATGGGAAGCCGCCCTGCTGCCGACGGCGACGTTCGATTGATTGACCGCATTAACCCGCTCTCATTGAGGAAAGAAAGACTAGCTGACCATATGTTAATCATCACCCGGCGTGATGCAGCCCTAACTTTGCCATTATTTGTATAAAAGTCCAGAACATTCAAACGTTTGCTTCCGGACATTCAAGCATTTGCTTCCGCGTTGGGGTTACGCCGCAGCTCTTTGTCGCGGTACATCCGGTCGTCGGCCAGGCTGCGCAGATCGCGCATGTCCTTTGCGTCCTTGGGGTAATTCACCACGCCGATGCTGACGCTGCAGCGAATCATGCGTGAGCGCACATCCAGAGTCGTTTTATAGACGTTGTGCCGTAGGCGCTTGATCACGGCCTCGGCGACTTCGGGCGATGCGCCCGGCAACAGGACTGCGAACTCGTCGCCGCCCAATCGCGCGGCATGGTCCGTAGCGCGAATGCTTCTTTGCAAGCACTGCGCCACCAGCGTGATGGCGCTGTTCCCGGCCTCATGGCCGAAGGCATCGTTGATCTCCTTGAGTTTGTCCATATCGATCATCAGCAGCGCATAGACGCCGCGGTTCAGCTCGCATGCATCGTGCTCGCGCTGCCACAGTTCGTTGAACATGCGCACGTTGTAAAGGCCCGTCAAAGAATCATTCTGCGCCAGGTTCTCGATGCGCTCGCGAGCCTCGGTGATGTCAGCCGACAAGGTCGCGGTCAAATATGCCACCAGCAGAATCGGCGCAACCTGCCCGACCACCTGGCTGGCATAGAACAGCGAGACTGTATCCAGACCGGGCGTCGTCATCGCCAGCAGCAGGTGGCAAATCGCGATCGCCGCCACTTGCAGCAGCGTTACCACGCGGCCCAAGGTCAGCGCGCTCAAGATGATGGGCAGCAAGTACAGATTGAACAGCGGGCTGCCGCCCTTGCCCGTAAACCATAACACGCAGGTTATGAATATCATCATCGACCAGGATTCGATCAGCAGCTTGGTGCGGCTGCGGCCGGGCAGGAAGCGGCGGCCGCGAAATCCAACGATGGCAAGCGCGAAGGCCGCGAGCAGCCCGATCACCGGCCACATCTGAGCGGTCAGTGCGCCGGACCAAATGAGGACCAAGGCAGCGAGCGCCAGACACAGTATCTCGATGGAACGCGTGCTGCGCATCACTCGAGCTGGGCTGTGGTCTTTATCGCCCCCGGGCGTGCGCTGGGCGATACTTTCAATTCATCGAGCGCACGCCTGATTTCAGGATCGCGCTGTAGCAGCGGTGCGTCCGCGGGCGGCGGAATCGCCGGCTGTTTGAGATCGCGTTCCAACTCGATGTCGGGCGCAATGCCGCGGTGATTGATGGACACGCCGGACGGCGTGTAATAGAGCGAGGTGGTTAGTTTGACGGCGCGATCGTCGGACAGCGGAATGATGGTCTGCACCGAGCCCTTGCCGAATGTCGTGCGCCCCATGAGTTTCGCGCGATGCTGATCCTTCAATGCGCCCGCGACAATCTCCGCCGCCGACGCCGAGCCGCCGTTGACCAGCACGACGATGGGAGCGCCATTCAAAGCGTCCCCCGGCGTCGCACTCATTTCGAATTTCGAGTCCGGCGTTCGCCCCTTGGCGGTCACGATGACGCCGCTGTCGAGGAATGTGTCGGCAACCGATACCGCCGCTTCGAGCACTCCGCCCGGGTTGTCGCGCATATCGAGCACCAGGCCTTTGAGCGGCGCGCCATTGTGTTTGCGCAGGTTCTTCAGGGCCGCGTTCAAGTCATCGCCGGTGGTTTCGCTGAACTGAGAAATTCTCACGTACCCGTAACCGGACTCCAGCATCTCCGCCCTGACGCTGTGCAATTCGACGCGCGAGCGTTTCAGCGTGAACATCATCGGCTCCGGGTTGCCCTCGCGCATGATGCCCATCTTGACCGAGGTCCCTTCGGCGCCTCGCATGCGGCCGATGGTATCCGCCAACGTGCTGGTATTCACGGGGATGCCGTCGATCGTCACAATGATGTCGCCGGAGCGGATTCCCGCCAGCGCCGCGGGCGAACCTTCGAATGGCGCAATGACCACGACCTGTTCATCCTCGATCGACAACTCGATGCCGACGCCCGAATAGCGGCCCGAACTACTGATCTTGACCTCGTCGTATTCGTCGCCGTCGAGGTATGCCGAATAGGGATCGAGCGAGGACACCATCCCGCGAATCGCCGCCTGCAGCAGCTGATGGTCGTCGACGGGATTCACATAATCATGTTTCACCCGCTCCAGCACCGCCGCCAGCATGCGGGCGTCTTGCCAGGGCAGATCGGTGCCGAGAGCGGCCGGTCTGTCCGCCAGCACGCCGTGCGCCAGCCCAAGCGACAGGCCGATGGCGATGCCGACGGCCAACAGTAAAGCGTTTGCGGATTTCTTGTTCATCGGTACCGGAAGCATACGTGCGGAGGCGATTCGCCGCCAGCCGCCACGGACAGTGTCAAATTGGCCCAATGAGCTTTGCTAGGGGCTTGTCTTCAGCCAGGCCTTGGGATCGACGGTCTTGCGCCCTTCACGTATTTCGAAGTAAAGCTGCGGGTTGGCGCCCTCCGTGTCGCTCAAGGCGGCAATCACGTCTCCGGGCGCGACCCGGTCGCCCACGGATTTATAGAGCACCTCGGCATGACCATACAGGGTCATGTACCCGCCGCTGTGACCGATGATCATCAATAACCCCAAGCCCTGCAGCCAATCCGCATAGACCACGCGGCCGAAGAAGGCAGCCCGCACCTTCGCCCCGCGCGTCGTGTCGATCATCACACCATTCCAACGCACGCCGCCCGCTGAGTTGTCCCGCGGCGCCTGGTAGCGCGTGCTCAAACGGCCCTGCACCGGCCAGGGCAGTTTGCCGCGCATGTGATCGAAGCTCTGCGAGGGATCGACCGGAAAGTCCTGCAGCATGCGGGTCAGATCCGCCACCAGCGTTTCGACTGCCTGCTCTTCGCGCTTCAAATTCCCAAGTTCTTGGTTGCTGTTCGCGAGTTTTTTCGTCAGCGCCGCAACGGCGACCGCGCGTTCCGCGCGCGCGTGCTGCAGTCCGGCAATCTCGTTCGCGGCGTCATCCTCCAGCGCCTGCAATTCCCGCGTTTGTTGCTCAATTTCCGCGACCAATTGCTGCAATCGCGCTTCGTCGTCCTGAATGGACTTGATTTTCCGGCTGCGTTGCTCGGCGAAGTAGCCATGGTAGGCGAGCGTCCTTCCAAGGCTCGCAGGATTGCTTTGGTTCAAGAGCAGCTTCAGTTCCTCCTGGCGGCCGATCATGTACGCGGCCAGCGCCTGGCTCGCGAGCGACGTTCGTTCCGATTGCAGGGCGTTCTGATTGCGCGCTTGTTCGGCGCGCAACTCCGAGCGATGCCGCTCCGCGACCGCTTCCGCTGCGTGCAGCTCTTCCACGCGTTGACGCTTCGCCGCAATGACCAGTTCCGTCTCGCGCACGCGCGCGCTCAAAGAGTCGCGCTGCGCCAGCTGCGAGCCCATTCGATTGGTGAGTTCGGCAATTCGCGCGCGTACGGCCGCAAGTTTGGCCTTCGCAGCGTCCGCGTGCGCCGAATCCGCAGGCTCGGTGACGGCGCCCTGGCCGCTCGCGCACAGCGTGAAGGCCAGCAGCGCACTCGTGCAGAGCCATTGATGGCGTCGGTTCATGGCGGGGTATTCATCTTGAGGCTGCAAGCATACAAGCCTTGTGCCCGCTGCTATACTTGCGCGCCCAAAAACCCCATTGTGCGAGCCGCATGCAGCGACTGTTAGAGTACATCAGCCATCATCCATACCTTGTAGCCGCAGCGGTGCTGGCCGCCATTGTCGTGGTTGTCTATGAGCTGCGCGCGCGCGTCCAGGCATTTGCGGCATTGAGCGCCTCGCAGGCTGTCAGGCTCATGAATCAAGGCGCCCTCGTCATCGATCTTCGCAGCAAGGACTCATTCGACGCGGGGCATATCGTCGACGCGCGCAATGTGCCGGTTGCGACGCTCGAATCGCAGGCGGACTCATTGAAGAAGTGGCGGGACAAGAACGTCATTACCTATTGTGACACCGGCAGCAACGGCGCCGGCGCCGCGCGTGCGCTCATCAAACTCGGGTTCACGAAAGTGTTCAATCTTCAGGGCGGCCTCAATGCCTGGGTGAAGGACAACTTACCGCTGACGAAAACGGCCGGGGGTAAGAGTAGTTCGAAATGACGCAGCCGGTCGTCACTCTATACGTGTCGGACTGGTGTCCGTACTGCGAGCGGGCCAAGAGCCTGCTGACGCAGAAACAGCTGATTTTCGACGAAATCAACGTTGACGACGACGCGAAATTTCGCGAGGAAATGACTGCGCGCAGCAACCGCAATACGGTTCCGCAGATCTTTATCGGTGACAAGCATGTCGGTGGGTGTGACGACCTTTTCGCACTGGATCGCAGCGGAGAGCTGGATCGGATAATTCGGGGGACGTGATGAACGAGGTTAGAACGGCGGAATCTGAGGCCAACCTGGGCCCACAACTGAGTTTGCAGACCGTTTACTTGAAGGATTGTTCCTACGAGTCGCCGAATGGTCCGCGCCTGCCCACCAACCAAGCCTGGGAGCCGAAGTTCCAGCTGAATATGAATACGTCGGCGGAAGAGCTCTCGCCCGAAGCCCGCGAAGTATTGTTGACCGTTACCGTCGAAGCGAAGCAGGGTGATCAGACGCTGTACCTGGTCGAGGTCAAGCAAGCGGGCGTGTTTTCCATTACCGGCGCGAGCGCCGAGGATTTGAAACGCCTGATCGGCAGCTTCTGCCCCAGCGTGCTGTTTCCCTATGCACGAGAGGTGGTTTCCGATTTGATCGTCAAGGGCGGATTCCCGAATTTCCTGCTGCCGCTGGTCAATTTTGAAGCGTTGTTCGCCCAGGCGCAGCAATCTTCGCAGCAGCCGACTCTGGTGAACTAGAGCTTCGCTTGAAACGGCGTGCGGAACCGATGACCGTCATCGGCGCCGGCTCCTGGGGCACGGCACTCGCCATTCTGTTGGCGCGAGAAGGACGCCCGACCCAATTGTGGAGCCGCGACGCCGCGCAGCTCGATGCGATGCGCGGCGCGCGCCGCAATATGCGCTATCTGCCGGATGCCTCATTCCCGGAATCACTGCAGGTGACGGCTGATCTGGCTCAGGCGCTCGAGGGCGCCCGCGATGCGCTGATCGCCGTGCCTTCGCACGCATTTCGCGCAACCCTTGAAGGGATTCGGCCGCACTTGGGGCCTCACACGCGGATTGCCTGGGCGACCAAGGGATTCGAGGTTGAGAGCGGGTTGTTGCCCCACCAGGTTGTGCGCGAGGTTTTGGGGGCGACGCCCGGAGCCGTGTTGTCCGGCCCGACGTTTGCCAGGGAGGTGGGCGCTGGTTTGCCGACCGCGATGACCGTTGCGTCTCCCGATGAACACTTTGCCAAGGAGCTCGCGCAGAGCCTGTCGGGACCCAGTTTCCGCGCGTATACCCAAACCGACATCATGGGCGTGGAGGTCGGCGGCGCTGTGAAGAATGTCATTGCCATCGGCTCCGGTATTGCCGACGGCATGGGATACGGCGCCAATACCCGCGTGGCGCTCATCACGCGCGGTCTCGCCGAAATGATGCGCTTGGGAGTCAAGCTCGGCGCGCAGCGGGAAACATTCATGGGACTGGCGGGTCTTGGCGACTTGGTTCTCACATGCACCGATGATCAATCGCGCAACCGTCGATTCGGCATGGCGCTCGGCCGCGGCGAATCCAAGGTGCAGGCGCAGAGCGCCATTCATCAGGTGGTCGAGGGCGTGGCCGCGGCGCGCGCCGTGCACCATGTGGCGCAGCGCTTGGGCGTTGACATGCCGATTTGCCGGGAAATATACGGGATCATGTACGAGAACAAACCCGTGGAGTCCGCGGTGCAGGCACTGATGGGGCGAGAAGTGCGTTCGGAGACCGAATGAGTGCCGAGCGAATTTTCAGTTTTTCCAAAGTCTCCTGAGGACTTTGATTAAGCTATTTTTTCAACAATAGGGAGCGAATATGAAACTGACGAAGAAGGCTGGCGCAGGATTGCTGGTGGGCTTGAGCATAGCCGTCACAGCGGCTTCGGCACAGGCGGCGCCGGCAAAGGCCCCTGCGAAAGCGGCACCGGCACAAACGCCGCCGGCAGAAGCGGCAGCTGAGCTTTCTTTGACGCGCTTCGATTGCGGCAAGACCACCACGCTCGCCGACGTCAGCCGCTTCTCGGACGTTGCCGCATTCAAAGGATTGAATGTCGAGCTTACCTTCAGCTGCTATCTGGTGAAGCACGGCAACGATTACCTCGTTTGGGACACCGGCAATCCGGCCGCCACCGGCGCCACGCCTGCGCCGACCGCACCGAAAAGCAGCCTGGTGGAACAGCTGGCGCAACTGCACTTGAAACCCGAGCAAATAAACTTTGTCGGCGTCAGCCATTACCACGGAGATCACGTCGGCCAGGTCGCGTCGTTTCCGCAGGCGACCTTGCTGATCGGCAAGGGTGATTGGGAGGCGCTGAACGACACCAAGCCCAATCCAGCGGCCAATCCGGCGAATTTCGCCCACTGGATCAGCGGCGGAGGCAAAGTCGAGCCGGTGTCCGGCGACAAGGATGTGTTCGGCGACGGCAGCGTCATCATGTTGAACACTCCGGGGCATACGCCCGGTCATCACAGCCTCTTGGTCAAGCTCAAAGAGAAGGGCAATGTGCTGATCACCGGCGACTTGGCGCACTTCCGTGAGAATTACGACAGCAACGGCGTGCCGACTTTCAACACGGATCGTGCCGATACGCTGGCATCTCTGGATCGCTTCAAACAGCTGGCGACGAATCTGCATGCCACCGTGATCATCCAGCACGATGTGCGTGACATCGATAAATTGCCGGTTTTCCCTGCTTCCGCGAAGTAACCACCCCCGTGCTAACCTTTCAAGATATGCGCAAAACCACCCTTTCAGCCCTATTGGTCATATGTTCTTTCAGTGCCTCCGCCAAGGCACCGGAGCCGGTCGCTTCGAGGATTGCCGCCCAGAACGCCCTTTTTGAGGAGCAATACCAATCGGATCTGAAGAGGCATCCGGAACGTGCAACGGCGGTCGGCGACTATCGATACAACGATCAGCTCGATGACTACTCGCCGGCCGGCTACCAGCTGCAGCACGCCCTTGACGAGGACTTTCTCGGCCGTCTGGACGCAATCTCGACGGCGGGCTTTCCGGAACAGGACCATCTGTCCCATGAGGTCATGCAACGGGCGCTCCAGCAGCGAATCGCGAACTTCAAGTTCAAAGAATACGAGATGCCGGTGAATCATATGGAGGGCCCGCAGACGCGTCTGGCGGACATGCCGCTGTCGGTGCCGCTCGATTCGGTCAAGCACTACGAGGATTACATCGCGCGTCTGCACCAGATCCCGCGAGTGTTTTTGCAAACCGAGGATGTGCTGCGTGCGGGAATCAAGGACAAGCTCATGCCGGTGCGCTTCCTGCTCGAGAAGGTGCCGGCGCAGTGCGAGGGAGTGATCGCCGCGAACCCGTTTTTGCTGCCGACCAAGAAATTTCCCGCCGGCATCCCGCCGGAAGATCAACAGCGTTTGACCCAGTTGATCACCGCCGCCGTCAACAATGAGGTCATTCCCGCGTACAAAGGCTTTGCGGCCTTCGTTGCGACCGAGTACGCACCCCAAGGCCGCTCCACACTGAGCGTCACCTCGCTGCCGGGCGGCAAGGAACGCTATTTGAACAACATTCGCAACCGCACCACGATCAGCACCTTGAGCCCGGAAAAGATTCATGCGATCGGATTGGGCGAGATCGAGCGCATCCAAGGCGAGATGCTGGTTATCGCCAAGTCACAGGGCTTCGCGGATGTGGCATCGTTCCGCGATTCATTGAAAACCAATTCCAAGTACATTCCGACTTCGTCGGAGCAGATTCTGCAGGATTTCCGCAAATACATCGCGCAAATGCAGCCGAAACTACCCGCTTTGTTCGGCTACATTCCCGGCTCGCCGGTCACCGTCGAGGCGATTCCGCCCTTCCAGGCAGGGGCGGCCACGCATTACCAAACCGGCACTCCCGATGGCAAACGCCCGGGACGCGTGAGCGTCGCCACCTCCAACTTCGAGCACCGCTGGCTCGTCGATGATGAGGCCACCGCTTACCATGAGGGCATTCCGGGGCATCACATGCAATTATCGGTGGCGCAGCAGATGACGAGTTTGCCGAAGTTTCGCCAGCATGCAGGCAACTCCGGCTACACGGAGGGATGGGCGTTGTATTCCGAGCAGCTCGGCAAGGAGGTCGGATTCTACCAAGATCCGGTCAGCGATTACGGCAGGCTCAGCAGCGAGCTGTTCCGTGCAGTGCGGCTGGTGGTGGACACCGGTCTTCACGCGCAGGGCTGGAGCCGCGATCAGGTGGTCGAATTTTTCCGCAAATATCAGCCGGTCGATGAACCCACCATCCAGTCGGAAACGGATCGCTACATCGCCTGGCCCGCTCAGGCGCTGTCGTACAAGCTCGGCCAGCTCAAGTTTCGCGAGCTGCGCTCGCGCGCCCAGCAACAGTTGGGTGCGAAGTTCGACATCCGCAGCTTTCATGACGAGATGCTGAACGGCGGCGTGCTGCCGCTCGATCTGCTGGACTCGCGCACCAACAGCTGGATTCATGCGCAGAAAGCCGCGGTCAAGAGCACGGTTAGAACCGCCGCAAATTGAAACGGAAATGCATGGCCGGGCCGATTGGGGTGGGCCATGCTATCCCGAGGATGACAATACGAACTGATTGCCGTCGGGGTCTTTGAACTTCGCAAACTCGCCCCACGGTTGCTTTTCGGGGCCGCCCATGAACTCGACGCCGCGGGCGGTGAGTTGTCGATAAGTCGCGCTCACGTCATCGCACGCGAATGACCCATTGAAGAATGATCCTATGCGATCTTCGTGCCCGTCCGGGGTGAACAGCACGACACGGGTCGGCGAATTCGCGATGCGCAGTTCGATCCAGCGCTGCTTGGCGTCAAACACCTGATCCGTCGCCACTTCGAATCCAAGTTTCTCGGTATAGAACTTCAGTGCGCGATTCTGATCGCGGGTCGGAATGCCGACGAATTTGACTTGCGTGATCATTGAATACCCCCCTCCCTTCAAGGACCTTGTTCGATGGGGAGATTATCGACCATTCATTTGACGCCTCAATGGCGATAGCCGGCGTGCAATAGTGATAATTGGTATAGTAATTAATAATGCAGCATCTTTCCTTGGATCGCTACGTGATCGATGTACTCATGCCGGACCTGGTCGGACACGATCGGCGGCCCGCCACGTTCATCGTCTATCTGTATCTATTGCGCTGTGCAGCAACGGCCAAGCGGGACACCTTGTCGGTCAGCCTGCAGACAATTGCCACCAAGACCGGCTTGTCGAAATCGACCGTCCAAGCGGCCATCAGGCATCTGCGCCGCCGCCGGCTGCTGGATCCGACGGTGTCGGCGAGCACGAGCGACCCCGTGCGGCGGGTTTTACGGCCTTGGAACCGCTGACTTCAGCTTCGCTCCAGCTCGAAGCCCTCGTCCACCCAACCGGTAACCCCGCCGGCCATGAGCTTGACCGGGTAACCCAGGCGCGCAAGTCGCGCGGCCGCTCGGGCGGCGCCGTTGCAGTGGGGTCCCGCGCAGTAGGTCACGAACAGCGTGGATTTCGGATATTCGCTCATCCGCGAGGCGATGATCTTGCCGTGCGGCAGATTGACCGCTCCCGGGACATGGCCCTTGTCGAACGAGGCAGGGCCGCGGACGTCGAGCAAAATAAACCCTGGCGCGCCACGGTGCATCGCATCGTGCGTGTCCCAGCAATCGGTTTCGAAGGTGAACAGGGATTCGAAGTGGGCCGCCGCGGTTTCGGGCGGGGCGGCGGCTATTTGCGTAACTGCATTCGTCATGGCGGCTCCGGCATGGTTTGTTGGGCGTCGATGCCGGCAATTGTGGCCGCCGCCGCTCGGGCGCACAATTGGCGGGATTGCCATACATAGATCAAATCGTGCCAAAGCTAAGAATCGCTCGCAAAGCTCACAATCCCTTGGTCGTCGCGCTGGTCTACGACGGTCTATGCAGCTTCGAATTCTCCTGTGCCGCTGAAATTTTCGGCTTGTCGAGACCCGAGTTGGGGCCGGACTGGTATCGCTTCGAGACCTGTGCGGCGAAAAGCCGCAGCGTCAGAGGCCAGTACGGCATGCGCATGCAGGCCGCGGGCGGGTTGGATAGGTTGCTGGCGGCGGGCACCATCGTGATCCCGGGGTGGGAGGGCATCGATGTCCCTGTGCCGCCGACGGTGCTCGATACGCTGCGTCAGGCTCACGCCCGCGGTGCGCGCTTGCTCTCCATCTGCTCCGGCGCATTCGTTCTCGCGGCCACCGGTTTGCTCGATGGCAGGCGGGCGACGACCCACTGGCGCTACGCGGAGGAGTTGCGGCGGCGCCATCCTGAGGTTCGCGTGGACCCGAATGTGTTGTATGTCGATGAAGGAGCTGTTCTCACCTCAGCCGGCAGCGCCGCCGGACTCGACCTCTGCCTGCATTTGGTTCGACGCGACTATGGTTCCAAGATAGCGAATCAAGTGGCGCGGAGGCTGGTCATTCCTCCGCATCGCGAGGGAGGCCAGGCGCAATTTCTGGAGAGGCCCGTCGACGATCGAGTTCGCGGCTCCGAACAACGCGGTTCTCTTTCGATGCTGCTCGATAAAATCAGGAAACGGCCCGGCGAGCGCTGGCACATCGACGAGTTGGCGCGCCTCGCGGCCATGAGCAAGCGCACGTTCATGCGGCGGTTTCGCGCGGCAACAGGCTTCAGCCCGGCCGATTGGGTTACCCGCGCTCGAGTCGATGCGGCGCGTGAACTGCTGGAAAACACCGCGCTTTCCATCGATCAGATCGCGGAGCGTTGCGGCCTCGGGACGCCGACCACGCTGCGGCATCACTTTCGCAAGAAGGTCGGGTTGAGTCCCACGCAATATCGAAAAGGATTTTCGTAGTGGCGGTGTCGAAGTTTCTACGGTATTAAGTGGCATCCTGCGCGCCTGTCGTATGGCGCGCGGCAATGACAAAAGACAAGAATCGCAAGGGGACGATACATGAGCAGCCCTGCCAAGCCCGCACCACTCGCCACCACGCCTCGCGCCGAACTGACGTTGCGCGGCCTGGTTCTCGGCGTGGTCATCACCGTGCTGTTCACGGCGGCCAACGTTTACTTCGGGCTCAAGGCGGGCCTCACCTTCGCCACCTCCATCCCGGCCGCGGTTATTTCCATGGCGCTGCTACGCGGCCTCAAGGGCGTGACCGTCCAGGAGAACAACATCGTGCAGACGGTCGCCTCGGCGGCGGGCACCCTGTCCTCGGTCATCTTCGTACTGCCCGGCATGGTGATAATCGGCTGGTGGACCGGCTTTCCGTACTGGGTGTCCTGCGCGATCTGCGCCCTGGGCGGAATCCTGGGCGTGATGTATTCGATCCCGTTGCGGCGTGCGCTGGTGACGCAGTCCGATCTGCCCTACCCGGAAGGCGTCGCCTGCGCCGAGGTGCTGAAAGTAGGCGGCGGCGAACACGCCAATGCCGCGGCGGTGGAGGACAGCCGCGCAGGCCTCGCGGCAGTGGTCTGGGGGGCGATCATTTCGGCGGCCTTTGCCTGTATCGTCGCCACGCGCATCTTCGCCAGCGACGTGGCACGCTATTTTCGCTTCGGCGGTGATCGGGGTGGCGTGACCGGCTTCGATTTCTTGCTGTCCTTCGCGCTATTCGCCGTTGGCCACTTGGTCGGCCTGTGGGTCGGCATAGCGATGTTCGTGGGTGCGCTGATCGGCTGGGCCTGGGGCGTACCACACTTCTCGGCGCTCGCGGCCAGCGCGGAACCCATGGCGCAGTTGGCCCAGCACACCTGGAGCCATCAGGTGCGTTTCGTCGGCGCCGGCACCATCGGGGTGGCGGCGGTGTGGACGCTGGCGAAGCTCGTCAAACCGGTGATCGCCGGGCTGCGCTCCGCCATGGCGGCCTCGCGGGCGCGCGCCGCCGGGAACGCCGCACTACTGCCGCGCACCGAGCAGGACATTCCGATCGGCTATGTCGCCCTGGTCTCGTTGGCCTGCATGGTGCCGATCGGCGCGCTGATCGCGAACTTCTCCTCCGGCAGCGGCCTCGGCGACCACATGTTTTTCATGGTGGTCAGCGCTCTGGTTTATATCGCCCTGATGAGCTTCTTCGTTTCCGCAGTCTGCGGCTACATGGCCGGGCTCATCGGTTCGTCGAACAGTCCGCTGTCGGGCATCGGCATCCTGGTGGTGATCGGGGCTGCACTGCTTCTGGTACCCGGTATCCGCTCCGGCCTGCCCGCGAGCAGCGGTACCGCGCTGGTGGCCTATGCGCTGTTCGTCACCGCGGTGGTTTTTACCGTGGCTGCCATCGCCAACAATAACCTGCAAGATCTGAAAACCGGCCAGCTCGTCGATGCCACGCCGTGGAAGCAGCAGGTCGCGCTGGTGATTGGAGTCGTGGCCGGCGCCGCGATCATTCCGCCGATCCTCGATCTGCTCAACCACGCCTATGGTTTTGCCGGCGCCCCCGGCCCGCATCACGAGCACCCTTTGCCGGCGCCGCAAGCGGGCCTGATCTCGGCGCTCGCGCAGGGCGTGATCCAGCACAACGTCGACTGGAGCCTCATCCGGATCGGTGCGCTGGTCGGCGTGCTGGTGATCGCCGCCGACGAAACGCTGCGCCGCTTTACCAGCAAGGCGCACCTCTCGCCGCTCGCCGTGGGCCTGGGGATATACCTGCCGACGCAAAGTACGCTGATGGTCGTGGTCGGAGCGATCGTGGGCTGGTACTTCGATCGCCGTGCGGAGCGCGCCTCCGACCCCAAGGCCACCAAGCAGCTCGGAGTGCTGCTGGCCTCGGGCATGATCGTCGGCGAGGGTCTGGTGGGCGTGATCATCGCCGCCTTCGTCGCCTTCTCAGGCAAGGACTTTCCGCTGGCCCTGGTTGGCGATGCGTTTGCGGATAACGCTGCCGTTTGGATCGGGAGCGGCGTGTTCGCGCTGACGGTGTTTCTCTTGTATCGCTGGGCGGCGCGGATGCGGCCCTAAGGTTTTGCCGGCGCACCTTGGAGCTGCCCGGCAAATCCCATCTGCCGCCAGGCCTCAAAAACCACCAGTGCCACGGCGTTGGATAAATTGACGCTGCGATTCTGCGCGCGCATGGGAATGAACAGGCTATTCTCGACTCCAAACCTGGCCTGCGTGCTTTGCGGCAGGCCGCGCGTTTCGGGACCGAACAAGAATGCATCTCCGGCGCGGTACCGCGCATCGCTGTAGCAGCGCGCACCGCCCGTCTCGACCACGAACCAGCGTGAATCTTGCAACTGCGCCAGGCAGGCATCGAGGTTCGCATGAACTTTCACATCCGCCAGCTCGTGATAGTCGAGTCCCGAACGCTTCAGGCTCTTGTCGTCGAGCCGGAATCCCAAAGGCTTGATCAAATGCAGCGTCGCCCCGGTGTTCGCGCACAGGCGTATTGAATTGCCGGCGTTTCCAGGAATCTCCGGTTCGAACAGCACGACGTGAAACATCGCGCTTATTTCTCGAGCGCGGGCCGATGCCTGTCGAAGACGACGAGCTGCGTCGGATAGGCAAACTCCACGCCCAAGCGCCGCAGCTCATCGATGATCCGAAAATTCACGGCTTGCTGCAGGTCCAGCATGGGATTGACGGCCGGCTGCTGCACGAAGTAGGACAGCTCGAATTGAAAACAGCTCTCGCCCAGCGTTTTCAAGTGACAGCGCTCGAAGCGCGCCTGCGCGTGTTCGCGAACGATGCTCTCCAGGAGTTTGGGCATCTCCTTGAGCTTGTCGGCCGGGGTGTCGTAGGTCAGGCGAATCGTCGCCAATATGCGCAGCTGCGACAAGCGGCCGAAATTGCGCACGCGGCTCTTCAAGATGTCGGCATTCGACAAAATGATTTGTTCGCCGCCCTCGCTGCGCAGGCGCGTGGTCTTGATGCCGATGTGCTCGACCTTTCCTATATAAGTATCAATGACCAGGTTGTCGCCGATCACAAAGGGCTTGTCGAGGGCGATCGACAGCGATGCGAACAAGTCGCCCAGGACATTTTGCAGGGCGAGCGCGACGGCGACGCCGCCCACGCCCAGTCCCGCAAGCAGGGCGGTGATATTGACGCCGACATTGCTGAGCATCACGAGGATCAGCAATGACCAGATCAGCATGCGCGAGACGAAGCTGACGATATCGAGGGAGCCGGCGAAAACGCGGTCGGCGCCGCGCTCTACTTCCTTCATTTCCAGATAGAAGCGCACCGCGCGGCCGGCCCAAAGACCGACCTGAATCAAGATCAGGATCATCGCGGTGTTGGACGCGCCGCGTTGAATATTGTCCGGCAGGGTGATGCTTTCCCGCGCAACATCGAGGGCGACGGCGAAGAACAGAATCTGCTTGGTATTGCCGATCACATAGGCGATGAGCCGGACGAGCGTGGGATTCTTGGCGCTGGAATACTTCGGGTATCGCGAGGCGATGAGATCCCGCAGGACCCACAGGCTTGCCCAGACGAGCGCGCCGATGACGCCGGCGATCAGCCAATCCGCCGCAGGGATGCCGAGCAGCAACTCGTGCACGGCGCCGAGTTTTTTCGAAAGAAATTCGCGCATGCGCTAATTATAAGCCGCGGCGCGGCGAATCTCGTGCCTAGCTGACGTCTTCCATCCCGAGTTCCTTCATCTTGCGCGTCAGCGTGTTGCGTCCCCAGCCCAACAATTTGGCCGCATCTTGCTTGAGGCCATCGGCCTTGCGCAGCGCCACGCGGATGAGGATGCGTTCCACTTCCGGCACCGCCGTATCCAACAGGCGCTTGGTGCCGGAGTCCAATTCTTGTTCGGCCCAGTGCGAAAGCTTGGCCATCCAATCATGATTCGCGGCCTGGCCCGCCGGCGCGCCGCCGAGATCGGGCGGGATGTCCTCAGCGCGGACTTCGCGTCCCGGCGCGGTGACCGTGAGCCGGCGGCAGGCATTCACCAGCTGGCGCACATTTCCGGGCCAATCGAAAGTCACGAGCGCGGTCTCCGCGGGCGTCGTCAGAAGCTTCGGCTCGACGCCGAGCTCATGCCCGGCAACCGCCAGATAGTGCTTCAATAATTCCGGGATATCCTCGCGGCGCTCGCGCAGCGGCGGAATCTCGATTCGAATCACGTTGAGCCGGTGCAGGAGATCCTCGCGAAAGTGTCCGGACTTCACGCGCATCTCGAGGTCCTGGTGTGTCGCGGCAATGACGCGTACATCGACCTTCACCGGCGTCTGCCCGCCGACGCGATAGAACTCGCCTTCCGCCAGGACGCGCAGCAGCCGCGTCTGCAGCGCGGGCGACATGTCGCCGATTTCATCGAGAAACAGCGTGCCTCCGTCCGCCTGTTCGAAACGGCCCCTGCGCAACGTATCGGCGCCGGTGAAGGCGCCTTTCTCATGGCCGAACAGCTCGGATTCCAAAAGGTCCGCGGTGAAGGCGGCCGTGTTGAGCGCGACAAAGGCCTTGGGTGAGCGCGGACTGTGCCGGTGCAGCGCGCGCGCCACGAGTTCCTTGCCGGTGCCGGACTCGCCGGTGATCAGCACCGTCATGCTGGAGCGGGACAGCCGGCCGATCGCGCGAAATACCTGCTGCATCGCCGCCGCCTGGCCCAGGAGTTCCGGGATGCTGCGCCTCGTGGCCTCTGCATCGGTGGATAGCGTCGCCTGCTGTGCGGCGCGGCGCACGAGGTCCACGGCCTTGTCGATATCGAAGGGTTTCGGCAGATACTCGAACGCGCCGCCCTGGTACGCCGCGACCGCCGCATCCAAATCCGAGTGAGCCGTCATGACGATCACCGGCAGTCCCGGCCGCGACACTTGAATTTCCTTGAGCAGATCCAAACCGCTGCGGCCGGGCATGCGTATATCGGTCATCAGCACATCCGGCGCATCGCCGCGCAGCGCTGTTAAAACGTTGTCGGCTTGGTCGAAGCACTTGGCTTGCATGCCGCTGCCTTTCAGCGCTTTCTCGAGCACCCAGCGGATGGAGGCGTCGTCGTCGACCAGCCAGACTTGCAGAGGCTTGACGTTCATGCGGGATCCATCGGCAAGGAAATGACGAATATGGTTCTCCCCGGAGCACTGTCGAATTCGATCAAGCCGCCATGGCGGCTGACGAGATCCTGCGCTATTCCCAACCCCAGGCCCGTGCCGTCGGCGCGTCCCGACACGAGCGGATAAAAGATGGTTTCGCGAATCTCGTTCAGCACGCCGGGACCGTTGTCTTCGAACTGAATCGAGGCAACCAGCCGGTGGCGGTGCGCGCCGACGCTGACATTGCTTGCCGCGCGAGTCCTCAAGATGAGGCGGGGCGATTCAACCGCAGCTCCCGCGAGCGCCTGGATGGCGTTGCGGCCCAGATTGAGCATCGCTTGGATGATGTGATTGGGATCCACCGTGAGAGGCGGGAGACTGGGATCATAGTCGCGATCGATGGTGACGTCCTGGGGCGCTTCACTGCGCAGCAAGTGGTATACGCGCTCCAGCAGTTCATGCACATTGACCAGCTGTTTCAACGGCGGGCGCCCCGGACCCAGCATGGAGTCCAGCAGATTGGTGAGTCGATCCGCCTCGCTGATGATCACGCGCGTGTACTCGCGCAAACTGGGATCCAACAGTTCCCGCTCGAGCAGCTGCGCGGCGCCGCGCAAGCCGCCGAGAGGATTTTTTATTTCGTGCGCGAGCTGGCGGACCATCAAGCGGCTCCCGCCCAATTGCGCCAGCAACGCGTTCTCGCGAGTGAGGCGCCGGTGCTGAGTGATATCTTCGATCTCGAGGAGCAGGCGCAGACTGTGCTGACCGACGAGGATCTGCGTCACGGCGCAGTCGAGTATCCGGTCCACCCCTCCCGGCGCAGGCCAGGCCAGCTCGCGCTGCACGACGCCTTCGCCGCCCGAGCGCGCGCGCTCGAACATCAAAACCAGGCTCTCTGCGCCGCGCGTCAATTCCGCGATGGAACGACCCAATGCTTGATTCGGTCCCAGCCCGAGCAGGGTTTGCGCCGCGGCGTTCAGGTACGTGACGTGCAGGTCTTGGTCCAGCAGAAAAACGCTGGTGACCATGGCATCGAGCAATTCGGTGCCGTCGATGCGCAGAGTCTCCATTTGGAGCTCAGCGGACACTTGGATATCCGCCGGGCGATGTGCAGCGGGTTACTTGTGCTGCGGTGCCAGCGCGGAGGGCTGGCGCACGTAGAAGGTGACGCTGTTGCTGCTCTGTGACTCGCTGGTTTCTTGATCGGTGATGGTCGCGGCGAGCGTGTACGCCCCGCGGTCCAAATGCGGCAGAGGAAACGAGATGGCGTCCGGCGGGAACTCCAGCTGCTTGCCGTTCAAGTGCCAGGTGATGGACTGACTGGGCTTGAGCCCGGGCGCGAGATTCAGGTGCACGGCGATGACATCGTCGCCGAAGAAGGTCTGATCGTTCACCGGTGAGGCGATGGAAAATTCGGTCAGACCAAGGCCCGCCGCCGCTGCCTTCGGAGCTTGCCGCGGCCCGGCCGCGGAACCCGGCGCGGATCCCGCCGCCGCGGTTGAAGGTGATGAGGTATAGATCTTTTCGGCGCCGGGATACGGTTGATCGGAGTAGTGGACCACGCCATCGGCGTCGACCCATTTGTAAACCACCGCCGCTTGCACCGCGAAAGCCGCCAACAGGCTCAATCCCAACCATGACGTCCGCGGGTGCATAATTCCAAAGCATAGACCTATCGCCTCCCGACCACAAAACGAGGTGACGGCGGCGTGACCGCCGTCACCTTAAGGCCTAAGCACACCAAAAGCCTACAAGCTGTAATACATCTCAATTTCGATCGGATGCGTGGTCATCCTCAAGCGGGTCACTTCCCTCATCTTCAATTCGATGTAGGCGTCGATGAGATCATCGGTGAACACGCCGCCGGCCTTCAGGAACCCACGATCCTTGTCCAGGTAATCGAGCGCCATATCGAGCGAGTGGCAAACCGTTGGAATCTTCTTGTCTTCCTCCGGCTCCAAGTCATACAAATCCTTGTCGGCCGGGTCGCCGGGGTGAATCTTGTTCTGAATGCCGTCGAGACCCGCGAGCAGCATGGAGGCAAACATGAAATAAGGATTGCCCGTGGCGTCGGGAAATCGCACTTCGATGCGCCGGCCCTTGGGATTTGAAATCCAAGGAATGCGGATTGAGGCGGAACGATTTCGCGCCGAGTACGCGAGCTTCACCGGGGCCTCGAAGCCGGGCACCAAGCGCTTGTAGCTGTTGGTGCTGGCGTTGGTGAACGCATTGATCGCGCGGGCATGCTTGATGATGCCGCCGATGTAATAGAGCGCGATGTCCGACAGGCCGCCGTACTTGTCTCCCGCAAACAGCGCCTTGCCGTCTTTTTGCAGCGACTGATGCACATGCATGCCGCTGCCGTTGTCGCCGACGATGGGTTTGGGCATGAAAGTCAGGGTTTTCCCATAACCATGCGCGACGTTCTGCAGTGCGTATTTCAGGATCTGCACTTCGTCTGCTTTCTTGGTCAGCGTGTTCGCCGCGACATTGATCTCGCCCTGGCCGGCGGTGGCCACTTCGTGGTGATGGACTTCGAATTTCAAACCCATTTCCTCGCAGGCCATCGACATGGCGGTGCGAATGTCTTGCTGCGAATCAACCGGCGGAACAGGGAAGTAGCCGCCCTTCACGCCGGGACGATGGCCCTTGTTGCCATCCTCGTAAGTCTTGCCGGAATTCCAAGCGCCTTCGTAACCGTCGACCTCGTACGAGCAGCCGTTCATGCTGGAACTGACATGGACGGTGTCGAAGATGAAGAATTCATTCTCCGGTCCGAACAGCGCCGAGTCGGCGATTCCGGAAGCCTTCAAGTGCGCTTCCGCGCGCTTCGCCAACGAGCGCGGATCGCGGCCGTAGCCTTGCATGGTCATCGGTTCGATGATGTCGCAGCGCAGGTTGAGCGTCGTTTCTTCGTAGAAAGGATCGATCACGGCCGTGGCCGGATCCGGCATCAAAATCATGTCCGACTCGTTGATACCCTTCCAACCGGCGATGGACGAACCGTCGAACATCTTGCCGTCCTTGAAAAAGCCCTCATCGACCAGCCGAGTCGGGACGGTAACGTGCTGCTCCTTGCCAATTGTGTCAGTAAAGCGGAGATCGACGAATTTCGCGTCTTTTTCTTTGATCAAAGTCAGAACATCGGCGGGAGTCATTTGCATCCTCGCATTTGGGTAGTTGGCCCGGCCAGCCCGGGGCTGAAAGAGCAATGCAGCTAATGTGCCATTAGCGTGCATCGACGGATCAAGCACTTAGCATTCCCCTAAGCGCCTCATGCATCATAATGGAACAATTGAGAGAAATCAGCGCCCTAATTTGGTGCGCGACAGCGTTTCGGGGCCGGTTTTTCTGGAAACTTGCCCTGTCATCGTCAGCTGTGGGCCAATTGAGTGCACGCGCCTGCGTTCGGAAAACTAGAGGCAGATTGCTCCGGCCCGTCGCTATACTCGCGGACTTTGCCGCCTTTGATCATCACCATGCCTCACGTCCCTCCGCCACCGCGCACATTTCAAGACCTGATTTTTGGGCTGCAGAAATACTGGTCCGACCAGGGATGCATCGTTTTGCAGCCCTACGATATGGAAATGGGCGCGGGGACATTCCACTCGGCGACATTTCTGCGGGCCGTGGGTCCTGAACCCTGGAGCGCCGCCTACGTGCAGCCATCGAGGCGGCCCACCGACGGACGCTATGGCAATAACCCATTCCGGCTGCAGCATTACTATCAATTTCAGGTGTGCATCAAGCCTTCCCCCGACAACTTTCAGGAGTTGTATCTCGATTCACTGCGTTACTTGGGGTTTGATCCGCTGACCCACGACATCCGTTTCGTCGAAGACAATTGGGAATCGCCGACCTTGGGGGCCTGGGGCTTAGGCTGGGAGGTTTGGCTCAACGGCATGGAAGTCTCGCAGTTCACCTACTTCCAGCAAGTCGGCGGCCTGGATTGTCGTCCGGTAATGGGCGAGATCACGTACGGTCTGGAGCGCCTGGGGATGTATATCCAGGGCAAGGAAAGCATCTTCGACATCGTTTGGACCGACGGTCCGTTCGGCGCGGTCACGTACGGAGATGTGTTTCACCAAAACGAAGTCGAGCAATCGATCTATAACTTTGAAAAGGCCGACGTGCCGGTGCTGTTGGCGCAATTTGCCGCCAACGAGCTGGCCTGTCAGCAGCTGCTGAAGGACAAATTGGTGCTGCCTGCCTATGAGCAAATGGTCAAAGCGTCGCACGCCTTCAATTTATTGGATGCCCGGCATGCCATTTCCGTCACCGAACGCCAGCGCTTCATTCTTCGCGTGAGAACCTTGGCGCGCGGCGTGGCCGAGGGCTATCGCGAGAGCCGCGAAGCGCTGAAGTTTCCGCTGCTCAAAAACGCCGAAGCTCAAGTGGCCTGATGAGCTCGCGGGACTTGCTGTTCGAACTGCGCACGGAGGAACTTCCGCCGCGCACGCTGCGGGCGTTGTCCCTTGCGCTGACCGAGGGGATTGCCAAAGGCATCGATGGCGCGAAGGTAGCGCACGGCAAGGTCCACGGCTTTGCAACGCCCAGGCGCCTTGCGGTGTGGGTCGGGAAGCTGGACGAGAATCAGCCCGATCGGCAAGTTGAAAGGCGGGGTCCGCCGCTGGCGAATTCCTTCGACGCGCAGGGCGAGCCCATGCAGGCGGCGGCCGCGTTCGCCAAGAGTTGCGGCGTCACGGTGGGAGAACTGTCCAAGCTCACCACCGATAAGGGCGCCTGGCTGCAATATCGCGGCATCGAGCGCGGCGCGCCGACCACGGCACTGCTGGGCGACATTCTCACCCAAGCGATTGCGGCGCTTCCCATCCAGAAGCGCATGCGATGGGGCGCGCACAGCGCAGAGTTCGTCAGGCCCGTGCATTCGGTCGTGCTGCTCTACGGCGATGAGGTGGTGCCGGTGGAGGTGTTGGGACTGGCCGCGGGGCGCGTGACTTTGGGACACCGCTTTCACTCGCCCAAACCCATCACACTGAAGGCCGCGAAGGGTTATGAAAGCAGGTTGCTTAGGGCCCGGGTCGTCGTGGATTTCGCCAAACGGCGCGAGTTGATTCGTGCCGGCGTGAGCGTGGCTGCGGCCGCGGGCGGAGCGGGCTCCATTGCACTGATCGACGAGGCGCTGTTGGATGAGGTGACTGCGCTGGTGGAATGGCCGGTGCCGCTGGCAGGTCAATTCGAGCAACGGTTTTTGAGCCTGCCGCGCGAAGTCGTCATTGCGACCGTGCAGGACCACCAGCGCTATTTTCCCGTGCAGGGTGCCGACGGGAAATTATCCGGCTGGTTCGTCACGGTGAGCAATATCGAGAGCCGCGATCCTTCCAAAGTGATCGAGGGCAATGAACGGGTGGTGCGGCCGCGCTTGAGCGACGCCGCATTTTTTTGGGAGCAGGATCGGAAGATTCCGCTTGAGCAGCATGCCGCGAAACTCGCCGGCGTGACCTTTCAGGCGAAGCTCGGCAGCTACGCGGATAAGACCGTGCGCGTGACAAAGCTGGCCGAGCTGATCGGCAGCCGCATCGGCGCGGGGCCCGACGTCAAACGCGCCGCGGAGCTTTCGAAAGCGGACTTGATGACCGCCATGGTGGGCGAATTTCCGGAACTGCAAGGCACCATGGGCCGCTACTACGCCGAAGCGGAAGAGTTGCCGCGCGACGTCGCGCTGGCGCTCGAGGAACATTATCGGCCGCGATATGCCGGCGATGCATTGCCTGCGACGAAAACCGGTCAAGCCGTCGCCTTGGGCGACAAGATCGATACGCTGGTTGGAATCTTCGCCATCGAGCAACGGCCCACCGGCGCCAAGGATCCGTTTGGTTTGCGGCGCGCGGCATTGGGCGTGTTGCGCATCTTGCTCGAGGCCGGATTGGATTTGGATCTGGTCGAACTGTTGGCCGCCGCCGCCGCCTTGCAGCCGGTGCAACGCGCGGCCGTGGCCGATGAGGTTTATGATTTCATCGCGGAACGCTTGCGCGGAATGCTGCTCGAGCAGTCGGGAACGACACCTGAGATGCTGGACGCCGTGCTCAGCAATCGTCCGCGCTCGCCGCTCGATGCGCTGACGCGGCTGGCGGCTCTCAAAGAGTTCCTGCTCTTGCCCGATGCCGGCGTGCTCGCGGCCATCAACAAGCGCATCGCCAACATTCTAAAGAAGACCCAGGTGCGAGCCGATATGATCGTCGACCCCGACGGTCTCACCGAAGAGGCCGAACGGGGACTGCAACGCGCATTGATGGATTTGCGCGGACCGGTGCTGGAGGCGAGCAGTCAACGCCGCTATGCCGACAGTCTGCAGGCGTTGGTTGGGCTGCGGGCGCCGGTGAATGATTTTTTCGATCGAGTCATGGTGATGGACGAGAACACCTCGAAGCGCAATAACCGGCTCGCCCTGCTGCGTGACGTGCAAATCCTGCTCGGCGGCGTCGCGGATTTATCGCGATTGCCCGGCGCATAGGAGCCAGGCTCTCAAGCATGCAGCTCATCAAGTCGCTGTTTTTCACCGCCTACATGATGGCGTCGGCACTGCTGTTCGGCGGATTCATGACCTTGTGTTTTTGGGCGCCCTACAGCACGCAATTTGCCATCGCCCGCACCTGGGCGCGCATCTTATTTTGGCTGCTGGACAAGGTCTGCGGATTGAAGTTTACCGTGGAGGGCCGCGAGCGAATTCCCGCCGGGAATCACATCGTGATGTGCAATCACACCTCCGCATGGGAAACCATCGCGCAATTTCTGATTTTCCCGCCGCAGGTTTGGGTGCTGAAGCGCGAGTTGCTGTGGATACCCTTGATCGGCTGGGGCTTGAAATTGCTGCGGCCCATCTCGATCAACCGCGGCGCGGGGCACCGGGCGGTCAATCAAGTCGTCGAACAGGGCAAGGCGCGCCTGGCGGACGGCCTGTGGATCATCATATTTCCCGAGGGCACACGGGTGGTCGCGGGCGAGAGCCGCAAGTACGGCGTCAGCGGGGCTCTGCTGGCCACCGAGACCAACAAGCGCGTCGTGCCGCTGTCGCATAACGCGGCAGATTTCTGGGTGAGGCGCGGCATCGTGAAAAAAGCCGGCACCATCCGGGTGGTCATCGGCGAATCCATCGATTCCACGGGGAAGAATCCTCGAGAACTCAACGACGAGATCAGGCAATCCATCGAGGCGGGTCTTGCGCAGATCGCGCAGGAATCTGCCGTCCAGGCAGCATAGCCATGACCGCTGCTCGAGCGCGCACAAACAGCATCGATGCCTACATCGCCGCGTGTTCTCCCGGCGTGCGGCCCGCGTTGAGAAAATTGCGCGCGACGATCCGGCGAGCTGCCCCGCCCGATGCGCAGGAGATGATCAGCTACCGAATGCCTGCCTTCGCTCTGCACGGCATGCTGGTCTACTTCGCGGCCTTCAAGAATCACATCGGGCTGTATCCTCCGGTGAGGGGCGATGCGAAGCTGGAAGCGGCGGCGGCGAAATACGCCGGCCCCAAGGGCAACCTTAAATTTCCGCTGGACCAAGCCATTCCGTACACCTTGATCGCGAGAATCGTGCGGTTGCGGGTGAAGCAGAATCTGGAAAAATCGCGCAAGAAACGCAAGCAATAGGCGAGCGCGTGAGCCATCGAAACGCGATCGGCCACGGCATTGCCCGGGCTCGCGCCGCGCGCCTTGATCAAGTTAGGTCTTGGGCAACGGCTTCGGCACACCCGGTATGCCGTCGGGGCGCGCCACGGACAGCATCTTCTGGTATGCGGGACGGCCTTGCACGTTGGTGCGCCACGCGATGATGTGCGGGTAGGCGGATAGATCCGCCACATTGAAGGCTTCCGTGATATTGGTCGGGAACAGCATCATGATGTCGGCGGCCGAAAACGCAGAGCCGCCGAAGTACGGATGCTTGCTCAAAAAGTCTTCCAAGAAGATGAGCACCGCTTCCGTGTCAACCAGCTTGTAGCCGCCGGCCGGGGTCTTGGGCTTGCCTTGGATCATCGCCACCCGATAATCGCCGATGACGCGCGCGGCGAACGAACCTTCGGCGAAGTGCATCCATTGCAGGTAGTACGGATAGTCCGGTGAGGTCGCGGCCGGTTCGAGACGGCCGTGGCCCTCGCGAGCCAGAATCAATTCGATGATCGCGCCGGACTCGACCATCACTTGACCGCCGATGCGCACCGTCGGCGCGACGGGCATCAACGGGCTGACCTCATGGATGGTCTTCATCGAGCCTGCGAGATCGCCGCGCTTGTATTCCAGTTTGTAGGGAATGCCGAGTTCCTCGCACAGCCAGACGATGCGCTCCGAGCGACGGCCCTCCAAATGGTAGATGGTCAGATCGAGCGGCGGCACGACTTTCGAATCGCCGCTCACCTTGGTGCCGGTGGCAGAGGCCGAAGCCATTGCAAACATCATCAGCGCGGCGGCGCATGGCAGTTGCTTGATCATGTTTCCCCCCAGAGTCAGGATTGCTTGTTTTCTTGAGCGAATCATAGTGCCTTTGGCGCTGCCAAGCCATCACGAACCGCCGACCGTGATGTGATAGCGTATTGTTATGAAAAAAATCGCTGTTGCCCTCTCCAGTGTGATCGCGCTGAGCCTCGCGGCCGGCGCCTCCGCCCACCCGCCAAAAACGCATCGACTCGAAGCGACGCCTGCCACGGTGGCGTATGGCTATTACTGGTCGGATGCACCGCCGGTGCTGCGCATCGACTCGGGCGACATCATCGATGTCGATACCCTGCTGACCAACACGCCGGCGGGCCTCGCCAAGGCCGGGGTACCCGACGATAGGATTCAGGCATCGCTCAAAGCCATCGTTGCCGAGGTGACCGGCGAGCGCAAGGGTCCGGGCGGTCATATCCTGACCGGGCCGGTTTACGTCGAAGGCGCAGAGCCCGGCGACGTGTTGGAAGTGAAAATTCTATCGATCGAGCTGCCGCTTGATTACGGCTACAACGGCTGCAGCGGGTACCTGCCTGAAAATTGCGAGAGCGGTGTACCGTCCAAGATCATCGCGCTGGACCGCAAAAAGATGACCGCTGAATTCCTGCCGGGCATCGTGATTCCGCTCAAACCCTTCTACGGCAGCATCGGCATTGCACCGGCGCCGGAAATGGGCCGCCTCAGCAGCAATCCGCCGGGGCGGCACGCGGGCAATTTGGACAATCGCGAATTGGTGGTGGGCAGCACCCTTTATATCCCGGTGTTTGCCCGGGGCGCACTGTTCGAAATCGGCGATGGACATGCAGCGCAGGGCGACGGCGAGGTGGATCAAACCGCCATCGAGACTTCATTGCGCGGCCGCTTGCAGCTGACGGTGCGCAAGGACATGAAGCTCAAATGGCCGCGCGCCGAAACCGCCACCGACTACATCAGCATGGCGACCGATCCTGATCTTGCCATCGCCACCAAGTCGGCCATTCAAGAGATGGTGGATTTCCTGGTGTCGGAGAAGAAGCTCACGCGCCATCAGGCCTATCAGCTGGTGAGCATCGCGGGCAATGTCGCGATCACGCAGCTGGTGGACAAGCCCAATCTCGGCGTGCACGTCAAGCTGCCGAAAAGCATCTTCGCCGGCAAATAGACTCGCCGCGCATCGGCGCAACCCCCGGCGGCCGCCGGGAGTCGGCCGCGGGACTCGCTACCCGAACGCCGCCACCATTTGACGGCTGAGCACCGCGGGGGCGCCGCTCGGATCGAGCACGACGCAGGACTCGCAGCAGTAGCCTTCCGCGGCCGAGTCGACCTCGGCATCGATGCGCCACCACGCATCGGGGGGAAATCCGTAGTCGTGCTTGAGAAATTGCAGTGTCCAGGTCAGCGAACTCGACGGCACCGGCGTGCTCAGCATTTGCAGAATCACCGACGGAATACAATCGACGAGCGCGATCACATGGGATTCGGTGAGCGCTGCCGGGTCTCGATGGCGCACGTAGATTTTCGATTTTCTCAGGCTCGAACCGCTGAAGGGCCAGGCGCCCTCGGCCCAGCGTAAATCGAAATGCTGCGCAAACGCGGGAGCCCCGCCGCCTACCGGGGTTCGATCCGGCAAAGTCTGCACCGCAGGTACGCCCGGCGGCACGGGCGGCAGCAGGGAAATTGCCGTGGATCGAGCCATGCCGTAGGTGCCGGTCAGCGTGGCCGCGATTTTATCCGCGCTCCACAGGCGCGCGCTCGCGATCGTCACGGCCTTGCCCACCCGCAGCACTTCGGCCTCGATACGCACAGCTCCTGCCGGCGCGGGACCCGCAAAAACCGTTTCCAGTCCGCGCAGCTTGCGGTCGGCGGGCACCAAGCGGCGCATGGCTTCGTTGCCCAAGGCTGCAACCATTCCGCCGAAAGTCGCGCGTCCCTGCGACCAGTCCTCGCCGACGACGGCGCTCCAGCCACTGTCGCGCGGCTGGATCGACGCCAGCGTCTGAGAAAACAGCATGCGCTCGATGTTACCGGAACGCGTGCCAGGAACTAAATTAATCGGGCAGCGGTGCCGGGCCGATGTAATTGGCCGAGGGTCTCACGATCCGATTGTCTTTGCGTTGCTCCACGATGTGAGCCGACCAGCCGAAAATACGCGCGATGGCGAATGTCGCGGTGAAGAATTCCTTGGGCAATCCCAGCGCGAGGTACACCACTCCTTTGTAGAACTCCAGATTCGCGCGCAGCGCGCGCTTCTTGTGCGCGGTCTGCGCGACAAAGGCCTCATCGACGGCCTTCAACGTTTCAATCAAATGTTTCTCGTGCGGCTTGGAAGCAATTTCTTCGGCCAGCACCTTGACGATTTTCGAGCGCGGATCGACGACGCGATATTCCCGATGGCCCATACCCATGACGAGCCTGCCCTTGGCGAGGCATTCGGCCACGAAGGCCGCAGCTCGGTCCGGAGCGCCCACTTCTTGCGCCATCTCGAGTGCCCCCTGATCGGCGGCGCCGTGCAGGGGGCCGTAGAGCGAACCCATGGCGGCCGCGAGCGCGGATGCGGGAGGCGCCAGCGTGGATGTCACGACACGGGCGGTGAACGTGCTCGCGTTGAAGCTGTGATCGATCTGCAGAATTTGCGTGCTCTCGAAAATACTCACTTCTTTTTCAGACGGCCTGCGGTTATGCAGCAGTTGCAGAAAGCGCTCGCCGTAGCGGCGTGTCTCAGGATAGGGGGTCGGCGCCCTGCCGGCGCGCAAGGCAGCCAGCATGGCATGCGCCGTGGGCAGCCGGGCGGCGACCACCAACGATTCCTGTTCGTCTTCGGTGCGGCCGATTTTTCGCGCCGGCGGCACCGACGCCATCAGGGGCATGAGAGCCTGCAGCGTCGCCATGGGATGACCGCCCAGCGGCGCCAGGTGCTCAAGCGCCGTGGCGAGTCCTGCGGGCAGTCGCCCGGCGTCCCACAGAAAATCTTCGAATTCCTCGAGCTGCGAGGCGTCCGGCAGCTCGCCGAACACCACCAGGTGCGCCACGGCGGCGAAGGGGCTTTTTACAAGTTTTTCGATCGCGTGCCCACGGTAGTACAGACGCCCGGCATCGCCATCGACCAGCGAGATCGACGTGCTGTCCACCACCACGCCCTCGAGACCCTTTTTGATATCAACCACTGCGTTCATCAGACACCTCCTTTAAAAGCAGTAAAAGCCTTCATCAGGCCGAAGGCCAGACAGCGCAACTGATAGAGTTATCAGCGAAGCGGATAACACGGGAGCCTGTCTGGGGTTTCCGCGCTATCCTGGGCATATGCAGGTCGAACGCCATGAACTGCGATGCTTTCACGCGGTGATCGAAGCGGGTGGCTTCAGCCGTGCGGCGGAGCGGCTGGATCTTTCGCAATCGGCGGTCAGCCAAACCATCGCGAATCTGGAGCACCGGCTGGGCACGAGTTTGTTGCGCCGAGGCAATCCGCCGCAGCCCACCGAAGCCGGCATTCGCTTGCTGCGCTTTGCGGAAACCACGCTGAACGAAGAACGCGAGACCCTCGCGGACATCAGTCAGATCAAGTCAGGCGCACTGTCGACGCTGTCCCTTGCTCTCTCGCCCGCCGCCAACTCCCGCATCGGCGTTGCGCTGCTCAAGGAATTTTGCGAGCGCAACCCGCTCACCCGGCTCAAGGTGGTGGTCGCACCCAGCCGCGAAATCGTGCACGGCGTCGGTGAGGGTCGCTGGGAATTGGGCTTCGGTCCGTTTCATCACAACATGCCGGCGCACTTCGCCTTGCATCCTTGTTTTTCCGAAACGCGCCGCTTGATGATCGCCCGCGATCACCCGGCACGCAGCGCGTTGGCACGGGATGGGGTGAGCGCCATGCGCGAGTTGCCGCTGGTGACATCGTATCTCGACGATTCCGCGCACCGCGCGACGGGTGAGCGGCTGCGCGATGCCTTCGGCTCGGTGTGGGAGGTCAGTCATATGGAGTTGCGTCTGGCGCTGGTCGCGGACGGCAAGGGCGTCACCTATGTATCGGATCTGCTCACGACGGTGCCGCCGCAATTGGTGCCGGTGGAAGGGCTGCCCTACTCGAGCATCGATCGCCAGGTCGGAGCCTACAGCTTGAAACATCAACCCATGTCGCAGGCGGGAACCCGGTTCCTCGCCTTGTGCCACGAAAGATGGCCGAGACCCAGCGCACCGTGACCCGTGGGGTAGTGCCGGCGCCGCGGCTGCTTGCGCTAGTATTGGATTCCCAATAATCACAAGTCTTTTCAGACGGAAATATCATGATCACCAAGGACCTCTTCTCACTCAAGGGACGTGTCGCGCTGATAACCGGCGGATCCCGCGGCATCGGCAAAATGATTGCCGAAGGATTCATAGCGCAAGGCGCGAAGGTTTACATCTCGGCGCGCAAAGCCGATGCCAGCAACCAGACCGCAAAAGAGTTATCTGCAGGCGGCGGCACCTGCATTTCCATTCCCATGAACGTGGCAACGGTGGCCGGCGCCAAGGGGCTCGCTGCCGCAGTGATGGCGCTGGAGCCCAAGGTGGACATTCTGGTCAACAACGCCGGCGCCGCCTGGGGAGCCGCGTTCGATGAATTTCCCGAAGAGGGCTGGGACAAGGTGCTCAATCTCAACGCCAAGACGCCGTTTTTCCTGACTCAGGCCCTGGCGCCGGCCTTACGCAAGGCGGCGACGAAGGCTCGCCCCGCCAAAGTGATCAACATCGCATCCATCGACGGCATATATCTCACGCACCGCGAAACGTATTCGTATGTCACCAGCAAAGCCGGCCTGATTCAGCTCACGCGCCTGATGGCGGCGCGCCTGATCAAGGACAACATTTATGTCAGCGCGATTGCGCCAGGCGCTTTCAAGTCCGACATGAATCGGGACGCGCGCGATCACGAGGAGGAAGTCGCGAAGCGTATCCCGGCGCGGCGTGTCGGCACGGCAGAGGACATGGCGGGCGCCGCCATATTCCTGGCCTCGCGTGCCGGCGACTATGTGATTGGTTCAACGTTGACGGTGGACGGCGG
>Ga0210406_10001188_pt1 | contig 32956 bp, 49 predicted proteins | sample IncBWC30MmetaG_FD_155454 | JGI IMG/M metagenome (GOLD analysis project Ga0210406, IMG submission 155454) | Forest soil microbial communities from Barre Woods Harvard Forest LTER site, Petersham, Massachusetts, United States - Inc-BW-C-30-M | ecosystem: Environmental > Terrestrial > Soil >... | reverse complement strand
AGGCGCGCATCTGATGCGGGTTTGAGTCGTCGATTAAAAGCGCCAGGTGTGTTCCGTCGGACGGGTCGACGGCGCCGCGGATTCGTCCGAAGCCTCCCGACACTCCACTGAGCATGATCGAGAGCTCGAGCACCGGATGAATCACTCCGTACACTCGGCCGGCTCGATCGGTGATCTTGTCGCGCACTCGATCGCCGACTACCGGGCACCCGGTGAGCAACTGCGGGATCCGCTTCACACTGTCGTAGGGGCTCTTCGGGGTCCAGCGCGGATCCGGAATATCCGGCAACGGTGTGAGGCCGTTCGGAAGTAAAAGATCCTGGCGATCGCGACTCACCGCGACGAGCGGCGCATTCTTGTGTGAAAGCCAGTCGAGCGTGATCGAAGACCACAGTACGGTCTGTTTTTCGGAGAACGGCGCCATGTGCTCGGGAGTGTTCTTCTCTTGCTGCCGGTTCTGCCAGCGCGGGCGCGCCTGACTTAAGCCTCGAGTGTCGCGCTGCGCTTCGAAAACGACTGCGGTGAGCCGGCCGACGGGAATGTAATCGCGATCGCGCGATCTCTCTTGCTGGATCCGCAAACGATCAGCGAGTGTGAACGTCGGTCTTGTCAGTACTGCAGCTGCAGCGCTCAAACCGTTTTCCTCCGAAGTTGCATCAAAAAGGGGACGATCCCATTCCGCTCGAGGGAGGGTTGTCCCGGTTGTGGCGGGACCGCCCCTTGCTTCTGCGCGCTCGACACTTCAACGGGCAGCGCAGAACTCAATTCACAATTCCCTCTCTGCGGATCTCGTACTCTCCGCCCTCGAGCATCAGCCGTTTTCGGTTGCGATCGAAGACGACCGTCGGCCGAACTCCGGTCTCTTCTCCGAACTCGTGACGCCACTCGTCGACATCCGGATCCGGTACATGCTCTTTGCGCTGCTTGTAGTCGATGCGGCGCGCCTCTCCGAGTTCGTAGAGGCCCGCGCCGCGATCGTGCGCGCCAAAACTGTGCAGAGAATCCGTGACGTCCTGATCGCCATCGAAAAACCAGATTTGCCGGGCACTCTCGTCGGTGACGACTTTCGGCCGCGGCCGTTTGAAGTCGATCTGCATCACCTGCCCGCCCTTCATCGGCTTCACGTAGAGCGCCAGGAGCTCGCCGAGTTGCGCGTAGTCGCCGGCCGGCATGTGCGGCTCGTTAGCAGAGGTCACGTATTCGGATGGCGCGCCGGTGAAGTCTTCGCGGATCGTCGCGGCGCTCGAGTTCTGCCGGCGGATCGCTTTCTTCTGGCGCGACTTCGGGCGCCTGGTCCACGGGTGAAACACTCCGTTTTCGTACGTGCCGAGTTCGACGTTCTTGCGCTTTCTTCCGCCGCCTAGCAGCGGGACGACTCCACCGATCCCGCCGGCGATCTGCGCAAGCTCGAGCCCGGTGATGTTCTGCCGGCGCTGGTGTTTCAGGACGGCCGCGCGCTGCAGAACTTGCGAGAGTTCTTTCGTCGACAGCTGAGTGAGAATTTTCCCGGGATAGAGTTCACCGAGTGCTGCATACACAAACGAATCGTCGCCGGGGTTCTGTCCTGGCGCGATCCCTTCGCTCGGGATCCAGTCGTATTTGTGCCGGCGAGCTCCGCGCACCATTTTCGCGACTCGCTTCTGTCGTTTCGTCTGAATGAGTGCCGGCGGAGTGTAGCGCGCACCACTCGCCGCGGCATGTTGCGACGTGTAGCGGTCTGGGTTTTCCGGATTCTGTCGCGGTGTGCGAATCACGATCGTTGCGCCAGGTGGAAGCGAGATCTCTTGCGTGTTCTCTCGATCGATCTCACTCGGGTTCGCACCCATGATCAGGAGCTCGTGCGGATTGCGCTTAATGGTTTTTGTTTTCCATTTGCCGGTGCGCGGATCGAAAACTTTGACTTTCTCTCTGATCACCGGAGCACCTCGGTCGAATGTTTCGTAGGCGCCAAGTTCGACCGGTAGTTTTTCGCGTTTCTTTTTCCGTTTGATCGGGTTCACGCGCGGGCTCATCACGATGTAGCGGTACCCGTGGTTTGTGAGCGTCGGTTTGATCCATGCGCCTTTCGTCTTGCGCTCTTTCGCTACGGCGTCTTTCTTGTCCTTGAAAGCACCGTGGAACATGTAGCCGTAGCCTTCACCCGCGTTTTTTCGCTTCGTCATAGGACTTTCGGCAAGAGCACGAGCGCACCGATCCCGAGCCCGATCAAGAGCGCGTTATTTTCAAACCACGTTGCGAAGTCGGTTGGCTGTTGATCTGAAAAAACACCGGGGCCAGGTCCAGGCGGTTGACCGGTACCTAAGGGAGCACCACCACCGGGCGGAACAACTGTGGGAGCAGTACCCGCTAGTGGCATCTTTTGGGTTGCTTGCCACACTGCGTTTGCGATCATTCCAACTACATCGTTCGCGTCCCCGAATCCGCCCTGCCCGGTGTTCACGAAGATCTGCAAACTGACATTGAAGGTTTGCTCTTCGGCGAGTCCCACAATTTTCGTGTTCGCCAACATCCCCGCATTGGTCGAACTTTTAGTGATCTGCAATCCCTCTGAAAGCAGAATTGAGGTCACTGCATTGATTACATCCTGGGGACTTTGCGTAGCTGTCGATTGCCACGTGCCGTTGTAGTTGACTACTGATCCATCCAGTGCCGCGGTTCCGAGCGCACCGAGAAATTCCCCCGCGAGGCCGGCGAGCCCTGACAAGCGTTCGCCGCCGCGCTCGGTGAATGGTTGATTGCCTCCGTGCAGCATCCACGGTCCGAAACCGCCGTAACTGTGATTGATCCCGCTGAGACCGTGACTCGCGGTAAATGGATCCGTGAGCCCGAACATTCGGTGCCCGGTGCGATAGAGACTCTCGTTGTAGCGTACGAATGCCATCAGCGTCGGCGCCTCCGTCCACCACCACCACCGACCAAACTTCCGAGCAGAGGGATCGCGAGCAATCCACCACCAAGCACGATCCAGTTCGGCACACCGGTGATCAGGCTGCTATTCGTGAGAAACATTCCGACCGAACTCGGCGCGAGAGGAACGTTCACGCGCGGCGATGGCCCTGGCGGAAGTGTGCCAGTCGACGGAACTGTGTTCGGTTGGTTGTAAATCGAGCCGTAAGTCTGATAGGGCGAGAGAATTCCCGTCGACGGCACTGAGACCGACGGCGCCGGCGCGTTCTGTGGCGTGAGATCCGGATAGGGCGAGCCGTAAGTCTGGTATGGCGACAAGATCCCGGTGTCTTGCGACGGCGCACTGTCAGGGGAACCGTAGGTCTGATAGGGCGAGAGAATGCCGCTGTCCTGGCCGAGCGCGCGATCGTAGAAACCGCGCGGCGTGACGCCGAGATGGTACCCGTGTCGATAAAAACCCGGTCTTGAGCTCACGATGTTCATCGCAGTGCCACCAGTGCAAGCCCGCCGATCAGCAAGAGCGGAAGCAACGAGCTCCCGCTCCCGCCTGTGCCGGCGCCTGTGATCGCCGATGTCAGAGAACTTGTGAGCGAACTTGCAGCGCTCGCCGGCGGAGTGAAATCGAGTGTGTACGCGCCGCGCGTCGACGCGCCGTAACTCGAGCCGGCAACGATGTGAATGTCTGCGGTGTACGGACCGCCTTTGCTGCCTGACTGCCCGGCGAGCGCGGCGAGCACTCCGTTCGGTCCCGAGATCGATGGCTCGAGTTGATAGCAGCCGATACAACACCCGGCGCCGATGTTGCCCGTGCACGGCTGTCTTCCCTGTGCGCTTGTATCGGGTGGGCACGATGCGCCGGCGTTGCATCCGTTTCGCCCTGGCTGTATTTGGGGTGTAACTACAGTCCAGTAGCCAGGCATGATCGTCTGCTCGACTGCGCTGATCGCATCCGATGCGGAGATCTGCCCGCTCTTGAAAGCTTGCTGGATCTGTTTCAGGTCGGAATCGAAACCAGAGACACCGATGTTCACCGCGGAATTTTCGTTTCGCGCCTGCTTCGCTCGGAGCTCGTGCCCGGCGAGCAATCCACCGATGAGCCCGACGACTAAGCCGACTCCCGCACCGATCGGCCCGGCCCACGAGCCCGCGGCCGTCGACGAAAGAATTCCAGCGGTAACCGCGCCTGCAGCTGGTGCGCCCGCTGCAACGATCTGGCCTGGCATCACAGCTGCGAGATAGCCGAGCTGATAGAGCGGGATCTGTGGCGCGCCGACGGTGTGCTGCATGCGCGCTCGTGCCGGCCGACGATACTGTGCGCCGGCTTGATAGAGCGGGATCTGCGGCGCGGTGACGACGGCTGTGCTCATCGCTTCCCTTTCAGCAGAAGGAATGCGAGCAGACCGCCGCCGGCGAGGATCCATTGATTCGCAACACCGGGAATGATTGTTTGCTCACTGAGCCATTCGCTAAAGCTTCCCGTCGCGGCCGGTGTGATGCCTGGCACCGTTTGCCCCTGGCTCGGTAAGAAATCGCTCGGTGAAGCTGCAACCGTGGGAGATGGCCCGACATTCGGCAGATAGAGCGAGTAAGGGTTGCGCCAGTCGTTCGTGCAGTTCCCCGCCGCATCCCGGTAATAGCCCGCGGCGCAATCGCCCGATGCGGTGACCGGAGAAACCACGGGCACCTGTGGCGGTGGGGGTTGTGGAACTGTCGCGGTCGGACCTGGCGCCGAGTACCACTGCGGGGGAACCGGTCCGCATCCCCACGACGGACAGATGTTGTGATCGAACGGCTGCCGCACAACTGAATCGCCGCTCGCCTGGCGAACCGGAATTCTCGGCACTCCGGTCGACGCGCCTGGGGTTGCGACTGTGTTTGGTGGTCGCCACTTGAACCAAGATGGAATGACACCGCGCGTCGGATCAACCGGAAGGCCGAGCCCGCCGAGTTCTTTGTAGTTGCCAGGTGCTTCCGCGTAACCTGGCGTGCGCAGGGTCTGATAGCTGTGAATTACGTTCGCGCCGCCGGAAGCATTCGCGCGCGGTCGAACTTCCGCCGGAGATCGATAGACGTGATCGGAAAGTGTTTCGCCTTCGCCGAGCGGGATCCCGCCCCAAAATTCTTCAGGCTGAATGCCGGCGAGATAACCGTGATACTGGCCGCCCACCGGCCCGCCAGGAACGCGCAACCGCCATCCGGCCCACGCATTGAACGGCGCCTTTGTGTAGCCGTCCATCTAGGATTTCCTCCCGAGCACCATCAGCGCGACGAGACCGAGACCGAGAATCGGCCAATTTTGCGAGAGCCAGGCACTTCCAGCGCTCGGTGACGAGTAACCGGCGTAGGGCACGCCATAGCCGGGGGTGTACTGTGTCGCGAAAGAGCCGTACGGGCTGCCTGGCACACCGGTCTGCACGGTGCCGTAAGGATTTTTTATCGAGGTCGGTGCGCCGCTCGAGACTGCGATGATCGAGGGAACTTCCTGCAGACCGGTTTGCACGATCGATCCCCAGTCGATCCCATCCTGGCCGAGTCCTGCCATCGCGTTGAATCGCTGATAGCCGGCAACCGTGGCGTAGCCGGCGAGCGCGCCGCACAATCTGCCCGTGCCGATCGATCCACCACAGTCGCAATTCGACCCGCAATTACAGCCGTTCAAGTCTTGGTAGCTGTCATCGGTGAGAGACCACGCGCGTTTGCGGTAGTACATCGGCGGTTCAATGCCGAACTCGGCGCCAGGGGAAGCGCAATCGAGCGGGATCCACTGCCGAGAGCCGGCCGGCACTTCGAGTTCGGGATACACGTGCGAGAACTCTTGCGGGCTCGAAGCGTCCGCGCTGATCGTGATCAGTCGCGCGGGATAGCCGAGCGCGATCCCGAGCGCGCCGATCAGCATCGAGATGTCGTCACAGTCGCCGGATCGGATTTTCAGAAACTCCTGCGGGGGATAAAGCGTTTCCTTTGTGACGGGATCCTTCGTGTACCGGATGTTGTGCTTCACCCACTGGTAGAGCGCGTACACTTCCCCGACTTCATCGAAGCTCGGCACGTGGCGAACGATGTCTTTCGCCTGGCGCACGAATGCCGGATCACTGACAGCGTGATCGACGAGCTCGCGCATCGCTTTGATTGTCTGTGCAGTGCCGGCTTCGCCCGCTTCAAGCGGCGCACGATGGAGTAAACCGAGATGCGGCTGCGGAGAGACCCAGATCGGCAAAACTTCCTCGGCTGAAAAAATTTTGGGGTGAGTGCAAGGGGTGGGTTTCGCGCCGGTTCCTCCGCTCGTCGCCTGTGAGGCTCGAGTTGTCCTCGACCGACGCGAAACCAGATGACGCAAATGCTTCGAGGACTTTCGCACCTTGCGCCACAATTCACAGCATAGTCAATGACTTGAGTACTGCACTCAAACCAGTACTCGAAAAGTACTCATTTGCACTCACGAGTACTCACGCGGATTTTTCGTTGTGTGTCTGTGGAAAAAGCTGTTATAAGTTCCCTCGGGCCTACTTTCTCCGGGTTGGCTAGTGCTTTTCTTCCGATGCGCACTGCCATTGACACTCCGGAGAGTGGTGCTGTTGTCGAAACCACGACGCGCCGCCGCGTACTTCCTGCCGATCCCGTTCCCGTTGATCGCAAAATGCCCGACTTCTGGGATTACATCGAATCCCTGAAGCCCGAAGACTGGGAAGGCCCGCCAGGTCACACCGTTTACATCTACCGGATGGATCCGCGCTCTTCGAACTACGGCACGGGCGATTCGAACATTGACAAGTGTTCGGGTTTTATCGAAGTGCGCCCGGGGGTGAACGTTCCCTTTAACGATCGCGACGAAGTGCAACTTGCGATTAGGGAAAAGCACGGCGGAAAAGCGTTCCGGTTGCTGATCAAACGTGGTCGCGAGCGGATCAGTGAAGGCAAGTGCTCAAACGATGCGCCGCCGAAGTTCGTGATCTCCTCGACGCCGAACTCCTCGAACGGCAACTTCGGCAACTCGAGCGCGCCGAGCGTGCAGCCGGCGGACGAATACACGACAGCCGACGTTGCGAAAACGGCGATGCACATGGTTGCGAATCAGGATGCACAAGCGATCGCGGTCGGTGTGAACGCGCTGCAGGGCGCCGCGTCGGTGATCGAGCGTCTCACCCGTGTGCCTGTTCCGGTGCAGCCAAGCGAAAGCGATCAGCTGATGAAACAACTCATGCTCGCGATGCTGCAGAAAGCTTTGAATCCGCCGGATCCGCTCGATGTGATCAACAAAATTCTTCCGCTGCTCAATCATGGCGGTGGTGGTGCGGATCCGCTCACGAATCCACTGATCGCGAAGATCGTCGAGACGGGACTCGATCGCGTGATCAATCCGCCGATGGCTGGCCCGATCTCTTCTGCCAGTGCCGAACTCGTGCGCGCGTTGCCGACGATCGCGAATGCTGCGATGGAAGGCGTTCGGGAGTGGCGTCTCGGAGCAGAAGCGCAGCTGCACACCGCTGAGATCATGGCCGGCCGAGTTCCGCCGGCGCTTCCGCCTGGCGCCGCGGCGCCGGCTCGGCTGCCAACTCCACAGCGCGCGGTGAATCCTACGAATCCTACGAATCCTACACCGGAGGCTCAAGCGACGATGCCCGGCCCGCCAATTGAGTTTATCGAGTCGAAGATTCTCGAGATCTTTCGTGAGCCGATCTCGGCCGACGAAGCTGCCGACGAAACGATGGCGTTTCTCGATCGTGTCGACGAAAAACTTCTGGTGCAACTGGCATCGCTCGGCGAAACCGGGCTGATGCAACTCTTCCAGAGTCGCCCCATCCTGCAGCAAGCGGTACAGAATCTTCCGCGGTTGCAGGAATTCATCAAGGCCTTTCTAAAGTATGCCGCTGAAAATGCGAGCGGCGCGGCTGATCCCACGCCGGCAAGTGTGAAGCCAAACTGACGAAAGGAGTGGAGATCGGATAGAGAAAACCGCGGGTGCAGAGTCGATTCTCTGAGCGGAGGCACCGGCTCTGCACTTTCATCGATCTCAATTTCATGGCAACGACAGGCACACAGACTGCACCGAGTTTCAGCGACAAAACTCTTACCTGTTCCGATTGCGGTCGGGATTTCGTGTGGACCGCGCGCGATCAGCAATTTTATGCAGCACAGTCTTTTCACCACGAGCCCAAGCGCTGCCGTGTCTGCCGAGAAAAAAATCGAACGGGCAGACGAAAGTTCCAGAAGTGACAGCGCGGCCGGGAAAATTCGCGAAGCTCGCGGGATCCTCGCCGATCTCCTGCTGAAAGACGAGCTCGCCTTTGGCAATTCCCTGCTCGTCGGCGCCGTGGCCGAAGACTTGAACCGGATGCTGCTCGAACTCGATCAGGCTGCCGGCTTGCAACAACTGTTCGAACTCTGGTGCACCACATCGTGAGCGGGCTCTTTGAGCTCATTCATCACCTGCTCGATCGCAAATATCCACTCTTGGGAGTTGGGGGAAAAATGACGTTTCTCAAAAAATTAGGCGCGATTCTCGCGAAAGCTGCAGCAATCGCAGTCGGCATCGGTCCGCTGATTCAGCCGTTTCTCGGATCGGCTGCACCGGTCGAACAGACCGCGGTCAACGATCTGACTCAGGTCGCACAGATTGCGACGATGGTCGAAGCTGTGAATCAGGCGCCAGGATCCGGCGCCGCGAAACTCGCCGCCGCGACTCCGCTCGTGCTGCAGGTACTTCGCACGAGCCAGGCTTTCAGCGGGAAAAAGATCGCCGACGAAGCGCTCGCCGAAAAAGGCGCCAGCGAGATTTGTAGCGGAGTCGTCGACTTCATGAACGCGATCCATCCCGACGAAGTTAAAACGGCATAGTGCTCGCGGTGACGTTACTGTACACGTTCGCGATCGCGGCCGCGGTGGTGATCTTGCTGTTGGTTGGATGGGAAGTGCGATGTCTTGGCTTTCACGACTGGGACACCCGACGCGGTTCCTTCACCGACACATGCCGGCGTTGCGGCGCGAAAAAGTTCAAGTGATTCCCGACGAGCCGAATTCGGTACCGATGTGCGAACTCGATCACGAGTGCGTCGTGTGCGGAAAGCTCACCCTGGCAGCAAACCAGCATGCGGTTCGCGGATCTCACTCCCGGTACCAGAAAAAGTGCATGGCCTATTTCAACGTGCGCTGTGACGAGTGCCGCAAATTTCAGCGCATGCCCGATCGGACGCTATACAAAGCTTGGTTCGATGTGACCGCGGAAGAGATCGAGGCAAACTATCAGGCCAGCGACGGCCGGAAAATCTTTTTCGAAGTGATGTGATGAAACTGCTCGAAGCACTGGCGGATTCGATCTGGCGATTCGAGGGATGGGTTCCGCCCGGTGTGGATCCGAAGCTTCCAGACGGCTCGCGCAGCTGGCGCAACCGTAACCCGGGAAATCTGCGGCCGGTGATCGCATCCGGCGTGCAGGCGGTGCCGGTCGATGATAGGAATTACCGAGTGTTCGATTCCCTCGCGCAAGGTTGGATCGCTCTACTCAACGACATCACGGCGAAGCTCGATGGATCTCACGGGCTCACCGACAATTCGACACTGCGCAATTTCTTCGACATCTACGCGCCGTCGAACGATGACAACGATCCGAACAAGTACGCGCGCCAGGTCGCGATCTGGCTGTCTCGAGATGTCGGTACCACCATCGCGCCGGAAACAACACTAGGCCAGTTGAAGCAACTGGGCTAGACTGCGCTCATCCCGATTGACTTTCCCTTGCTAAGAGGATCGAGGTTCGGATCCGCTCGGTCCTCTCCCGCCGCTAGAGTCGAAGTGTTCTTTTCGATCTGCATCTGTAAAAGCAGTTGCTGTGCTTCGAATCGCTTCTCCCACGCGAGCTTTTTTCCTCTTTCGTAGCCGACCATGCCCGCCATGATCATCACCACGATCACGCCGAACACGGCGCCGCCTTGTACTGAAGGGATTCGCCCTGTAAGAGACAATGCGAAAACAACGAGAAAACCCAGCGCGAAACCGCCGGCAGCGTACTTCACGATGGTGAGTTGAACGATCACCTTCGCTTCGTCGTAGAGTCTTTCTGCGTAGGTCTGCAAAATCGCAGCGTCGTACTGCGTCACCTGTTTAGCCATCTGGGAACCCTCCCCTTTTTGAAGCCTGTGGATTCTCGCACCGATGTGGAAAACGGGCAATGAACTTCGGTAACCTTTACAGCCGTAATCCCTTACGATTTTCCTTGTGCGCAACTCTTGTAAGGGATTAGCCTCTCACGCATGGTTTACCGCAAACGAAAGTGCGCGTCGGAAGAGTGCGGGATCGAGTTCACGCCGCGCAAAAGAGATCAGCGCTTTCATTCGCCGCGCTGTTCCAACCGCGAATCTCAGCGTCTTTACCGTGAGAGACAGAGACGCAAAAGAAAAGCGATCGCCTAAAACCCATGCTTGAAACCCGCATAAACACTGCGATGTCCGATAGTATCCTGCCAGCGTCCGGATGGTTCCCATTCCAGGTATTATGTAAATCTGCCCGCGGCCCCTCGCCTCTCTCTCTCAGTCCCTTCGTAAGAGCGCAAGTCACCCGCCTGCCCCATCCCCAGAAAAGCGCGCGCGCCATGACTGCCGATCGCTTCGACAAAAGCCTTTCCCCGGAGTCACATTCGGATTTCGTAACAGAAAAAAGCTTTTTCGATCTGGCCCTGAGTCTGCCCGATCATGCCGCACTCGTTAGGAAAGTGCACGGCAAGTTGCGACTGTTACGGCTGGTCGTTGAAAGACTCCCGCAGAATTTCACTCCGTACAAGCACGTGCCAGAGTACCGGCTCACCTACTACATCGAGACCCTCGAGTGCGGTCACAAAGTGGTGTCTTACCCGCAGTGCGGACCGCCGACGAAGCGGCGCAACTGTGGCGTGTGCGCACTAGCTGCGTCTCTGCCTGAGAAAAAGCCGGCCGTCTCGGTCGGTGAGAACGAACAGGAAAAACAAGCATGAAAACTCTCTACAACTGGGGAAGCCCCAAAGCTCACACCGATGCGTTCGTGAAAGCGCTCGAGGAGTTTCACCGCGAGCATCCGGAAGAGATCCGCCGATTCGAGGATCTCGATCGCGAAGCACAGCGCGCCATCATCGCGCGCCAGGTCGAGATCTACTCGCAGGTGTCGCGCGCATGACTGTTTTCGCGCACTCGATCACGCGCAATCACTATCACGGCAAAGTGCGCTGTCTCGCGGGCGGAAGGAAAAGCTGTCTGACTCGGCCGGAATTCGTTTTGCACTTCGAGTACACGAAGCACGTCACATCGCAGTTGACCGGAATGCGCCGAGAAGTGGTGATTACGTGCAACCGGCCGGCATGTGGGAAGCACGCGGAAGAGTTCGCACGAAAGCACGCGATTGATCTCGCAAGCTTGTGAACGCGCAACCGACGAAAGCGTGGGGCTTTACCGAATCGAAATGTAACAGGAAGTGCAGGAACTTCACGAATGAAACTGATCACGATTCTCTGTGTACTTTCGGCTGCGCTTGCGATCGTGGGTGGTGACATCGCCGGTGCGATCGGCCGGGCGATGATCTACGTCGCCGGGCTCGTTGCCGGCGGGATGCTCGTCACGCTTGGGTTTGCCTATCGTGATGCCGCGCGCGAAAAGCACAGTCCGATGGCGCCGAGTCACCAAGACAATCCGCGGTGTTTCTGTCCGGATTGTGGCGCTGATCTCGGAAACTTCTACTCGAATCGAATCCAGATGGAGCGTGTTCCACGATGCGAATCTCGATCCTGATCTTTGCGCTCGTGCTCGTTGGCTGTGAGAGGCAGACACCGACGGTTCCGCGGCCGGCGCCTCCGGTCATTTCTGCGAAACCGACGGCGAAAGTCGCACCGGCGCGCGCGGGTGATATCACGGTGCACAACTGCACGGTTACGAAGGAAATGGACGGGCACGCCGATTGCATCTGCCGTCGCGCAAACACTCACATCGATGCGAACGATACAGCGAAGCAAGCACTGGTCTGCCGATGACTCCGGAAGACCGAAGGGCACATCCTGCGATGAACACCTACGTCGGATCCCGCCAAAACGGCAACGCGATCGTCTCAGTCGTCGACGCGAAAACGAAGTGCGCCTCGATGCTCGATGCCGGCTATCGCTACGTGAATCACTCCCCGACCGGCTTCGAGTGGGGGTATCTCGGATCCGGCCCGGCACAGCTAGCGTTCGCGATCCTGCTCGATCACTGCGGTGAAGCTGGCCCGGCTCTGCTCTGGTATCAGGATTTCAAAGAGCAAGTGATCGCGAACTTTCTCTCAAACAGTTGGGAGCTCACGAGCGAAGAGATCGAGACGGCACTCGACCGGATCCGCGTGTTGCGCTCGCGCTCGAAATCGGAGGCCGCATGGCACAGTTCGACTTAAAGATTTCTGAACTTGAGCGCCTGGCATTGATCTATGCGCTCGGCTCGATCTCTCAAAGCACTTTCCCGGGTGTTGTTCCCCTGGCGCAACGGCTCGTTTTGCTGGCAAACGGCGAGCCGTCTGCCGCGCCAGGACCGCGTGTGGATCCTCCCCCCGCCGCGGTGATGGAAGCCGCGCCGGTCTTGCCTCATGAGCCGGCGCGGTCTCTTGATTCCGACGTGCAAGAGCGCACCTTTACCGCGGACTCGATCACGAAAGAGGTGAAAGCATGAGTTACCCGACTCCGCCGATTGAAATCGATATTCAGATTTACGTCCGACAGCAAGGTTTCGGCGGTCAGATCCAGCTGTCGGAAACGCTCCGTCTTGCTCCAACTGACTTCGCGCACATGGCCGAGATCCTGTCTCAGTTTCATGCGCTTGCTCTATCGATTCAGGAGAAGAGACCACCGAAATGATGGCAGAACACCCGATGCAACCGCTCATCAAGGATCCCGACGCCGTGATCCGCTTCAAAAAGAACACGATCGTGTGCTTCCTGCTCGATAACGGCCCGTGGGATCTGAACAAGCTTTCGCGGATCCCGTTCTCGAATGAAGATCGCCAGCAATTTGCGCAACTGATCGGCTATTCGCTCTGCGGTTACGGGGAACTCCCTTACGTAGATGACGAAGCCTATGAGATGGCCGAAGTCGCGCGCGCTCGAGAAAAGCTTTGAGTTTGCAGTTGCCCTAGGGACGGCCGCTGCAACCCGCGGCGCCGGATGTGGTACGGAGGTCGAGGCCTTAAACACCGGAATCCGGATCCGCCGGCGCCGTCGCGAATGGGGGTCAAGTGGCAATGAGCAGTTACAAACTGGGCTGCAGCGCCATATGAAACACGAGCAAGGGGGATTGTTCGCATGAGTGAACCCGGACAAAGGTGGGAATCATGAGCGAAGAAACTTGCAAGGATTTATTTCAGGTTTTCGGCTTCATCGGCTTTGTGGTGTGGTCGTTGGCCATGATCGTGATTGGAAGGATAACGAAGTGAAGTGCAAATTTTGCGGCTGCACCGAAGAGAAGCCGTGTCTGCTCGGTGAGGATCCGCTCGCGACGTATGTCGCCGGCTATAACTCTTCCCTTCCCGCTGGCTGCACACCGCTTTTGATGCCTCCGGGGATGGTGCCGTGCGCCTGGCTGATCCCGAACGTGTGCACGAATCCCGAGTGTGTTGACAAGGCTTACGCCGAAGCGAAGCGCGATCTGGTGCACATGCGATGAGCGACTTTGTAAAGGGAGGACACGGGCATGAGTGACACAGAAGCAGCCAAAGGGAGGATTGAAGAGTTGAAGCTTGGCTATGAGCTCGCGCTCAGCTACGCGCGCGCCGTGGCATCTCTGCCCGTTGATATCTGGCTCGCCGAGCTCGAGCATGCCGAAGCAGTTGCTCCCATCGTCGATCCAACTCTCTTTCGCGAGTATCTCTATAGCGCCAAACCCCAGATTCTGAAAAAGATTTTGCGCTCATTGCTCGAGGTGAAACGAGCCGTGGAAGAAGCGCAACCCGAGATCCGGAAGCAAGTCGAAACCGGCAAGCTTCTTGGACGAATGCAGCTTAATTCAAATGGAGGAAACAACCGATCATGAGCACTGCAACGATGGATCCACAAACCAGAAAGAACAACCTGGCTTCGCCACTCGCGCCGGAAGATGGTTGGCAGACTCTCGAAGCGCCCGAGATGGTCAAATTCGACAAAGCTGGCGAAACCATCGCCGGCGTGCTGATCGCGGTCACTAGCGTGCGCGTGAACAACAAGGACGTGACTGAATTCATGCTCGGGCTCGGGCAGAAGAGAATGAAACTTCTCGGTACCTATGATTTGTTGCAAAAACTCACGCGCGCGCACGTGGGCTGCTCGGTGCGCATCAAGTACCGCGGTGAAAATCCCGATGTGAGCCGCAACGGGAATTCGCTGAAAGTATTCGATGTGCAGATCAAGGGGACTCCGTCGCGGAGTTCGGATTCATCTCCGATCACCGACGAAGATATCCCCTTTTGAGCTGATTCGATTGAAACACAGCCTGTGACCCGTATAGAGTTGCGGGCTGATCCCAATGGCAGGTCACCGGATGTGCACTCACTAGAGGCCGCGCTGTCGCGCTCGCAGCCCTGACAACGGCCGACTTATACGGGCACGCATCCGGTGCCTGTCTCCAAGCGAGGGATCTGCTATGGGAGTTATTGTGTGCCGGCGACGCGGAAGAGGCAAGGCGCCGGATCAAAAAGCGCTCACTCCGATCTCTCCCCAGGTCGGACACGAGTACATCATTTCGAAATATTGGACGGGCACGTTTCGCGCTCGAGTGGTTGCGATTTCCGAGATGGGAACCATGATGCGAGTCGAAGTGACGGACGCGATGCGCCCTGGCCCACTAATCGACGAAAAATGCCCGTATCCGGAGTGTGTTGCCGTTGAGGGTCACGACGGCGATCACGAATTTTCGCAGGATCTCCGCAACGGCATCGAGTTAGATCTCCGAATCGGGCATGTGCAATTGTCTGCACTGGAACCGGAAAAGGCCAACGTCGCTTGAGCCAAACCTGCCCGGTATGGAGAAAAAGGGGCTGCGCGGGGGTGCAGGGGGCAGCGCCCCTTGCGAGATGGAAGGGGTGCAGGGGCGAAGCCCCTGACGGGTGCGGGCAGAGCCCGCTTTTACTTGTTCTGTGGAATAACTGTGCTGAAACGGAGGTGGAAATGTGAGGTGTAGCAATCGCGTGGTGGCAAGTGAGTATGTTGAAACTTACTGCATGCAAGAGCTAGGGCACGCCGGCGAGTGCGACAAGTTTCGTGTCACTGCCGAGAAACAGCTTGTGCGCGACGCGATCGAGAGGTGTCCGCACGGATTTGCTAGTCGTGGTAACTGCCCAACATGCCGCAACACAACCTAACCATGAGAGCCGAGAGCCGAGAGCCGAGAGCCGAGACCGTTCGTGTTTCGTGTGGCTGCTTGGTCGATCCTTCTCGTACTCATCCCGCCCGGCGCGTCTGCGGCCGTTCCGGTCGCTATGTATGGGTTCACGGTTTCACCGGTGTACTTCTGCCGGCTTGCTCACGACATCGACGGAGATTCGAATCTCTAGGGCTGCGAGTAACTTTTCTGTCCCCTTTGGAGGAGAGAGCTACTCTTGTCGAATTGTCTCGTTCACAGTCATGAAGACGATTGGAAAAATCCACAATTCGTTAGCTCATGGAAGGCAACCAGACGTCACAATCTCGAGCAGATCTGGGAGGATCGCTATAAGCCTCTCTTTGTCGGCATGCCCCTTGCCGAGCGCCGGGATCCGTCTCTTGCCGGGGCACTTGCCTATGTAGAAAACACAATTTTGCAGGAAGGCGAAACTCTCAGCGAGCGCGCTCGCCGTCTCGAGCTCGGGGAAGTTCGCATTCGTAACCGCTCGCGCCGGTCTACTTATTCGGTGAACTGTGCGATCGGAAAAGACGATGCGGGCGAATTTGTAATTGCTGAGTGGGCGCGCGCGGCTACGCCTGTCTCCACTGAGTGCGCAAAGTATCTTTACGAGATCGGTCTCGAGAAAAAAGCGCAGCGCCGTATTGCGTGTTCTGTGTTGTGGGCTGCTCGCCATTGCAAGAGCCGGCATCGCTGGCGCGTGGCGTATCAATGTGGCAATCGCTATTGCCAGAATTGCGGGCCCAAGCGTGCGCATCGCCTGCAGGGGGAATCGGTGCAGAAGCTTACGCCGGTTGCCGCGGAGATCCGCGCGCAGAATCGGAGCACGGTGATCGCTTCGATTGATTTCACCTGGCGCAACACTGGTCGGATGCCAGATCGCAATGAGATCCGGTTTTTCAATGAGTGCATTCGGAAGTGTTTTCGGATCCTGGCTAGGCGCTTCCGATTCACTCGCCACGACTACGGCCTGATGTGGTGCGATGAGTTTGGCGGGAAGAATACAAATCTGCATGCGCACGGTATCTATGTCGGGCCGTGGCTTCCGCAGTCGAAGCGTAACAAACAACTTTCAAAGGCATGGGCTGAAGCTACTGGCGGAATCGCGACCATTGCCTCGATTAAGCTTCGGCCCGATCTCGCGGGTGCGATCGCGCACGCCGTCAAATATCCGGCGAAGTTCATCGATCGCTCTGAGCCGGCGCGCCTGGCGCAACTGGAATCTGTTTTTCACGGCGTGCGCCGGCTACACACGCTTGCTCGTTTCTACGGTGTGAAGCGCGAGGATCCCGAGGATCAACTCGAGTACTGCACTTGTCCCATTTGCGATGCACCGCTATCCGAAATCGTTGAGTGGGTGCCGTTTGTGCAAGTGAAGCACTTGCCGGATCTCGAGGCCTTTCTTATGAAACAAACACCCGTCGACGGTCGATCACCGCCGGTAACTCTTTCCCCTGTCGTGGGCAAGCCTTCAGTTTCAAGAGCTCGCCCAATTACGCAATTGGATCCAGTGACCGACGAGGATGTGCCGTTTTGAGAATTTTGTTTCTCTGCGAGGGGTTTATAGAGCCCTAAGTAATACGGCTAACTGTGCCGTAAGTTGCTAGCGGTAAGTCCTTCCTAGCAAGAGGGCACGCTCGAGGTGTGTCTTTTTTATGAAAGCTGCTCTTTACGCTCGAGTGTCGACAAACGACAAAGGTCAGGATCCCGAGATGCAACTCCGCGAACTTCGCGAATTCTGTGAACGGCGCGGTTGGACAGCGGAGATCTTTACGGATCCCGGTTACTCGGGTGCTAAAGTGAATCGACCGGAACTCGATCGCATGCTCGCGCTCTGCCGGCGCCGGAAGTTCGATGTCGTCGTGGTCTACCGGTTTGATCGCTTCGCCAGGTCGACAAAACAGCTGGTCGACGCGCTCGAGGAGTTTGGCCGCCTCGGCATCGAATTCGTTTCCTTGCACGAGCAAGTCGATACCTCGACTCCGAGCGGGAAGCTGATTTTCCACATCTTCGCGGCGCTGTCAGAGTTTGAGCGGTCTCTGATCCGTGAGCGAGTGATCTCAGGCCTGGCGAACGCGAAAGCGAAGGGGAAACGGCTCGGCCGGCCGCGGCGTAATGCGGACGTCGAGCAGATCCGTGCGCTACGGCGTTCCGGGCGCTCCTGGCGCCACATTGCCGCGGTCATGGGGGTTCCGGTCTCAACCGTGCGCCGAGCGCTTCTGGTGGGCCAGAAAGCGGCTACGGAGATAGTCCAGTGAGGATCGTGAACCTGATTCAAACTTGCTCGGCGTGCCCGGCACAATGGGAAGGCGAACTCGAGGACGGGCGCGCGATCTACGTCCGTTACCGGTGGGGATCCTTGGGCTTCGGAGTTGGCGCAACTTTCGACGATGCGGTCGATGATTGTGAGTACGTGAAGGACATCGGCGAGGAGTTCGACGGATACATTCCGGAAGACGAGATGCTCGTGCACCTGGCTGAGTTCGGTTTTGAGAAACCGGGTGTGCCGAAAACCTAGTTTGTAAAGGCCCGGGAAGAGCCTTTGTTTTCAGCGTTTGTAAATATATTAACGGCTGTACCGAAAAGGGATGTTTTTGACACAGGAGAGTAACCAATGCCCGTAACGCAAACGATGAGCATTGAAACCAAGAACGGCGAAGCGGTGATCCTCAGTTTTTCCGCGTACCGCGTGCGCCAGGATGGAAACGAAATCGTTCTGTTCGACGAAAAAGACGCTGAGGCGGTTCAAATCGTCCTTGCCGACGGAACGACGCACCGGATTCTGTGAGACCGGAGGAAAGTCGATGACTGATCAGCTCGCAACGAAGGGAAACATCGAACTCGGGAAAACGCTGCTCGAGCAGGCAGAGGCCCGCTACAACAAAGAACGCCAGGAGGCCGTGCTCGGGGAAGTGCAGCGTCTCATGCGTGCCCGTGATGAGTACTCCGATAGGGCGAAGTTCGCAGAGGCAGCCGTCGAGTGGTACGGACGGAAGCTGAAAGCGCTTGAGGCTGGCGAGTTTACGATCGGCCTGGTGCCCGGCATGACCGGCGCTGCTGGAATCACATTCACCGATCCAGATTTTAACCGCGCGAATTTCTGACCATCGTGATCGAAGCGATTAAATTCATGGTGCTCGCGTGGGGTGCCTACAAACGTGCTCGCGACGAGCGTGGGCCGATCTATGCAGCAATCGCGAGAAACGGCGTTCCGACCGTGGCGATTTACGTGGGGGTCGATCGCTCCGCCTGGCACATCAGCCAAGTAGCAATCGAAAGCTATCGATGAGCACCGTTCTACTAGGGTACGAGCTCGGATCCGGCCGGCCGATCGAGATCCCGGTCGGGCACATGGCGATCACAGGACAGAGCCAGGCGAGCGGGAAAACCACCACGCTCGAGGGGCTCGTCTCGCGCTGTGGTCTCCGTGCCGTCGCCTTCGTCACGAAGCGCGGAGAGGGATCCTTTCGAGTCGCCTCGCCGATCCCGCCCTACTTCCGCGATCGGTGCGACTGGCCCTTTATAAAGTCGATCCTCGAAGCAACTGCTTCCGAGAAACTCAAGTTTCAGCTGGCCGAGATCATCAAGATCTGCCAGCACTACTCCGGTCCGGAAGGATCGTGGGACGAACCGACGAGTCTGCGCGACGTGATGGCGAATGCGGAGACGGCTCTAAAGAAAGCCCGCGGGATCGCTTCGCGCGTCTATACCGAACTCTTCGAGTACCTGCGTATGGTGGTGCCTGAGATCGAGCGGCTGCCCTATTCGAAAAAGCTGAAACTTCGAACCGGGCTCAACGTGATGGATCTCACCGATTACGACTTTCCCCTGCAGGCACTCGTCGTGCGTTCGGTGATCGAATGGGTGCACCACAATGCCGAGCACACGATCATCGCGATTCCGGAAGCTTGGAAGTTCGCACCGAAGCAGAGGGGATCTCCGGTGCGCCTGGCCGCGGAGGAGCTCATACGCCAGGGTGCCGCGCTCAAAAATTTCCTCTGGTGCGACTCTCAGGATCTCGCCGGCATTTCCTCTGTGCTCTTGCGCCAGGTTACGGTGTGGCTGTTTGGAGTGCAGCGGGATCCGCGGGAGATCGAGCGCACTCTCGAGCACATTCCGGCTGACACCGCGAAGCCGACAAAGCGCGACATTGCGACTCTCGGCCGCGGGCAGTTTATCGTAAGCTTTGAGCGCGAGATGTACCGCGTCTATGTACAGCCGGCGTGGATGACGGGAGTGCACGCGGAAGCGATCGCCAGGGGCGAAGAGCCCGTTGAAAGCGCGCGAGAGATCGTGCGCGACTTTGATCTCGAGCATGCGGGTGAATCGGAATGAAGCTCTTAACGAACTGGCTGGCCTTGGCTATTTTCCTAGTTGCAGTTTTCGGGGGAGTTTACTCTTGCATGTTGAGGAAGCCGTGATGGCCGAGCAGACCGAAATTCCCTTCCCTCACTGCCCGCACTGCGATGCCGATCTCGCGACGCCGGCGCTCTTCTCCTGGCAGCATGGCGCGTGGGTGATCTTCTGCGTCTATTGCCCTGACTGCCTCAAGGCGATCGATCTGCACATTCTGCCGGCCGTTGCCGCGGCCGCGGTTGTTGCATCTCAGGAACAGCAATCCTCGATCATCCGGCACTAATTGAAAATCTGAAACATCGGGCACGTCTGCCCGGTCGTCGAACCGAGTGTGATCGTGAAGCTCACGCCTGCCGAGACTGCCGAGATCGTTGGCTCGGTCGTATTGATCGGGGCGACGCACGTCGGCGAGCTCGGCAGGTCGGATGCGAACGTGAGCCAGGTCACTTGAATTCTCGAGTGCGCCGTGACGGCCGTTGTGTTGATCGTGTACGTCGTCGTCGTGGTGGGGATGACGACGGCACCCGAAGCCGCGGATCCGCAAGCTGCCGGCGAGACGCTGTTGACTGCGCAATTCGTCGTCGTCGCGTAAGCCGTGCCCGTGATGGTCGAAGCGGCGAAGATGTTCCGCGGCCGGTTCGCGCCGCTTGCGCCGATGTCGTAGGCGTTATCGAGTTGAGCAAGCCAGTGGCCGAGAGTTGAAACGCACCACCGCCTCAGAGCCGAGTTTACGACTTGGCTCGAAGCGCCAGGGTTTGAGATCCAGAGGCAAACCTGCCCGCCGTTTCCCGCGCCCGTCGATGGACCGCCCGTGATGTCTGTATCGGTGCCGGCCTGGTCGGTGGTGTTGAAGTTGTTCGCTACGCTCGGCAAAGGTGCGCCGCGGCCGAACATTCCGCCGTACTCGAGAATGTTGCGAGTGGGATCGGTGCCGGCGCCTGAATCGGATCTGCCGCCGATCCACACCGAAGCTGCAGAAGCATTCGCGGGGGGGTTGTTCGTTCCGACGTTCCCGATGTCCCAGACGAGCGCTTTCGTGCCTAGGCGTTTCTGGAATGCTCCCGAGTAGGAAGCGCCGCCCTGTGTTGGCAAGCTCCACGACTGGTAAAAAAGCCCCTGGTAAGGAATGACGTTCGGGCCGACGGTCGAAGCAATGTGAACATCCCAGTCGAAAGGCTGATCGCAGCACTGCTGTGGATTCTGCCCGCCCGAATTGTCGAACCAGTCTTGCCGGTACACCGTCAAATCGTCGATCACGGAAGTACTGAGCGACGCGCGGATCTGGCCGCCAGCGACGATCACGTCCTCGAGTCGAAGCGTCGGGACGCAAGCACCTTTCACACCGAAAGTTGTCTGACAGTCGATCGCATTCTCATTGAGATAGACCATCGTCATGCCGCCAGTTGTCACCGTGCCGTGATTCCAGTTTGGTTCGACGACGTAGCCAGAAGAGGTATCCGGAAACGGGCAGCCGAGTTTGTAATAGCGCGTGATCCATCCGGCTGCGAGAGTGATTGTTTGAGCGTTGTTTGCGGTGACGACTCCGTAACAGCCGGCATTCTTGCCGCTGAGTACTGAAACGAGCATGCCGACGAAAGCGTTGTTCGTGAAGTTCGCTTCGTTCGTGGGGGCGCCGGTGGGAGTGTAGACGGCGCCGCTCGAGTTTCCGGTCCACTTGTGAGTACTGTCGGGCGCGCCGGTTGCAGCCGTGATCAGCATGGGAGGATTCGAAACCGAAAACACTGGTGCGCCGCTCGGGCTGAAAGTTGCGAGTGTCGTGAGGTCGGTCCAGACGTGCGTCGCATCGGCGGTGCCGCTGAAATTCGAGCAGTTGAAAAGCACGCTCGTGTTGCCCGATCCGATCGTGCATGTGACGCCGGTCGTTGCCTGCTGCGCAGTGTCGCCGAAAACGAAGTTGCCGCTTGTCAGAGTTCCGGAGATCGTCGCGCTCGAGTTTGGAACGTTGAGGATGGTTGCGGTCGATCCGGTAACCGCCTGGGTGACGGTCTCAAGCGTGAAGACTCCTCCGAAGGTGCCGACTGTGACCGAGCCTGCGACGGTTTGATTCGTGTCGACGAGGGTCGTTAGAGTGCCACTGCTCGCGCGTAGTTGAGCCGTCGGTGTGCCGATTCCGCCGGCTGCGCTGGCGTTGCTTGTGACCGTATAGAAAGCGCCATCTCCGCCGACGACGCTGCCGGTCATGATGGAACCGACGGGAAAAGTTCCGCCTGGCGGGAGATAGGCAGCCTGATTGATCACGCGGGTTTTGTGCAGCACGATGTCGTTGCCCGAGATCAGCCGGCGACTCTCCGATCTCATGTAGTCCATCGAGCACGGTCCCTGCGTGAGCTCGCAGTACATATCGAAGCCGGTCTGGGTCGAATAGCCGTTTTCCATCGAAGACTCTTCGACGCCATCGCCGAAAGAGATGTACCCACCGCCATAGACCGCGATCCCGTTTTTGTTGCACCCCTGCATGTCGCCACTGATGCCGATCGCGAGCGCGTTGCCGGCGAGATTCGCGTGAGTGCCGACTTGAGCGCAAGCTTCCGTGAACGACTGGAAAGCGCAGTCTCGACAGTAGATGTTCGATCCCTGCGCTGCTCCTCCCGACTTCGCGATCTCGAGCCCGATGAAACCGACTCCACCGCCTGAAAAATTCACGTGATTGAAGTCGAGGAACTGCGGTTTGAGATCTCCCGGGGTGTCGACGCCGTTCCAATCGATGTCGACGAGCGCGGCGTTTTGCGAGGCCTGGGTCGAGAAACTCATGTTGTCGATCACACCGTAAGTGTTCGACTGGCCGTTAATAATTCGCTTGTTCGTCGCGGTCTGCACGATTCCGCTCAAGAGACGGTTCACGCCGTTCATCTTGAAACCGTTCGTGTTGAACATCTTAAGCTCATCATTGATCTGATAGAGCCCGCCGATGCGCAGAGGCCGGTTGTACTGCGAGAGTCCGCTCGCATTCGTCCGCGGCTGTGTGAGTCCTCCGCCGTATGCCGCCCAGATTGCAGCCTGCAGTGCGGGAGTGTTCACCGCGGCTGCAGCGTTCGACGATGCGCCCCACCATTCCGGATAGACATCGAGTGTGATTCCTGAGCCGGTGAAGTCGACCACACCGTGCCCGGTTGCACTATCTGCGTTGTAAAAAATCTGATGCTGATCCGGGTTAATGATCCCGCCCCATATTGTCGCGGTCGCGTTGCCAGGCTTAAGCGAGATGAGGCTGTAAACCCATGTGCCAGGTGAGGGGTTCGAACTGATCGTTTGAGTCGCGGAAGTGGATCCGCCGGCCGATGCGTTGTTGTATTCGGCACAGATGGATCCGTTCGGGCTCGATTGCCCGGCTGCGCCCGGGGGCTGTGTGTAGCCGGCGCCGGCCGTGCAGGTCTCGGGGAAGGTGAACGGCTGGCCGCCAAACGCGAAAAGGAATGCGCCGGTGAGCGTCGTCGTCGAACCGCTCGACATCGTTGTGCCGGTTGCATTGCTTGATGCACTCGAATCGAGCGACGAGACCGGTCCCATGCCTGCGACTTGCGCGGCGAGCATCATGTGCGTGGTGAGTGAGCCGTTTGCCGTGGCTGTGATCGTGCAGTTGCCGGCGTTCGCGCTCGAGGCTACCCATGCACCCTGGTTCCGCGGCTGGCCCGCCAGGGATTGAAAGACGTGAATGTAGAAATTCCCGCACGTATCGGTGACTCGAGTCGTTTTGAAAGTGAAGCCAGGATAGGGCGCTTCCGCGACGATGATCGTGTTTCCCGCGGTGACTGAAAGCGCCGGCAGAGAGCACGTGATGCCGGATCCGCATTCGACGCTGGTGCCGTTGACATAGCTTCCACCGCCGATCGGTGTCGTCGAGCTGATCAGCTGGATCGCACCACCGCCAGAAAAATCGAGTGTGATGTTCTGCCCGAAAAAGGTGTTTCCGAAGCGGCAAGTCGCCGACGGAGTAGTCGTGCCGATAAAGCGAATCGTCGCCTCGGTGGTGCCGATCGTCGAAAGCAACGTGTTCATGGCTGCCGACGAATCGGTGCCGGTGGTGCCGTTGCCGTCGCACGTCATCCAGTCGCGAGTATCGTAAATCGCTTTTTGCTGGAAGACTGGCGGAGTACTCGCTCCCTGTGAGACGAGCGCCGAGCCAGGCACAACGTTTGTGATGGATCCGAAATTCGTGCCGTTGAGATTCGTTTGAACGCTGCCGATCGGTGCAGCTGGCGGTGAGCCTCCACCACCACCACCGCCGAGCGGGATCGTGAGCGCGAGCGCCGCGGCGTGCAGCTGTGTCGTGATCGATTGCGTTGCACCGGTGATCGTGATCGGCGCCGCGAGCGTGAAGCACTGCGAGCCGGTGCCGACTACCGGCTGAGTCGTTCCCACGGCCGAGCACACCGTGAAATTCCATTTCGTACCGGCCGGCTGCAGCACATTGTTGTCTGCGACGTTGAAGGAAAACGAACCGTTTTTATCGAGGCCGACGGGTTGGATCGGCGGGCTGTACGGCTGCCCGTTCATTGTGGGTGTGCTGCTCGAGACGAGAAACGACGTGATTGTGCCGTTCGCATAGGGCACACCGTTCGGATCGAGCACGGTGCCGGTCACGGTGGTGAACTGCGCGAAGGCAGATGACGCGAGTAGCAGAAAAAGCAGCGCAACGATCTTCTTCAAACGAACCTTCCCTTTAGGGCTCGAGTTTCACGATGGGCATCGCTGCATTGTTGGCCGAGATCGCGCCTAGTGTTGCCGGCATGTTCCCGCCGCTGAAAGTGTTCGTCGCCACTCCCCAGAAGACATTACTGTTGCCGTTCACGATCCCCTGCGTTGTGGTGTTCCATCCGCTGTAGGCGGTGACTGTCGACGTTCCGTTATCCGCGCTGAAAGCTTCCCAGTACCACCCTGGCCCGATCGTCGTGCTGTTGCAGGTTGCGGTGAGCACTCCGGTGCCAGCGGTCAGATTGAAGGTGATCGTTACGAGCAGAGTGTTCCGGTCCGCGCTATAGACCGAGATGAACTCATGATTTCCGTTGCTCGTCGCGACGACGTTCACAGTTGCGTGCGTGAATGTGATCTGACTCGGGACGTAGACCATCGCTGCGCGCACAGTGCCACCGGCAACTACGGCGCTGATGCCGGCGTTCCCGTTGATTCCGTCGACGCCCATCGGCATCGTGATATAGCAATTTCCCAGAGTGACGCACTTGGGAGCTCCGACAATCGCCGAGATCGGAAGCGCGACCGCGTTGAGGTTTGCGGAAATACTCTGCGACGTTCCGGTGATCGTGATCGGCGCCGCGAGGGTGAAGCACACCGGTCCTTTCCCGCCGGATGGCTGCACCGTTCCTGCAGCCGAACACACCGTAAAATTCCATTTCGTTGCTGCCGGCAGAAGTACTGCGTTGTCGGCGAGTTGAATCGTGAAGCTTCCTGTCGAATCGAGTCCGACCGGTTGCGTCGGAGGAGTGTAGGGCAAGCCGCTGAGAGTGGGAGAGGTACCGCCAGGCAGAATCAGCACCGAGACGATCGTGCCGTTCGCGTATGCGACACCGTTCGGATCGACCACGGTACCGCTCACGGTGGTGAACTGCGCCGCGGCTGCTACACCGAGAGGAATCACACCGGCGTAACCGATCAGGAGATCGAGCACCACGTAGGCGACGAGATACCACTTCAGTTTGCGCAGAGTCATTTCTTTTTCCGATCGTCTTGCTGCACTCGGGAATTTAGAAAATCGGTCAGCTGGCGAATGTGTGTGCGCGCCTGGTCGAAGTGCTTCTTCCGCGTCTCGGGATCCTGCGCAATCTCACCGAGATCGATCGAGCCGAGAATCAGTTGCAGCCTGTTAGCGACTTGGTGCATAAGTTTGCGCGAGATCATTCATCCTTCCCGAGCTCACCGATAGAGTGCCCAGGTGAGAATTCCTAACCCTGCAATGATCAAAAGCGCTGTGCCGGTGCCGACTCCGCTCGGCTCACTCGCGTAGATCCCGCCTGGCACTTCCCCGCTCATCGGATCCGTGATCGCTTGCGGCGCCGGCACACTGGGATCCGGCGTGAGTGCCTGTCCGATCTGGTTCATGATCGAACTCACGTAACTCACCGTCGCGGAAGGCCAGTTGTTGTATCCGTACTTCGAGACGTTGCCCGGTCCCCAGTTGTAAGCAGCGAGCGCGAGCGCGGTGTCTCCAAACTGACTTAGTAACTGAGATAGAAAGCGCACACCCGCATCGATGTTCTGTGCCGGATCAAACGGATTCGAGACACCGAGCGCCGCGGCCGTCGCCGGCATCAGCTGCATGACACCTTGCGCGCCGGCGCTCGAGACCGCGTGCGGATTCCCGCCTGATTCCTCTCGTGCGACAGCGACGGCGAGATCCGGCGAAACTCCGTACCGGGCTGCAGCCTGGTCGAGCAGGCTCACGATGTCGGAAGTCATCAGACCGCCTCGTATTCGTCCCCGTCGTCGTCCTCATCCGCATCGGGTAGCTCGTCGTCGTCGATCTCCTCGAGCTCCTCGATCACTCGCCCCTGATCGTGCGCCGCTTTGAAATAGCTGCACGAGTGCAAGTGCTCGCGGTAGTAGGTCTGCACTTCCTGTTCGGTGTAGCCGTAAAAGCAGTGACCGACTTTGATCGTCCGGTCACCCGCATCGATGATCAGAACCTCGAGGCAGAATGCCATCAGTGCACCGCCGGCGGTGGTGCGGTCGGGGGATTTGCCGGTGTCTGATCCGGTGGTGCGAGATCCGCGACTTCGACGCGAAGCCAGGGAAAGTATCCGAAAAACTGGTAGAGCAGAGCATTCGCGGAGTAACCGCCGACACCGGCGATCGCGGTCGACGTGATCGCGAGCCCGACATCGGCGACTTTGCCGGCGACGGTGTGAATGATGAAGCCGTAGCCGAGCGCGGAGAAAAACGCGCGTGTCGCGAGATTCACCGCATGCCCTCGAAACCAGTCGCGCAGACTGGTGAGCCCGTTTGTTTTCGACTTCACCGAGTTCTGTGCTTGCGCGAGCACGAAGAGAAGCCACCCGAGCGTATACACCGAGATGTTGAGAACTTCGCCTTTGTTCAAGGTTTCAAGACTCCACGCCGCCGTTTCAGTTCTTCCCGTAGACGTTCAATGCGTGCTTTTGCTGCCTGTCGCAAAGTCCAACTTTCGATGCTATCGAGGATCCGCTCGAGATACTCGAGCTCGGTGCGGATCTCCTCCTCTGTCATTTTCCAAGGAGCCCGCTTCGAGTAAAGATTTCCGCCAGCACCCAACACGCAAGCCCCGCACTCACCACGTTGAAACGCCCGTACCATGCGCCAGGAGTAGCCGGCGCGGTTGAGAAAAACGTGCCGAGCGTGAAGAAGACAAACGCGAAAACCAGCAGAATCGTCGTGATCATCGTTCTCCCTTCCCTATTGAGCCGACACCGTGACATCCATCGCCGCCGAAGCCTTCACGCAAATGCCGTTGAGCATGTTCACGTCGTAGGTGAACGTCGGAAGTGAAGCAGCTGCAGTCGTAGTGATCACTGCAACCGTGTTCGTCGCCGGTGTGCCGGTGCAACTCGCTGAAGCTAGATCGAAAACTGATAGTGTGCCTGCGGCGTTTCCGAGATTGATGTTGAGCGTATGCAGAAAGCCGGCTGATGGTTTGATGACAGTCGCAGTCGTTCCCGTGATGTGCGTGTACTGCGTCGCTTGAACGGTTCGCCCTGGCGGAGTGTAGACGTAATCGGCAATGATCGAAGTTGCTGCGCCGCCGCTTGTGTACTTCACCGTCACAAACGGGCAGGACTGATCCGGCACCTGAAAGGTCTGCAGAGTTACGGTGTTCGCGAGCGTGACACTGAGCGCTGCGCTGCCATTCGGAAGTGAGAACTGATTCGTGTTGCACTCGACCATCAGAGTGCTGCCGGCAACCGGCCCGCTATAGGCGAAATAGATCGTTCCGGCGCTCGAGCCGAAGGGAGTCGGATAGGTATCGAACTGATTCGCGTTGCCGGCTGTGCCTGCAAAACTCACGTGATCGATCTGCGCATTCAGATAGGATCCGGAGTTTTGATTGAAGGTCACCTGCGAACCGCTGTAAGTGAGTGTGAACGTTGCGGTGTTCGGCGAACAGGTCACTTTTGCCTGAACCAGCGGGAAGTAACCTGACGCGGTAACGCTGCCCTGGCTCTGCGCAATGATCGGTGTGAATGCGTTCTGCATCACGTCCGAGATCCGATAGACGTTGCCTTGTCTGTCGATCCCGTCGATCTCCGCCTGAAACATTGTCGGCTGTGTTTGCGTCGTCGCGCTCAGATAGTGCTGCGTCTGCCCGAGATTGTTGATCGGGAAAGTTTGAGCGGATCCAGTGCAGTTGACCGTCGTCGCGAGGGTCTGCTGTGTGGTCTGCAGTCCGACGTTGCCGATGTACTGCGCGAGCGCTTTCGGTGGTGGCGCGCAAGCGACGAAGCCGATCATTAGAAGCACGAAAAAACGGTATAGCTTTGCGTTTTTCGGGCGAGCTGCAGGCCTGCACCTGGCGAGCTGGCCTGGTCGAGCTCGGAACCGCATGGAATCAGGGGATCGCAAACTATTCCTCCGTGCTATATCCAAATGTTTTCGTCTTCGAGTTCGCGCGGGTAGAGATAGCCGACGAGCCGGCCGCCCACCAACTGGCCCGCGAGCGGAACGATGCCGCCGTTCGGTCCAGCTGGATTGTTGAACGCGACGAGTTTCACGAGTTGATTCTCGAAAATGCGGAAGCCTGAGATCTGCGTCGGGTTCGCCGGCGAGCCGAGAGATGCCGGAATCGCGTCGTAGCTGTTCGCGCCTGGCGGTGGTGCACCGTCGACGAGGATCCGCCAGAGCACATCGCCGGTCCCTTCCGTCCATCCACCACCGACGAAGTTGTTCGCGATCTTGTTGATGATCCCGTTTCGCCCGATCGGCACCTGGAAGCTGATGATGACTGCTGCAGCTGCGCCGACTGCGGTGAGAGGCACATACCCGATCTGATCAATGTTCTCCCACTGGATCGGGGGATTGATCCAGAGAGGCAGTTCGACTGCGGAGATCTCTGAACTCGGGGGAACCGTGTTGTCTGGATTCAACACGTCGTGCACAACTGGCACGTTCCCACCGCCGCGGAGACTCTTCGGATGGGCTCGAGGGTTCGGCCGCGGCACAGGTCCGAATCGTCGGGTATATCGACTCATTGCCCTTGCCCTCCGGTATCAGGCCAACTCGAGACCGGTCCACCGGGATACTCTTGCGCTCCGGCGAACTGCTGATTGAAGCGAAGCACCTGGCCGTAGAAAGCGACTTCGATCGTGTTCGTCACACTTTCGAGGTTCTGTACGATCACGAGAATCTGTGAGTCGGGCTGATCGAACTGGTAAGGCTCACGAAGGAAGATCGCTCCACCGAGCCCGCCTCCGCCCATCGCGCCGGCGATGTTCGCTTTCTGCACTCCGCGATCGGCGAGACGAAGGTTTTTCTTTACGTCGAAAAACTGTGCGCGGAATCCGCCAGCTGCAACCGAACTCGCGATCGCGGTGATTGCGAGCAGAGTGAAGTCGCGCTGCAGGTTCACACGCGCCTGTGAGGTCTTGAGCGCGCCGAGAACGAACGGCACTGTCTCCCACATCGGCGAGTGCTCGAGCATCGAACCGGCCGGCGGATGTTTTTCGCCGAGCCGGTACACCTGCATCTGCTCGCGTTGGAGTGGCAACATCCGCGCGAGCGGGTTGCGCAGTGTGTACGCGAGCGAATACGCCTTCGATCCTGGCATTCCCTGCTCCTAGCCTTTCGGCCGCGGCCAGAGTTTGAAACCTGAGAACACGATCTCGACTGTGTTCGGTGCGCCGCTCGTGTCGGTGAAAAGCAGCGAGTAGACGCGCGTCGCCGGCATGATGTAAGGCACTGCCAGCGGGAAAGCTGCGGTCGCAAGCGCTGTGCCGGCCCATAGATCGATCTGCATGCCGTTGAATGTCGCCGTGCCTGCAACTGCCGATGCGGTTGTGCCGATGAAATCGCGCCCGGTGCCGGCTTCTTTCATCAGCACCTTGAGCAAGTTCGACGTGCGCGATGCGAGTAACCACCACCATTCGAAATCAGCATCACTCAGGATCTGGAGTTGATTCGGATCCTGCACGGCATTCGCCGGCACTACGCGATCGAGGACGTAGGAGAAGTACTGGCGTTCGAACTGGTCTTCCGCTTGTGCTTGTGTCGGGTCCAAGTGAACGCTCCTTTCCTGAGAGAAATTGAGAAATGTACAAAACGTACAAAACAGACCCGCACCGGCTCGCGGTGCGGGCTCGTCAAAACTGGGAAAGCGGCGAGCCCGCGTGAAGCAACTACAGGATGGCTCGAGCGAGTACTCCCTCGAGGTACACGTGCGCGTTGACTCCGGTTCCAACAAACTGCGTTGCCGGCGCCGCGGCGAGCGTGGTGAATGCGGCAGCACCAGAGATCGTCGGATCGAGGATGACTCCGAAGTTCTGATTCTGCTCGATCAGTTGCCCGAGAATCGGCTCCATCGGATCCAAGCCGGGAATCTGGGGCATTGGATCTGTGATGGTTGCGACGTTCTGTGCAGAAGGCCAACCGTTCGCGCCTGCGTTTGAAAGCGTTCCACCGGCTGCGAGCGTCTGCGTCGAGATGTTCGACGTGAACGCGCCTGCGCCTGCAGGACACTTTGAAACTAGTGCGGTCCAGTAGTCTTTTCCGCTGATCGTCAGCTGTGCCAGGGTGAGACCGATGAAGGAAGCGAGATCCTGCGGGGAAACATCGGACCGCAGAACAACTGCCACCGCCTTGACCAGCATCTTCTTCGGAGCATCGAGCATGCCGGGCTGCACGAGATTCGTGTGATAGAGAGTCTTCACGAATGCCGCGCCGCCTGATGGCGTATACGACGCACCGATCGGCTGCGAGAAGAGTTGCTGCTTCGTCACCGCCGTTGCCACAGCCACACCGTAAAAGTCGTAGATCGGTTGCACGAGGTACTCGAGTTGCCCCGCGACGATTGGATTCGTGCGCAGATAACGGAGTTTGGGACGGCCGACTTCGCGCTCTTCGATCTCCGTGCAATTTGCGAACCGCGACTTATAGCGTGATGGGAATTTTTGTTTGACCATTTTCTAATCCGCCTCCTTTCAGGTCAGATTTCGGTTGCGGATCAAACCTGATCCGCGAAGCTGCTTCACGAGCTACCCGCCGTAATTGCCGGCATAGCGGCTGCGAAAGCGGTGATACGCGAGTCCGGAAACACCGGCCGCGGGTGGAAGAGCAGGTCGACCGGCCGGCCCGGGAAAATAGATTGTTCCCGCGCCGCGGTTGAAGCCTGAGCCTGGCGCGCCTGCTCTGAGGTACTGATCAGAGGCAGTCGGGATGCCAAACCAGCTAGGCGCGTAGAGGCCTAGACCGATGTTCTTGGCTACGCCGAGCTCGTGCAGAGCCTTGATGATGGTCGCGGTGAGTCCGCCTTTTAGAAGCTCTTCACTCGCTTTTGCTCCGCCGACGAACTTTCCGCCAAAGCCCATCACGACAGCTGCCCCGCCGGTTGCTGCAACTCCCGCCCATCCGGTTGAGAAGTTGGGGACCATGCTGCTGAGCCACAACGACCCGAGTGCACCGGCTGCGGTGTAAGCTGCATCTTTCACAACTCCGCTCGAAATTCCGAACGGGTTGCTACGACGGTGGTGCCTGTGATGATGACGACGTCTGTGTGCCATAACGGTTCTCCTTTCTTCGCCCTCTCCCGTGAAATAGCTTCGCGGTGTGTAAGACGACGGATTGAAAACTCTCACTTCGGCCATCGCGGTTACCCCGCGTAGCGCCGGCGCCGCGGTCTCGACTCCGCGCCGGTCTCGCTCGATGGCTCTTCGGTCGTGTCGGCCTGCTCCTCGTCGGCAGCGACGAGATGCTCGATCTCCGCGACTTCCGGGATCGGTGCCACATCCGACGCATGCACGGTCTCGTTGGTCTCGACTTCGATCGCTCGGCCGTCGACTTCGGTCACGACGTTCACGAGATCGTTGTCTTCGTGGATCTCGGTGATCTTGCCGGTTAACTGTGTCGCCTTGTCGTGCATGCGAAAGAACTTCACGCGCTGTCCGACTGCGAGTTGTGATTTCTCTGCCACGTGTCTTACCCTCCCATCTGGAAACGGCCGCCCACGAAATAGGCGCGCATCTGATGCGGGTTTGAGTCGTCGATTAAAAGCGCCAGGTGTGTTCCGTCGGACGGGTCGACGGCGCCGCGGATTCGTCCGAAGCCTCCCGACACTCCACTGAGCATGATCGAGAGCTCTTTAATGGGCTGAATGATTCCGTACACTCGCCCCTCGCGGCTGGTGATCTTTCCGCAGACACGATCACCGACTACCGGGCAGCCGACGAGCAGCTGCGGGATCCGCTTCACGCTGTCGTAGGGGCTCTTCGGGGTCCAGCGCGGATCCGGAATATCCGGCAAGGGTGTGAGCCCGTTCGGAAGTAAAAGATCCTGGCGATCGCGACTCACTGCGACGAGCGGCGCATTCTTGTGTGAAAGCCAGTCGAGCGTGATCGAAGACCAAAGCACGGTTTGTTTTTCGGAGAACGGCGCCATGTGCTCGGGAGTGTTTTTCTCTTGCTGCCGGTTCTGCCAGCGTGGGCGCGACTGACTTAAGCCTCGAGTGTCGCGCTGCGCTTCGAACACGACGGCGGTGAGCCGGCCGACGGGAATGTAATCGCGATCGCGCGAGCGCTCTTGCTGGATCCGCAAACGATCAGCCAGGGTGAACGTCGGTCTTGTCAAAACTGCAGCTGCGCTCAAACCGTTTTCCTCCGAAGTTGCATCAAAAAGGGGACGATCCCATTCCGCTCGAGGGAGGGTTGTCCCGGTTGTGGCGGGACCGCCCCTTGCTTCTGCGCGCTCGACACTTCGACGGGCAGCACAGAACTCAATTCACAATTCCCTCTCTGCGGATCTCGTACTCTCCGCCCTCGAGCATCAGCCGTTTTCGGTTGCGATCGAAGACGACCGTCGGCCGTACTCCGGTCTCTTCTCCGAACTCGTGACGCCACTCGTCGACATCCGGATCCGGTACATGCTCTTTGCGCTGCTTGTAGTCGATGCGGCGCGCCTCTCCCAGTTCAAAGAGGCCAGCGCCGCGATCGTGCGCGCCAAAACTCGCGAGCGAATCGCTAACATCCTGATCGCCTTCGAAAAACCAGATCTGTCGTGCACTCTCGTCGGTGACGACTTTCGGCCGCGGCCGTTTGAAGTCGATCTGCATCACTTGTCCGCCCTTCATCGGCTTCACGTAGAGCGCGAGGAGTTCGCCGAGTTGCGAGTAGTCGCCGGCCGGCATGTGCGGCTCATTCGCTGAGGTCACGT
>Ga0210406_10001187_pt1 | contig 32972 bp, 33 predicted proteins | sample IncBWC30MmetaG_FD_155454 | JGI IMG/M metagenome (GOLD analysis project Ga0210406, IMG submission 155454) | Forest soil microbial communities from Barre Woods Harvard Forest LTER site, Petersham, Massachusetts, United States - Inc-BW-C-30-M | ecosystem: Environmental > Terrestrial > Soil >... | reverse complement strand
GCGGGCGAACATTATTTGAGCGGACGGCCGCCCCCGAGAATGGCCAGGCTCTGGCCAACGGCCGAATGCTACCGCGCCTTTACATTCCCGAAGGCGGGACTTCATTGGAAGAAGTCGAGCGTGCCATGGTGGAACTCGCCATGCGCCAATCCAACAGCAATCAGACGCAAGCGGCAAAGCTGCTCGACATCAGCCGCGATGCCCTGCGCTACAAACTGAAGAAGTTCGGCCTGATACCCGGCGACGAGGAAGAAAGCGGAACGACTCCAACCGCCTGACGATTCCGCTGCCACGAAGAGGCACGACAGATTTCAGATTTCGGTTGTTGACCCGAGTCGTGTTGCCGCACGGTCTTCAATCTGAGATCTGAGATCTGAGATCTGAGATCATCAAACTGAAATCCGCGGTTGCGGTTGCCCGAACCGCTGCGTCGCATACCCGATGATGGTGCCCACGATCCCGCCCGGCAACATAATTTCGAAATAGTAGTGATTGGGTCCCGGCTGCATCGCGCACACACCATATGCCAGCAGCAGCCCCACGCCGAGTCCGAACACAATCCCCAGCGCCAGTGAATTCACTTTGCGAGCGAAGTAGCCGATCAGGATTCCCGCGATCAGGCCCTTCACCGTCGAGCCGATCACGATCCCCATCATTTGCGAACGCACGGCTGGGGTAAACCACGCACTCAGCCCGTCAAAAATTCCAAGAATTCCTCCCAGCACGAGCCCCAGCACAGGTTTATTCATCGTCATTCTCCTCGCGGGACTTCGCCCGCTCATGCTTCTATTCCACAGGCACTGGAAAGTCTTTAACGCGGACGGAACAATATCAGCAGGGCGCGCACGACGATGTAGGCCAATAGTAAAAGGATCCAAGTGCGATTGCGGGCTATCCATCGCCAGGCGCGACCAAAAACACTTTCCGGATAAGCACCAACCGGCAGGCCGTCGACGAAGTGAGCGACGTCGTCCGCCAAGTCCGCCACCGAAGCGTACCGTACGTCGCGATCCTCCGCCTTCGCCTTGCGGCAGATCGCCGCCAGCCGGGCCGGCCCTCGCGGTTGTACATCTTGGAGAAGAAATTCGAGGATCGAGCCCAGCGCGTAGACGTCCGCCCGCTGATTCACGGTCTCGCCGTTCCGCTGTTCAGGAGCCATGTAGCCGGGGGTACCCAGCACGCTGCCGTGAGCGGTGGCAACAACCGCCGCCGGATCTGCGGCACGTTCCTCGGCAACCGACCCGTTGTCGGCCGAAGCCATCCCTTCCGCCAGCAACTTCGAGAGTCCCCAATCCATGACCAACACTTCACCGAAGGGACCGATCATGATGTTGGCGGGCTTCAGATCGCGATGCAGCACGCCGTGGGCATGGGCGAACGCAACCGGCTCGCAGATACGTAAGAACATCCGCAACCGGTCGGCAATGCCGACCGAATCGTTCACCAACTCATCAAGCCGGTTCCCTTGTACCAGTTTCATCGTGTAGTACGGACGGCCGTCAGGCAGCGTTCCGGCGTCATGCACGGGAACGATGCCAGGATGCTCCAGCTTGGCAATCACCCGCGCCTCCTGCAACAGTCGCGCGGACAGGCTTGGGTCAGCGACGTTGATGACTTTCAACGCAACCTCGCGCTCGAGCGTGCTGTCTTCGACGCGAAAGACGCCGCCCATGCCGCCTTGCCCCAGTTTCCCGAGCAGGCGATATCGCGTTCCTGCAAGGTCGGGTGCGTCCGCGGCCACTCGCAGTCGCTCGAGTGCGGAATCGCTTAGAAACATCACGAGAGTCTCACTCCCAGCAAGGTCTGCGCCTCGCGCTGGAATTCGTCCTCGCTCCCGGTCATGGCGCGCAGTTCTTCCAGCACGATGCGTCGGAATTCCCTGCGCGCATACGCCAGGTAGTTCGTGACGTCGGTCGGCTTGATTCCATATCGCCTGGAGACTTCTTCATAGGTGAGCTGCTTGCCGCCTTCATCGATGTCGTACAGCTCGAGCAATTGAAAATGCAGTGACTTGCCCTTCGTCGCGCATTCGTTTCGAAGGCGATCGACCGCCAGCCCGAACAGACTGCGCGCGAACTCTTTCGTGAAGAATTCCTCGGGACCTGCGGGGGCGGCGATGGGCAGCTCGAGCAACTCGCCTTCGGCCGACACGAAATCCAGCGACAGGATGGCAACATCGCCTCCGCGCTTCTGGCGTTGCATCGCCTTGTCGGTGTTCATCACCAGCCCGTCGACGCAGACGCGAAGGTAGGTGCGAAGGCGAGCCTTGGCAGGATCAAAGCGGTCGAGCAGATTCTTTTCGATGAGACGAGTGAAGAAGTCCTGAGTCAGGTCCTTGGCTTCTTCATTCGGTTTTCCCCAATGCAGGCGAATGTACTTGTAAACGGGCTTCCAATACGCCGACACCAGCACGTCGAGCGCGCGTTGGCGCTGTTCTGGTTGCGAACTGCGCGCGCCCTCGATGACGGACCAGCGCGTCTGAGGAAACTGGTGCCGCGCTCCGCCTATGCCTGTGTCTTCCGACAAAGCCTGCATCCCTGTTGGACGCTGCGGAGTGTACGTGGAGAGCGTGCCCGACGACAAGGCGCGAAGGCGCAAAGAGAGATTCTTGGTGAATCCCCCGGCTGATGCTCCTGATCGAGTATGAGCGGAAAAGCTGTCGCCCTCGTACAAATTTCAGATACTGGTGCCGGCAAGCGCCTTTTCAGGCGTTTCCAGATGGAACAGGCGACGCACCGCAACCGTCATCTGTTCCTGTTCCATCTTTTCTGGCAGTTCCTTGAGTTCGCGGGCCAGCGAACCAGCAATTTTCCGAGTAATGCGACTGGCAACATCCCCTAATAATGCAACTTCGTCTTTGGAGAACGGCCCGCACTCTTCCTGGAAGGACTCCAGTTCTTGCCGGCAAAGTTCATCGAGACGCGAGCGCAGTGCGACGATGGTCGGCACGACGCGCTCGGCCAACAGTTGGCGGCGGAATCCGCACGCTTCCTGTTCCACAATCTTTTGGGCTTCCAGCGCGGCGGCTTCCCGTTCGCCCGCGTTGTGTTGCACAACTCTTTCCAGGTCGTCGAGGTCGTACAGGAAAATCCCCGGAATTTCGCGCACCGCCCCGTCAATGTCTCTCGGCATCGCAATATCCACCACGACCAGAGGACGCCCCCCACGATCGTGCACCACCATGGCGGCTTCGTCGCGGCTCAAAATTGTATGCGGACACGAGGTCGAACTGATCACTATGTCGGCTTCCTTCATGCGCTGCCAACGCTCGTCAAAGCGAGCGGCGAATCCTCCCAGGGTCGTCGCCAGTTCGACTGCATGTTCGTAGGTGCGATTGATCACGCACACCGAGTGCGCGCCTTGAGACAGCAGGTAGCGAGCTGACAACTCGCTCATCTTGCCGGCGCCCAACACCAGAACTTGCTTGTTGGCGAGGGTGCCCAATGCCTGCCGCGCTTGTTCCACGGCGGCGGTGGGTATGGATACCGCCGAATTCCCAATCGCGGTTTCGTTGCGCACGCGCTTCGAGACCGTGAGAGCCTTCTGCAGCACGGCGTCGAGATATCTCCCGGTGCTGTTTGCCTTCTGCGCCTGCCCCCAGGCAGCCTTCACTTGCGAGACGATCTGCGGCTCGCCCAGGACGAGCGAGTCAAGACTCGAGGCAACGCGAAAAATGTGGAGGAGGGCTGCTTCATCCAGCAGGCGGTAGAAATGCCTCCACTCACACAGCTTCAGGCCGTACTCGGCTGAAAGAAATCGCAGGATGGAATTCGCCGCAAGGCCTGCGTCACTCGCCCAGAGCACGAACTCCGTACGGCCGCAGGTAGCCAGCACGATCAGTTCTTCTATGCCCTCGGCCCGCTCCAAGGTCACGAGAGCCTCGAGGCGATTACTTTCGCTGATCCAGAACCTCTCGCGCACCGCTACCGGCGCCGTCCGGTGATTCAGTCCGATTACCATTAAAGCGGGGTCCACGAGCACGCTCCAGAAGAATCTCGTCTTAGCTCATGGCACACTGCTTGCCAAAATATTGAGCGGGCTCAGGACATCGTCTTGTGATTGTTTTCAGTAAGTTAGTCCCCTCAGCGGTAGGCTTCTCCTTTTCTGGAACCATGCCGATGCGACTTCTCACGCGCGGCGCGTGTTTTTTGCCCCTTCTCCCTATACACTCCCGGTGTAGCGTATTTCAGCAATTCCTTGCACTTCATGGACATAGGCCAACCGATCCATGTGGCACACGGCGTGCCAAAAGAGTGTTAGGGATTCCCGTCCCTTCAATTAATCAGGAGAGGAAAGAATGAGAACAATGTTCCGGGCATCATTCGTTGTTCTGGCTATCGCCTTCGCAATGTCGATCTCGGCCTTCGCGGCCGATGCAACCGCCGATGTGTACAAGTCCAAATGCGCTTCTTGCCACGGAGCGGATGGTAAGGGTGACACGCCTGTCGGCAAAAAGATGAACGTCAAGGACCTCGCTTCTGACGACGTGCAGAAGCAGTCCGATGCTGACCTTACAGCGGTCATCGAAAAGGGCAAGAAACCCATGCCCGGCTACGAAGGCAAAGTGCCCAAGGACCAGATCGACGGTCTGGTGAAGTGGATTCGCACCTTGAAGAAGTAAGGAAGTCGAGACCGAGTCTACAGTTTCGAAGAAAGTGACATTGCAGCCGGCGCGAAACTTAGCGTTGGCTTTTACTGCATTGACTTAGTCATAGACTTAGTCTATTATTTGTTCATGGAAGTAAATATCCACCACGCCAAGACTCATTTGTCTCGCTTGCTGGAGAGGGTGGCTCTCGGCGAGGAAGTCGTGATTGCCAAGGCCGGCCGACCTGTGGCAAAACTTGTGCCAATCGGGAAGGGCACTCGGGCTCGAAAGCTGGGGACCGCCAAGGGCGACTTCACGGTTCCGAAGGATTTTAACCAGCCCTTGCCTCGAGACGTTGAAGAGACTTTCTGGAAGTGAAGGTACTGTTAGATACGCACACTTTTCTTTGGGCAATCACAGACGATTCGAACCTATCGCGTCGCGCAAGAGAGATCTTCGTGTCCCGCGCGAGCGACTTGTTTTTGAGCGTGGCGAGTGTTTGGGAGATTCTGATCAAGGTGCAGATCAAGAAACTGCCGCTACCGGAGCCGGCAATGCCGTATCTGCGAGAGCAGATCGCAACCAATGACGTACGAATACTCCCGATCATGCTCGACCATGTGGCGCGCCTGGAAGAACTCCCTGCTTATCATCGAGATCCTTTCGACAGGATATTGGTCGCACAAAGTATGGAGGAGGGTTGGCCGATCGTATCCGCAGATCCTCTTCTGAAGAAGTATCCCGCCCAGCTGCTCTGGTAGCGCCCACGACCCACAGAATTCTTTCTCCGCTGTATACTTGATGCCCTACAGATTTTCCCGTTCAACCTCGTACTTGTGTGAAGTCTTGTTTCCTCAGCCTCCCATGCTGTTTACGGGCGGCTTAAACCCGGCAACGGCGGGCCGGACCCTCCCCGCCGCGTGGAGGACAGGGATGCATGACGACGAATCGGTTCGGAAAGAACCGAAAGAACCCCTCGAAGAAAATTCCGGCGTATCGCGACGCGACTTCCTGAAAATTTCAACCATCGCAGCCGCTGTGCCGGTGGTGGCCAAGCCAAACCTGGTGATGGCCGCGGGCGAGCAAGTACCCGTTCACGGTCCCGGCAAGGTTCCGATGCAGTTCAACGTAAATGGCAAGAGCTACAAGGCATCGCTCGAGCCCCGCGTCACATTGCTCGACGCATTGCGCGACACCATGGACATCACCGGCGCAAAGCGCGTCTGCGACCGCGCCGAGTGCGGCTCGTGTACGGTATTGATCGACGACAAAGCCGTCTATGCGTGCTCCGTCCTTGCCATTGAGGCGCAAGGAAAGAAGATCACGACCGTCGAGTCGCTGATGGAAGGCGGCAATCTGCATCCCATCCAGCAGGCGTTCGTCGACAACGATGCCTCGCAATGCGGATTCTGCACGCCGGGATTCGTGGTTGCCTGCAAGGCGATGCTCGACAAGCACCCCAATCCGTCTCCCGACGATATTCTCCACGAACTCAGCGGCAACCTCTGCCGTTGCGGAACCTATGCTGGCATTCGCGGCGCGGTCGCACAAGCCGCGCGGAAAGGAGCCTAGCTCATGGCAGACTATCAGTGGCCTGATGCGGAGCACCGCACGCTGATTGGCCAGCGCGTTTCGCGCGTGGACTCTCCTGACAAGGTATCGGGTCAGGCGCGCTACACCTACGATGTAAAGCGTCCGGGCCTTCTTTTCGGAAAAATGCTGCGTGCGCCCTACGCGCATTGCAAGGTCGTGAGTATCGACACCAGCGCAGCCGAGAAAATGCCCGGCGTGAAAGCCATCGAGATCGTGCAGAAGCCGGGCGCCAACATCCATTGGGCGGGCGATGAGGTCGTCGCGGTGGCGGCCGTTGACGAAGCTACCGCGGAAGACGCCGTGCGCGCCATCCAGGTGAAGTATCAAAAACTCCCCCACCTTGTCACAGACAACGAACCACCTCAAGGCGCCGGCGAAAACCAGGGACCGCTCAGCATGGACGATTTGGGAGACATGCTCGACAACCAGGTGCCCGAGCGGCAGATCGTTTCCCTCATCGAGCAATATGGCGTCAGCTTCAAGGCTACCGAACAGGACTACAAGGACGCGAAAGAAGAAGGCGTACCCGATTCGATCCTGGATGCGGTTCGCAAAGCAACCGTTCACGAGGAGGCCGGCAAAACGGAGAAGTCGAATTATGTGAGGGCAGCGGCACAGACGCTGGGCGAGCCGGAGAAAGCCTTTTCGGACGCTGAGGCAGTTGCTGAGGGCCTCTACGGGGCGCCCGTCATCACGCACTGCTGCATGGAGCCGCACGGCTCTACTTCCGAGTGGACCGACGACGATCACTTGTTCGTACACATGTCGACGCAAAACGTGTCAGGAATCGCCGGGCAGATGGCGGAGCCGCTGAAAATTCCTGCGGCCAATATTCGTGTGCACCAGGACCATGTGGGCGGCGGCTTCGGCAGTAAATTCAGCCCCGACCGCTGGGGCATCACCACCGCCAAGCTCTCGAAGAAAGCCGGCGGCAAACCCGTGCGCATGATGCTCGAGCGCGATTCGGAACTGAAGGTTGCCGGAGCGCGGCCCTCGGCCTACGCGCGCGTGAAAGTCGGCGCGAAGAAAGACGGAACGCTGGTCGCGTGGGAATCGCGCTCCTGGGGCACGGGCGGCCCGGGCGGCGGAGGTATGCCGCCAATTCCGTATTGCTTCGCCGCTCCTAACCAGCAGAAGGAACACACGGCGATTCGCAACAACATCGGTCCGGCCCGCGCGTGGCGGGCGCCGAACCATCCCCAGGCGGCTGTGCTCACCATGTGCGCGCTTGAGGATCTCGCCGCCAAACTCAACATGGATCCTTACGAGTTCTTCCTGAAGAACATCGATCTCACGAAACAAGCACAGACCTATCGCGATGAATTCCCCATCGCCGCGGAGTTGATGGGCTGGAAAGAGAAATGGCATCCGCGCGGGCAGAACATTTCGAACGGTATTGCGCGCGGGGTAGGCCTTTCGATTCACACCTGGGGTGGACGCGGACACGCGAGCGATTGCGATCTCAGCATTCATCCGGACGGTTCCGTCGACATCAAGATGGGCACCCAGGACATCGGAACTGGGACACGGACCTGCATCGCCGTCGTGGCGGCCGATGCGCTCGGCCTCAAAGTCGGGGACATCAAGCTCTACATCGGCGATACGCAGTATCCGCCATCAGGCGGATCAGGCGGGTCGACGACCCCGGGAGGTGTCAGTTCCTCCACACGGCGTGCGGTTGTCGATGCGCGCGATGCGCTGTTCGCGAAAGTCGCGCCCGCGTTGAGCGCGCAACCCGATGACCTCGTGGCCAAAGACGGCCAGATCAGCCTGAAGTCCGATCCGGGCAAATCGATCAGCTGGAAGGAAGCCTGCTCGAAGATCGGCGCGACCCCAATCACCGCCCACGGCCACAACGATCAGGCGGCTGCAAAAAACAAGCCCGACCTCACCAACAGCGGCGTCGGCGGCGTGCAGATGGCGGAAGTTGCCGTCGACACCGAGACCGGCATCGTCAAAGTCACGAAGATGGTAGCCGTGCAGGATTGCGGCCTCATCATCGACGTGAAGATGGCGGAGAGCAGCGTGCTCGGCGCACTGATCATGGGCATCAGCTACTCGCTGTTCGAAGAGAAGGTCATGGACCCGATCACGGGACGCATGCTGAATGCGGACATGGAGTTCTACCGGCTCGCCGGACTGAACGACATCCCGGAGTTGAAAGTCCACATGATGACCGGCAAAGGCTACGACGAGCGCGGTGTCATTGGACTCGGCGAACCTCCTGCAGTCTCGCCCGGCGCGGCGATTTCCAATGCGGTGGCAAACGCATTGGGTGTGCGCGTCGGCATCCTTCCCATCACCCCGGCGCGAGTACTGGCTGCGATGAACCAGTCCTCGGCGCAGAAGGCAGGTGCGTAATGCGAGCTTTTGATTATGTAAGTCCCAGCAGCACGAAGCAAGCAGCCAGCCTGCTGAGCGCGACCTGGGGGCAGACCGAAATCATTGCGGGCGGGACCGACCTGCTCGCGCTCATGAAAGAAGATGTGGTCTCGCCGAAGCGCCTCGTGAATATTAAAGAGATCAAGGAACTCTCCGGCGTGACAGCGAATGCAACCGGCCTCCGGATCGGAGCACTCACCACGCTAGTCGAAGTTGCCGAGAACGACGGGATCAAGGCAAAGTATCCGGCGCTCGCCGACGCCGCGCAGGAAGCCGCCAGCCCGCAGATCCGCAACATGGCGACGCTCGGCGGCAATCTGTGCCAGCGGCCGCGCTGCTGGTACTTCCGCAACGGACTGGGACTGCTGCCGAAAGACGAATCGGGCAAGGATCTGGTGGATAACGGAGACAATCGGTACCACGCGATCCTCGGCAACGACGGTCCTGCAAAATTCGTCAGCCCTTCGACCCTTGTTCCGGTGCTGATCGCGTACGGCGCGAAGGTCCGGCTCGAAGGTCCGAAGGGCAAGCGGGAGCTCCCGCTGGAGAAGTTCTACGTGATCCCAAAAACTGAAAGGGACCGCGAACACGATTTGCTGCCGAACGAAATCGTGACCGAGGTCGTGCTCCCGCCAGCCGAAGGGTGGAAAGTCGCGCACTACGAAATTCGACAGAAAGCTGCTTTCGACTGGCCACTCGCAGTGGCAGCAGTGGCTCTCAAGACCGACGGCTCCACCGTGCAGGCAGCCCGCGTGGTCCTGGGACACGTGGCGCCCACGCCCTGGCTTTCCCCAGAAGCCGAAGCCGCACTGAAAGGGCAACCCGCCAAGGACGACACCGCCAAGAAGGCCGCCGAAGCCGCGCTCGGTAAGGCCAAGCCACTCAGCCAGAATGGATACAAAGTGCAACTGGCTCAAGTCGCAGTGAAACGAGCCATCTTGAAGGCCGCCGGAGGTGCCGCATGATTCAGGAGAAAGAACGCTTCGATACAAACCATCCGAATCTGTGCTCGGCGCTGCGCTGGAAAGGCCAGTTCATTCTGTCCGAACACGATCCCAATGTGCAGCCTTCGAACGACGGCCTGTTCTGGTGCATGCACACCCAGACTTGCATCGGGCCGGACGGCCAACTCGCGGAACCCGGCAACTGCGCCGCCAAAGGCCGCGCCTGTCACGGCACCGGCAAGTGCGAGTAAAATTAAGAGGGCGCTGGAACCCCTGCCCGCGCCCACTTTCATGGCGGTACGTCGAAAACTACTTATCGCTTGCTTGACAACCGAAAACTGTTTTTGGCCCCCAAGGTTCGTATCAGGGCGCGCCTTTAGGCGCGCCGTCAGCATCTTTAGAAAAGAGCAGCTTCAGCCGCCGTCGATGACTGGAGAACGCTCGCGGAAGCGCTCCGGAGCCAGAGGCTTTTTATCATGAAGTCCCATTCCCGTTCTGTTTTCCTTTTCGTTTACAGCGCGCTTGTCCTGGTCAGCCTGCCGCTGCACGCTCAGGACTACAAGTTCACCATCTCCACCGCGCAGACCTGGACTGATACCGGAGTCGATCTGCACAACGGCGACACACTCACGGTCACCGCCGTAGCGGGATCGAACGGTTGCGACCCGGCTGGTGTGTCCGGGACGGGTACGGCGGCCTCGGGCTTGCCGGTTTCGAGCGCCATGCCGGGAGCCCTGATCGCGCGCCTGCAGGAGGGTGGAGCTCCCATGCTGGTCGGTTCGAGCCAGGATTTACACGCGACGGGAGACGGACACCTATATCTAGGCGTCAACTTTGCCGGCACGGCTCCGTGCCAGGGTAGTTTCGCAGTAAAGGTTCACGTCACCCCGCAGGGTGGAGCGCAGCTCCAATCAGAAGCGGCCACGCCCGCCGCGGGTGAAGCACTCGCGCAAAAAAGCTCTGCACCCCCCAGCACAACCCCCGCGCCGACGGCAAACTCGGCACAACCGAAAAGCACCGGCGGCAGCGGCGACGTAAAAGACATTAAGGGCGCATTGAACACTGCGGCACAGACCTGGCTCTCGGGACAATTCGGAATCAAGCCGACCACTGGCACGCAGCCGGCTGGAACTTCTCCGGCGACCGAAGGCGGCGCCAATGCGACCTCGACGCCCGCAACTCCGGCATTGCCGGCGCTGAAGCTTTCAAACTCACCGCTCGACTCGCAGCTTCGCGAGCACATCAACGGCCTGCCACGCCGCGTGAATGACCAGTTCCAGAACCAGGGCGACATGGTGAACTTCGTGATGATCGGCAACCTGCAGAAAGTTCAGGAAGCGCTGACCGCCGCCGACTGGCACGTGGCCGATCGCGACGTGAAGGAATCCGTGTTGAAAGCGGCGCTTGAGACCTATCAGAAGAAAGCCTATCTCGCGATGCCGATGAGCGAGCTGTACCTATTCGGACGCGTCCAGGACTTTGGCTACGAACAAGCCGAGCCTTACGCCGTGGTGGCCAGCCGCCATCATTTTCGCATCTGGAAGGCGCCCTTCCAGTACAACGGGCAGGACGTATGGGTAGGCGCGGGCACACACGACATCGGATTTGAAAAAGATCAGCGCAACGGGAAAGTCACGCACAAGATCGATCCCGCGGTCGATGGCGAGCGCGACAACATCGGCGCAACCCTACAGAAGACTGACAAGATCAAGACGCTGACCTACTACCTGCCTCCGAACCCCGTGCAGGATGCCAGGAACGCTACGGGCGGCGGCTATCACTCCGACGGCCGGATTCTGGTGGTACAGCTGCAGTAGAGACATCGCAACGCATTCACTGTTGTTCCGGCGAGCGGCTACCGCTGCGCTCCTGAACAATCTGCCTCTCTTACGTTTCTGACATGACTCCGCATCTCTACAGTGAAGACCGTATGTCCGCGCATCCGATCGTCCCCGTACCGAACAACCTCCTGTGGATCGCGTTTCATCGAAGGTGCGCCATCCGATTTATGTCGTAACCAAGGAGGATCTATGAAAGCAAGAGTGAGCGCGTTGTTGTGTGGCATGCTCGTCGTGTGTGGCTTGAGCCTGGCGTCCGCGCAGAATTCCAGCGACGACAAATCCAAGTCCGATACCCGCACCATGACCGGCTGCCTGACCAAGGGCGGCGAAGCCGACTCCAAGGAATTTCTTCTCACTGCCAGTGACGGCAGCACGTGGGAAGTTCGTGGCGACGGCGTTCCCCTCGCCGAGCACGTCAACCAGACTGTGTCCGTTACAGGCGCAGTCAAGAACGCGACCGCCCACAACCTGAAGGAAGACGCGAAGGACGCCGCCTCCGACGCGCACATGAAGAAGAGCAATACCGAGCACGGACATCTGACCGTGACTGACGTGCAGAAGGTCAGCGACAGCTGCAAGTAGGCGGCTGATGTACCAGGAAAACACTCGACAAGGCCTCGGGTTACTTGCCTGAGGCCTTTGTCTTTTTCACTTCACCGCTGCGTACTCTGCCTTCGCCTGCTTCAGCAACGGAATGTTCGGATCGGCATCTTTCCACAATGCGAAGAAATCCTGGTATGCCACGCGGCTGTTGGCTTTGTCGCCCTGCAGCGCGTATCCGCGGGCCATGCCCAGCTTCGCCAGTCTCGCCAGCGGCTCTACCATGACGCTGCGGTTGTCAATCACGCGCTGGAACTCCTGCACTGCCTGCGTCCCTTGCTTCGCCTGCAGGTACGCCATGCCGCGCGCATACAACAGGCCGGCATTTGAACGGCCATACACCATCGCCCCATCCAGCAGGTCGATCGCTTTTGCGGGTTGCGATTGATTCATCAGGATCAGGGCTTTCACCATCGGCACGGTCACGAATTGCACCAGGGTGTCGTAGGGGCGTTCGAGCACCGTATCGTCCGCAATTTTTTGCGCGCGCTGATTTTGTTTTAGCAGCGCGAGCACGATCGCCGCATTGAGCGCCGTATGGGGCGGAGGCGCGGTCTTCAAGGCGCGATTGGTCAGCTGCTGTGCGAGCGGTCCGAATCCGGCAAGCGCCTCCCAGGCAGCGCGCTGCACGTCCGAAGCCGTGACGGCTTCCTGCAGATTGCTCTTCGCGGCCGCATCCTGCATTCTCAGCGTGAACTCGCGCATCTGCCGGTACTGTCCGCGACCCACTGCGTCGGCTGCGCGCATTCCCAAGGCTTCAACTCGTCCGTCGGCTGTCGCTGTTTCAGCGACCACCATCTCGCGTTCCATGGCCGCCGCGTCGTTACGATTCCATGCGATGCCCGCCAGCAGGAGGTGCAGCCCGCTATTGTTCGGGGCACGTTGCAAGCCGCTCTCCACTGTGGCCTTGGCCTCTTCCATGCGATTCAGTCCCGCATAGGCGAGGGCAAGATTCACATACCCGCTAATCGAATCGGGCTCGAGTTCCACCGCCTTGCGCCCCTTGTCGAGCGCGTTCTCATACTGGCCGAGCAGGTTGTAAATGCTCGACAGGTTGTTGGCCGGGGTCGAGTCGCGCGGGTAGGTCTGTTCGTAGAGTTCCAGCGCCGTGATGCCCTTGTCGTACTGCCCGCTGTCGGCGTAGTAGTGCGACATGATGTACAGCTTCTCGCGCTCGCTGGTGCGATCACGCAGTTCGAAGGCCTTCTTGCGATTCTCTTCCGAGAGCACCGACTGGCCAAGATTGTTGTAGACCGTTCCCAGGCGAGCGTAGGCCGTGGCGAAGTTCGAGTCGAACTGGATCGCACGCTGATAGTCGGGAATCGCGCCCATCTCGTCGCCGCCCGCGTGCTTCATGTCGCCGGTGGTGAAGGCCTGCAGCGCCTCGAGTGACGGGGTAGTCGCTTCCGAAAGCATCTTGTCGTACTTCTGAACCGACGCTAGCGACTCACCGAGTTTGCCTCGCAATTCCGAGTCGGCACGATGCAGCGCGATCAGTACATTCCCCTTGTCAGCCGCCTCGGCATCGCTTCGGGCCAGAACATCGCCAGTCGCCGCATTCATCGCTTGCAGCGTCAGAAGGTAACGTGTCCCCTTGTTCGCGATGGAACCGGTGAGCATCGCTTTCACGCCCATGCGCTGGCAAATCTCTCGCCCCGTTTCAAGGCTGATGCGAGCGTCGGGCGAGCGTCCCATAAACCGCAAGGTCTGGCGCGCTTTAGCTTCCGCTAACACATTCAGGTACGGCGACTGCTCCAGATCGACCGCCACTGCTTTCTTCAAAGTGACGTCCCACACGGGGTCCGCAGTGGTGTTCACAAAATCCGTGAGCAGGATTGCATCTTTTTCCGTGAGCGCGTGCGGGCGCTTGAGGAAAAGGAACGCGCCGCCCGCCACAACGGCCGCAAGCAAGGCAATCGCAGAAAGATACTTGCCGACCGTCCCGGTCCGCGCCGGACGCAACGGCGGATGCACCGGGGACGCGATGGCGGTCGCCGCCAGGGATTCCAGGTGCAACTCCTTTTGGAAGCGCTTCAAGTCGCCGGAGAGCTGCTTGGCTGACTGATAACGTGCCTCGCGACTCTTCTCCAGCAACCGCAGGAGGATGCCCTGCAGTTTGACCGGAAGCAGCGGATTCAGTCGCGTTGGCGTAACCGGCGCGCGATTCAGCAGCGCATCAAAAACCAGCGCCGGCGTGTCGCCGCGGAACGGCACCGTCCCGGTGGCCATCTCGTAGAGGACTGCGCCCAAACAAAATAGATCGGAACGCGCATCGAGTTGCTTCCCGCGCGCCTGCTCGGGAGAAATGTAGGACACCCTTGAGACCGCGGATCCCTTGCTGATTCCGTGGCTGGCGGTGACGGCAGTACCGCGCGTAGTGTCTTCGAGCGCAGATTTGTTCTCGCATTGCGGCTGCGTTAGGCCGAAGTCCAGCACCTTCACCTGATTTTGCGCAGTGATGAAGATCGTGGATGGACGAATATCGCGATGCAGGACGCCGCGGCCAAGCGCGGCGTCGAGCGCGTCGGCGACCTGCTGGCCAACCGCCAGAATCACCTCGGTGTCGAGGGGCTGTCCTGTGAGTCTGCGCTTGAGGGTCTCGCCTTCGAGCAACTCCATGGCGACAAAAGTCTGGCCTTCGGATTGACCCACCTCGTAAATCGCGCAAATGTTCGGATGTTCAAGGGCCGAGATCGCGCGAATATCTCGTTCGAGCGCCGCCCGCTCGACGGGCGGGTCCGGCGGCAGGAACTTGATCGCAACGCGCTTCCCCGAGTCGATGTCTTCGGCCGCGTAAACCGCTCCCGGACCCGTTCCGCCGATCTGCGACAGGACGCGGTAATGGGAAATCGTCTCGGTAATCATGAAAATTGATTGTCGTGCGGTTTTTCGATGGTAGGCCGCGCTGCCACGCAAGTCAACGCGGCGCGCCGGTCGAAACTCGCTATTTTCCCCTCTATTCCGCGTTTTCCGGCTTTCCTTTGCCTGCATCCTGTTTGAGAATAGAATCATCGAAACCTGTAGGGTGAGGTGTCCCATGCGTTTCCGCCTTCTAGTCCTTGTTGCTCTCGCCATTGCTCTATTGTCCGTTGGCCTTTCTGCTCAGCAGATCCGCGGAGACTACATTGAAACTCGTAGCGCCGACGTTTACACCGGCCAGTGTTTCGCCAACGGCGAAGTCAACCTGGTAGGCAAGGAAGCCATCGTTGCCTGGCATGTGCAGAGCGGCAGTTGGGATGGCGTGCCTCTCGACGGCCTGACCATCGCCGCGGCGGTACGCGCGAAAGCGACCCTCGGAGATCCCTACGCCAATCCGTACCCCGCGCAGTCGGTGTTGCTGGTGGACGATCAGGCCACCCCGCAACAGAGTGCCGCGCTGGTGAGCTTCGCCAAGCATATGGGCGGCGAGTTGCTCAGCAACGTGGACCAGACCGTATCGGCTCCGATGGAAATGGTCGTGAATCACGAGCGGCACGGCGTTGCCCTGCTGCGTGCAGGCAAATTCGCCACCGTACAAACGCGTTCGCTCGGCGAGCACGACCACGTGTGCGGCAACGAGAGCACCTTCTATCCGCCGCTCACGCCCGTGGCGCATTCGATGCCCGCTGTCGCCGTCACCGACGCCTACAGCGGTCCCGGCCTCGGCGAGTCTTGGGACAATCACGGCCGCCGCAGCGCATTTGTAGGAACGTTCGCGCGGTAAAATCCCGGGGTGAAATCTCCGACCCTGTTCCGCACACGTGTTCGCACATCTGCGTGCCCGCCTGCAGTGTCTGTGCTTGCCCTCTTGATTTCTCTCCCCTGCTGCTGGTCCCAGGCAGGCACAGTCGAACCTATCGGACCGCTGACAGAGACATCAGTTCCGGAAGCGGTGCGCGGGGCCGTCAGCGCGAAAGGCTATCGCGTCACTGTAGACAACGCTGGTAGCACCATTGAAATCTGGTACCGCAAGGAAGTTCCGGCCCAGCCGAAGGGCGCAACAAGCAGCGCGGTCTACGATCGCCTCACGCCGTCCGCTCTGGTGGGCGTCCTGCACTTCACGAAAACCTCGAGTGACTTCCGCGGACAATCTGTGGCCGCCGGCTTCTACACTTTGCGAGCGGCGCTCATGCCCGACGACGGCAATCACCTGGGCGTCGCACCCAGCCGCGATTTTTTCCTACTCGTCCCGGCAGCGACCGATCCCGGCCCCGACGCAGCTCCCATGTTTGCCGATCTGGTCGCGCTCAGCCGGCAGGCTTCGGGAACAAAGCACCCCGCGCCTCTGAGCCTAGTGCCGGCCGAAGCTGGCGCATCGCCGGCGCTAACAAAAGATGGCGAGGGCAACATCATCTTCACCACTCCTGTTCACCTGAGTTCAGGCGAGGACTTTCCGGTCGCCCTCATCGTGAAAGGGACGGCGCCGCAGTGAAATCTCCCGCGAAAGAACTGGGAATGTCCGCGCTGGGAGGACGGCATCGATGCGAGGCGCGTAGCTCGAGCTCTCGGGGATTTTCGGTTCCTTGTGTTGTTGCGTCTCGCAACTTTCGCTGTTGTTATTTACAACGTGAGTGGCGTACCTCGTAAGTGCCTGCAATCGAGGGCCTTCTACCTCAAGCTGCGGCAAGTGAAAGCAAAACCAGTCTTTCGCCCGTTGCGGTTCTCATCTGCGCGGTGTTGAAGCTCGCATCAAACGGGGCGATGCATTTCTCCTCACCCTCGTTCCAAGCTATTGATTCAAGTATTGAAGACAATCTCCGTCACACGATGCTTTCTGAAGTCACGACTTTGGTCCGGCGATTGCCTTTATGAAAGACGGCGAGCGGCCCGGAAACAGAGAGCGGCAAGAAACGACGGCCCTTCCGGAGAGGTGATTTATGACAGTCCTTCTGGTTCTCCTGACCTTCGTGACCTTCTTGCTGATCGACCACTTCCACAGTCGCAAACAGGTTGTGCAACCAGTACTGCAAGTTGCGAAACGCGAAGCGCCGCCGCGACTCGCGCCCAGCCTGGTCGGCGGATTCCAGGTGCCCGAAAAGCTGCGCTTCCATCCCGGCCACACCTGGGCACTCAGCGAGAGCCCCAGCCTGGTGCGCATCGGTATGGATGAGTTCGCATCGAAGCTGAGCGGTAAGGTCGAGAAGATCGCTCTGCCGCAGCGCGGCCAGTGGATTCGGCAGGGACAGAAGGTATGGGCGCTGCATCGCGACGGCGCTTCCGTCGACATGGTTTCCCCGATCGAAGGCAGCGTCGCCGACATCAACGAAGCGGTGGTGCAGAATCCTGAACTCGCCCGCACCGATCCCTACGGCGAAGGCTGGCTCGTGACCGTGCAATCGCCCGACGCCAAGACCAACTTCCGCAACCTGCTGGGTGGTGCGCTGGCCCGCTGGTGGACGGAAGAATCAGCGAGCCGCCTGCAGCGACTGATTCCGATGCCGGCCGGAGCGCTCGCGCAGGACGGCGGCGTCGCCGTCGACAACCTCGCTGACCAGATCCCCGACAAGGATTGGGCCGCCATCACAAAGGAGTTCTTCCTGTCGTAATGGGCCCCGCGAGTCTTACCTCCTGATCGGAAGCTCGGCCGCCCGCAAAAAGGGCGGTCGAGCTGTTTGTGCGAAACAATGTTGGCGCACCGGAAGGTGCTACTCCGCCTGATCAATCAACTCCCACATCTTAGTTCTCACGATCTCCCGAGCTTTGGTCGTGTGGGCAAAGAACTCGTCCATGTTCGTTCCCGGATGAGCTTTTTTGCGCCATCGCCCCCAGATCCGCGTACGGGTTTTCGAGCTGGCCCCACTGGTCAAAGGTGTTCACGGTGACGTCGTTGTACTTGGTCTCCGTCCCGGACGGAAAGTCCACTCCGAAGAAGTACCAGGAATGAAGCTTGCCTTGCTTGATCCGCTCCTGGTGGATCGGTTTCCACCCCTCCTTTTCCACCTTGACGTAATCGTCCTCATTCGCCGGCTGAACTTTCATGGAGTCCACTTGAATGTACTTCGGCGGCTTGCGTGGGGAGGTCTGCGCCCGTCCCGTGCCGACCAGTGTGCCCGCCAGAAACGACGAGACGATGACCACAGGTAGCCAGAGGTAAATGCCGGCAAACTTGGGGAATTCGGTTTCTGTGTCCTGCACACATCCGGAACGAGAGTTCACGACTTCCCAGTATTTTGAGATACCGCGTTCAAAATCTTTAAGTTGGAGTTTCATATTGACGCAACCATAAATCTTACGGGCGGATGCCCCATTCAATCGCGTTCTTTGCGATTGAGTGGGGTAGGCACACGGTCTGCAGTGTGGGATTTCTGACCTCTACTTCTCCCCCATCCGCTTCTTCCCTTCCATCATGACTCTTCTCAATATCCGGTTCATTCGCGTCTGGTACCCCGGGCCTTTGGACTTGAACCAGTCCACCACTTCCACATCCACGCGCAACGAGATTCTCCGCTTTCGCGGCCGGTTCCAGCGCGCCTCCGTTCCCATCTCCTGATCCGCCAGCAATAACACGTCATCTTCAACCGAGGCGTGCAGGCCGCCAACTCTCCCGGACCGCGTCCGTGTCTTTTTCCGCCTTGATTTCTTGTTCTTAGATGTCATGACGTTATCGTACATCCAATTTCGTCACGACATTGTGTTTCCCCGGGGAACATTTCGAGGGGCAATCAAATCACAATCCCCGCCGCACCATTAATCGAATCCCGCTTGACCGCCTCTAAAGCCTCGTTAGCCTGATCGAGAGGGAAAGCTGTGACCTGCGGCTTGAGGCCGATTTCGGCGGCGAGGTGCAGGAAGTCTGCGGCATCGGAGCGAGTCATGTTGGCTACGCTTCTCAGGTGCCGCTCTCCCCACAGCAGGCTGTCGTAATCAAATTCAGGAATGCGGTCGATGTGAATCGCATTGATGGCCACGACTCCGCCTTTGCGCAGGCTGCCCAGGGCCGCCACGACCACGTCGCCACTCGGCGCAAAGGTGATGGCCCGGTCCAGTGCGGTGGGAGGCTTTTGTGTTTCAGTGCCGACCCAGGTTGCACCCATCTCGGATGCCAGGCGGCGATGCTTCTCACCTCGGGTGGAAACGTAGACCTCGCATCCCCAGGCTTGCAGCACGGGCAACGCGAGATGCGCCGAAGCGCCAAAGCCGAACAATCCCACGCGTTCCCCTTTCTCCACACCCGCAACCCGCAAACTGCGGAAGCCGATAATGCCGGCGCATAGGAGCGGGGCCGCGTGCAAATCATCGAGGGATGACGGAAGCGGAAAAACGAAATCCTCCCTGGCCGCAGCATACTCGGCATACCCTCCGTCCACGGCGTAGCCGGTGAAGGTTGGGGAATCGCAAAGATTTTCCATATCGTGGCAACAGTACCAGCAAGTTCCGTCCGTTCCACCGATCCAGGAAACACCGACACGCGATCCAGCCGCCAACGATTGGGTGCCATGTACAACTTCGCCGACGATCTGGTGGCCGGGAATTACCTCAGAGCGCCGCGGAGGAAGTTCTCCCTCGACGATATGCAGATCTGTTCGGCATACTCCACACGCGCCGACGCGTAGCAAAACCTGACCCGCTTGGAGGGTCGGCAGAGGTGTGTCCCTGATCTTGAGTGGATGGGTGGAGATATCGGCGGGCGAGGTCAACACGGCGGCTTTCATAGAGGTTCCCGCTGAGCATAAAGGAAAGGCCCATACGATGTGGATGCCGTGTCACCTCAAAATGTGCAGGCTAACGCCCAAGGTGGCCATGGAGAAAAGGCTTCAGAACAGCAGTACAGGGGATGCCCTAAGGGAAAGAACCCCGTCAGCGAGGCCCAGTTAAAGGATCCGTGCAAGCCATTGGCTCCATTCGCTTTGGTGCGAGCCTCGAGAACGCGTGGAAGAATTTTTACGCGCAAGTGAGAACAAACCCTCCGGTCCTTAATTCATCAAACAATGAAATTCGTTAATTCATTAAACAATGAAATTCGTTCCCGACGGAGGAATGTTCCTCCAGGAGAATTGAGAAGAAGACTCATGAAAAGAAACATTTTCAATCTAGCCTTTGTCTTGGCACTCTTCACGGGTTTCGTCGTAGCGCAAAACCCGGGTGCGCAAGATCGATCTGATAAATCACAGCCGACGCCACAGGCACAACAGCAGACCCCCGAAACGGCTTCCACGCAGAACCAACCTCAGTCGAGTTCTCCGGGCGCCCAGGTTCAATCAGCCCTCCAAAAGCAACCAGAGCTTTCGAACGTCATGGTGAACGAGACCAGCGACAAGATCGAACTCGCAGGAACGGTTGCCAGCACCGCAGACAAGGATAAGGCGCGCAATATCGCCGAAGCGAACGCCGGCGGCCGCAAGGTCGTCGACAATATCAAGGTGAGCAGCAGCGCGAGCTCACCTTCCCCCACATCACCTCCTCCTCGGTAAGCCGAGGACGAACCGAAGGGGCGGCATGATTGCCGCCCTTTTTTCTTATGCTGGATTGTAGGGCGACTCGGCAACAGCTTGCGGGCCAACACTCAGGTGAGTCACCCCGAGATATAGTTCCCAATTCCTTCGTCAAACCAACCGTACGGTCGGTATAACTCCTTCCTTTTCAATACCTCCCATGTGATCCAGGTCACAAGTCAAAGTGCGACGAGTCACGGCTACATCCTGTCCCAGAGCACAGACTGAATTACGGAGGGAGCGGAGGATTCGGTCATGATGCTGGCCTACCGACTCGTGCGCCTGATCGAGACCCACTCAGACGGGCTGGCTACCGGGCTTCTCGCCCGCGTGCAAAGTTCCGAGTTCACGCGCGACTACTGCAAGGTGCCCTCAGCGGACTTGCAGGAACGTGTCTACGAGATCTATCGCCACCTGGGCGAGTGGCTGCTCGGCAAAAGCGATTTTGATATCCGGAAGCGCTACATGGAAATCGGAGCCCGCCGCGCCGAGCAGCAGGTTCCCCTCAGCCAGTTGGTATGGGTGATCGTGCTGACCAAGGAAAATTTGTGGGAGTACCTGAAGAACGAAGCCGGAATGGAGCGGCCCTCCGAAGTTTTCGACGAGCTTGAAATGCTGCAACTGCTCGACCAGTTCTTTGACCGCGCAATCTTTTATTCGTCGATGGGATACGAGCAGGCAAGCTGCAAAGAAGTTAGCCAGGTTCGGTAGCAACGATTTTTAAGGAGACTGCAAGCGATGTCTTGGGAGATCGAATACAAAAAGAAACTACGCACCGCCAATGAAGCGCTACGCTGCGTGCAGAGCGGAATGCGCGTGTACATCCAGCCGGGTTGCGCCGAACCGGAAACGCTGGTCGAAGCGTTGATCCAGCGCGCACCCTTCGTGGAGGACGTCGAAATCGTTCACATGATGACCATGGGCAAGGCGCCCTACGTCGCGCCAGAAATGGCGGGGCACTTCCGCCACAACGCGGTATTCATCGGCGGCAACGTGCGCGACGCCGTCAATGAGGGCCGCGCCGACTACACACCCGTGTATCTCAGCGAGATCGAAGACCTGTTCGAAAGCGGCGCCATGCCGCTCGACATTGCGCTCATCGAAGTCTCGCCCCCGGACTCGCACGGGTTCTGCAGCTTCGGCGTCGGCGTCGACACCACTCTGACGGCCGCCCGCCTGGCCCACTACGTGGTCGCTCAGGTCAACGACCAGATGCCCCGGACCTATGGCGACAGCTTCATTCACGTGAACAAGATCGACGCCATCGTCGAGTCGTCGCGGCCGCTGTGTGCGCTTAAGAAGCCCGAAGTCACCGAGATGCAGGTTGCCATCGCGCGCAACGTCGCCAGCCTGATCGAAGACGGCAGCGTGCTGCAGACCGGCATCGGCGGCATTCCCGACGCGGTGCTTCCCCTGCTCATGGATCGCAAGGACCTGGGCGTGCACAGCGAACTGGTATCCGATGGCGTGATTCCGCTGATCGACGCCGGCGTGATTACCGGCGCCCGCAAGAACTTCAAGCCGAGAAAAATCATCCTCGGCTTTGCTTTGGGCAGCAAGAAGCTGTTCGACTACGTCGACAACAATCCCATCTTCGAATTCCACCCCACCGCCTACACCAACGACCCGGCGCTGATCGCGCGTAACGACAAGATGGTCGCCATCAACTCGGCGCTGCAGGTGGATATCACGGGGCAGGTCTGCTCCGACTCCATCGGCACATACTTCTACAGCGGCATCGGCGGGCAAGTGGATTTCCTCCGCGGTGCGTCCCGGTCGAAGGGTGGCAAGCCGATTATCGCGCTCTCTTCCACCGCCAAGGGCGGAACGATCTCGCGCATCACGCCCATGCTCGCGCCCGGCGCGGGAGTTGTGACCTCACGCGGACTGATTCGCTACGTCGTCACCGAATACGGCGTCGCCTATCTGCACGGCAAGTCGATCCGCGAACGCGCTCAGGCCTTGATTGAGATCGCACATCCCAAATTCCGGGAAGAACTCTACGCATATTGCGAACAAACCAAGTGGTTACAGCGCACGCAAGTGAAGGAACCAGTCGCTACGAGGTGATTATGCCAGCGCAGGCACGGGGCAACATTGCAGTCAACGTTGACGAATGCAAAGGATGCGGGCTGTGCGTGGAATCATGCCCGCCCAAGTGCCTGGAACTCACCCCCGACCTGAGTTCCTATGGAGTGCATCCCGCGCACTACAAGGGCGAAGGCTGCACCGCATGCGGCATCTGCTTCTACTGCTGCCCTGAACCTGGAGCGATCACGGTGTTCCGGCTGGCCGCTCGGCTCAAGGTAGTCAGCGACCGGCAAGGAGACAACCATGCGGCAACTCTGTAAAGGCAACGTCGCCATCGTGAAGGGCGCGATTCTCGCTGGCTGCCGCTCCTTCTACGGATATCCCATCACTCCCGCCAGCGAGATCGCCGAAGCCGCCGCCCTGTACATTCCCCAGGTCGGCGGTACGTTTTTGCAGGCAGAAAGCGAAGTCGCCGCCATCAACATGGTGTACGGCGCAGCTGCGTCCGGGGCCCGCGTCATGACCGCATCCTCCGGCCCCGGGCTAAGCCTCATGCAGGAAGGCATGTCGTACATCGCGGGCGCCGAGCTGCCCTGCGTGATTGTCGACGTGGTTCGCGGCGGCCCGGGTCTCGGTAACATCGCGCCCGAGCAGAGCGACTACTTCGCCATGGTGAAAGGCGGAGGCCACGGCAACTATCACAACATCGTGCTGGCGCCGGCTTCCGTGCAGGAAATGGCCGACCTCACCGTGCTGGCTTTCGAACTCGCCGACAAGTACCGGAATCCGGCCGTCATTCTCGCCGACGGCTTCATCGGGCAGATGATGGAACCGCTCGATCTGGAGTATCGCGACGTCATCGCTCCCGAAAAGCCGTGGGCGGTGAAGGGTACTCCTGAAACGCGCAAGAATCTGGTCAGCTCCATCTTCCTCGAGCCCGACGATCTGGAAGCGCATCAGCGGCATCTCGAGGATAAGTACAAGCAGGCACAACAGGAAGCGCGCTGGGAGCTCTACGACACCCAGGACGCCGACATTCTGCTCGTTGGGTACGGCATCACTTCCCGGATCCTACGCTCGGCCGTCGAAGCGGCGCGCGCGGAAGGTCAACGAGTGGGCTTGTTCCGGCCCATCTCGCTCTGGCCCTTCCCGTCCGAGGCGCTTCGCAAAGCCGCCGCTGGCCTTCACCAGGTGGTCGTCGTCGAACTGAGTAATGGGCAGATGGTCGAGGACGTCCGCCTCGCCCTCAACGGCCGCGTCCCAGTCGAGTTCTACGGCCGCACCGGAGGCAATGTGCCGTCGGTGGAAGAAATCCAGACTGAAGTGATTGCGCGCGCAGCGAAACGGACCGAACACGAAACGCTGAGAAGTTCCGGTCGATAACAGAGAGGCGATCATGTCCGACGACACAAAGACACTGCTGGTCGAAGCCATCGCTCCCGCGAACGGTTACGAAGTGACGCACTCCAAGTCGCCCGTTTTCTACGATACGTTCGAGCGCAAAGGCGAACTCAAGCAGCAGACGCACTATTGCCCGGGCTGCGGCCACGGCGTCGCGCACAAACTGATCGCTGAGGCCATCGAAGAACTCGGCCTGCAGGATCGCACCATCTTCGTCAGCCCGGTCGGCTGCTCGGTATTCGCCTACTACTACTTCGACGTGGGCAACGTGCAGGCCGCGCATGGACGCGCGCCCGCGTGCGCTACTGCCATCAAGCGCACCTGCCCCGACAAGATTGTCATTTCCTATCAGGGCGACGGCGATCTTGCCGCCATCGGCACCGCGGAAATCGTGCACGCCGCGAATCGCGGAGAGCACATCACCGTCTTCTTCGTGAACAACGCAATTTATGGGATGACGGGCGGCCAGATGGCGCCCACCACGCTGGTCGGGCAGAAGAGCACCACGTCCCCCTGGGGACGACGTCCGGTTAACGAAGGCTATCCGCTGCACATGGCGGAATTGCTCTCGACGCTCGAAGCCCCGGTCTACGTGGAGCGGGTCGCGCTGTGCGACAACAAGAACATCATGAAAGCGCGTCGCGCGGTGCGCAAAGGGCTTGAGAACCAGCGCGACGGCGCCGGCTTCTCGTTCGTCGAGATCCTTTCGCCCTGTCCCACAATTTGGGGAAAAGATCCCGTCGACGCGCGCCGCTGGGTGATGGAGAAACTTGTACCCACGTTCCCGTTGAACGTGTTCCGCGATCGCAAGCTCGAAGCTCCGACCGGTACGACACCGCCACAACGCACCGTTTCTGACGTGCTCGAAATCAGCGCCAAAGACCGAGCCGCCTTCCACAAGGTGGCCGACCATCCGCATCACTTCCGCGACTACACCATCAAGGTCGCCGGCTTCGGCGGACAGGGCGTGCTTCTGCTCGGGCAACTGCTCACGGAGATGGGCATGCGCGAGGGCCTCGACGTCAGTTGGCTTCCTTCTTACGGTCCCGAGATGCGTTCCGGCAGCGCGCACTGCCACGTGTGCCTGTCGAAAGAGCGCATCGGCTCGCCGCTGATCTCGCATCCCGACGTTTTAATCGCGATGAACGAGATCTCATTACGCAAGTTCGCGAGCCAGGTTGCGCCCGGCGGCTTGATTCTCTACAACCGCGACAAACTTCCCGCGGATTTTGCATTGCCGCAGGCACGCGTGGTCTGCATCCCCGCGGCGGAGATGGCCGACAAACTTGGTTCCACCAAAGTCACCAACATCGTGCTGATGGGCGCACTGCTCGAAGAGACGGAGTGCCTGCTGCCCGAGACGGCGATGGGCGTGATTGAGACCAAGATCAAGAAAGTCGAATTGATCGAAGTCAATCGCCAGGCCTTGGCCGAGGGACGAAACTTCACCGACAGTCAGGTGCGCGTGGGCGCCGTCAGCCAGCCCGACGGCTTCGCCTACTGAACTTCGTGCTGTCGCGGACGCTTCTTATCCACAGCAATTTCCGCGGCCAGACATCCCGACCAGTCACCCGGTGCATCCCACCAATCTTGCACATAACACGAGGGCCTCTTCGTGTGTGAGTGTCTGCTAAGTCCACAGAAATAAACACTCTAGTGTGCTCACCCTTCGTTAAGGCGGTCGTCTAACTATCCAAATTCAGGCAGGTGGATCCGCAGTGGGGAAAACGGACCATGAAGTGCAAGTGCAAAGCTCCATAGCGGCGACCCTGTACCACGTACGCGGAACTGAGGGGCACATTCCGACGTACTGAACAATTGGGGATGGTGCGCGCTTTTCCGCCTCGGGGCCCTTCGAAGTCGGGAAGTCGCGAATGCACCGGAGGATGGTGTCATGGAAATCGGCCGGATCGAGTTCACCAACAACGGAAGCAAAGGTATGCCAGGTACCAACGATCCGCATGTGGTCGAAGTGGTTCGCCAGGCTCACGAGGAATTGCGGCAGCTCATGCGCCAGCGGGCCGACGTGATGAAGCGTATTGGCACGGTCAAGCAGACCATCGTCGGTCTCGCCAATCTCTTCGGGGATGAAGTACTCAGCGAAGAACTGCTCGAACTCGTGGACCGCAAGTCCAACGGGCGCCAGCCCGGTTTCACAAAAGCTTGTCGTATGGTCCTGATGGAAGCGGAGCGTCCGCTGGGCGCCCGCGAAGTGTGTGAACTCATTCAGCAGAAGGTTCCGCCCATTCTTGCGCGTCACAAGGATCCGCTCGCGTCGGTGACCACCGTATTGAATCGCCTCGTCGAGTACGGCGAAGCACGAACCCTAGTGCGTGAGAACGGGCGCCGCGCATGGCAATGGATTGCTGATCCAGAGAACCCTGCGCACGTGCGCCAGGGGCTTCCGCGCGCTTAGTTCTCTACCAAATACTGGATTCGAAACCGGCGTGCGCTCCCGCTTTTGGTAGTCTGGGGCGCATGCCGCGTTTCGAGAGACCGGAGAGGCAACTCCTCAATAAACGGTGGACCGCGGTCATCCCGGTCAGCCTCGGCCTCTCCATCGCGTCCCTCGTCCTGTTCTCGTGGCTGGCCGACGAAGTACTCCGCAAGCACACCGACCGCTTCGACGACACCGTGCGCTCGGTCGTCCACGATTTCGCGTCGCCAGGGTTAACTGCCGTGATGCGCTTCGTGACGAACCTCGGCGACTGGCAGGTCGTCATGACCGCTACTCTGTGCCTGTTTGCGTATCTCTGGTACCGCCGCGACAACACGCACATCCTGGTCGCGCTGGTCACCATGATCGGGGCAGGTATTTTGGATGCGTCGCTGAAGCTTGCCTTCCACCGCACACGGCCTGACCCGTTCTTCATTCCGAAGCCCAGCACGTATTCGTTCCCCAGCGGGCACGCACTGATTTCTCTTTGCTTCTACGGATTGGTCGCCGGAACTCTGTCGCATGACATGCCTGCAAAGTGGCAGCGCATCCTGACCTGGAGTGTGGCATCCCTGCTGGTCGTGATGATCGGCTTATCGCGCGTCTACCTGGGCGTGCACTGGCCCAGCGACGTGATCGCCGGCTATGCTGCGGCGTTGATCTGGATGGGAGCGGTTAGAGTGCTGGCGGTGCGGCTGGAAGGGAAAGAAAGAAGACGAGCTAGGACATGACGTCGCTTGTGAAATTTTCGGCATCGATTCCCGGTGCCGATCGAATCCATTACGTCAACCAGGATGACATACGGGTTGTCTTGAGCCGGCTGCCCGCTGATCTATGCTGTCGCCTTAAAGCGGTTCACTTCAACGATCGCAGCCGTGGGGCCCGTGTTCTCGGCTACGTCAATCGTGGACATCGTGAGATTGCTCTTTGCGCCCTTGCCACCTCGCATTAGCCTGACGCGGTTCTTGGTGAATGGTCAGACACCCGAAGACTTCGGGGCTAAGCCCGGCCACAAGTGACCAACTCTGGCGGTTCGACGATTCTTGCTCTATGACGTTTTCCTACACGAGCTAGGGCACTTGCAGGACGTTAGCAAGGGCAGGCACTCCCCTCGTCTTTGGTTCGCACGTGAAAAGATGGCGCAGGACTTTGCGATGCAATGGTACAAGCGCCTATGGTCGAAGTCTTTTGCCCACCGCGATCCAGTGCACAATCGACCAGTACCAAATGAAATTGTTCCTTTGGCTTGAGGTCAATTACCGCTTCCCAAATAAGCTACCCCGGCGGCAGCAACATCCCTTTTTCCAGATGCCGCGTCACGTGCGCGTACGAGGCCGCGTGCGGATCGTGCGTCACCATCACAATCGTCTTCTTGAAGTCTTCATTCAGTCGCTTCAGGATTTCGAGAACCTCAGTCGCCGAATGGCTGTCGAGATCGCCCGTCGGCTCGTCGGCCAGCAGCAGCGTCGGATCACTCACGATCGCGCGCGCAATCGCCACGCGCTGTTCCTGTCCGCCGGAAAGTTGCTTGGGCAGATGGTGCACGCGCTCGCCCAGGCCGACCAGCGTCAACGCGGTCATGACGTGATCACGCCGCTGCGCGGCATTCAGCTTCGTCAACAGAAGCGGCAGTTCGACGTTCTCGAACGCCGTCAGTACTGGGATCAGGTTGAACGTCTGGAACACGTACCCGACGTGCTCGTTTCGCCAGCGCGCCGACTGGCTGTCGTTGAAGCGGAAAACGTTCTCTCCCATCACCAGCAGTTCGCCCGACGTCGGCCGGTCGATGGCCGCGATCATATTCAGGAGCGTAGTCTTGCCCGAGCCCGAGGGCCCCATCAGGGCGAGGAACTCGCCCTGCGCGATGTCAATCGAAACGTTGTCGAGCGCGGTCACCTGGAACGCGTCGCGCTTGAATACCTTGTTGACGTTGCGGGCCTGCACGACCTTGGTCCCGGTTGCGATTTTCGGAGTGGTCATCGTACTCATGAGGACTGTCCTTTGATGCGGATGGATTCGCCGTCTTTCATCTTCTCCGGCGGATCGCTGATCACGTTCTCGCCGTTGATGGGGCCGTCGACCAGGTAGCCATTGTTGCGCTGCTCGAGGATCTTCACCGCCTTCATCACCGCCTTGCCGTTCAGCACGATGAAGACGACCTTCTTGCCGTCGTGATCGCGCACCGCGGTCGAAGGCACCACGGCTCCCGCGGGCTGACCGCCACCCTTATTCTCGTCGGCCAGGAACTTCACCGTCGTGTTCATGTCGGGTCGAAGGTGCTCATCTGGATTGAGGATCTGCACCTTCACCTGCACTGTGGCCTTCTGGCGGTTGGCCTCGGGCGACATCTCGGCGATCACGCCATCCCATTTTAGGTTCGGGAATGCGTCGACGGTAACGATGGCCTTCTGTTTGGGCTTCAATCGGGAGAAGTCATTCTGAGCGATATCGAGTTCTCCCTGCAGATCGGACAAGTCGGCCAGCGCCACCACCGAACCCTGCGGGCCGCCTTCCGCGCCGCTCGCAAACTGCGAAGTGATCAGTTCACCCTTCTCGGCCTTGCGTTCGAGAATCGTTCCGCTGACCGGAGCGCGCACCTCGGTCGCGTCCAGCTGCGACTTTGCATATGCCGCCGTGCCTTGCGCCTGCATGAGCGCACCTTTTGCTCGCGCGATCTCCTCGGCGCGGGGGCCCAGCTTCGACAGCGAGAAACCTTGCTGCAGTGAATTCGCGCGCTGCTGGTCGGCCTCATATTTTGCGGTCGCATCGTCGAGAGCCTGCTTGGATACAACGCCTTGCGCGAAGAGTAGTTTAGTGCGGTCGAGCGTGACCTTGTCGTTGGCCGCGGTGGCGCGTGCTTCGTCGAGATTATGCTGCGCCTGCTGCACTTCTTCCGGACGCGACCCGTTCTGCAATTCCATCAAGTACGCCTTGGCGTTCTCGACGGCGCCCTGCGCTTGCAGGTACTGCGCACGGAACTCATCGTCTTCCAGGCGCACGAGTACCTGGCCTTCCTTGACCTTGTCACCCTTCTCGACGCCGATCCACTTCACGCGGCCGGTGACCTTCGAGTTCACGTTGATCTTGTGGTGCGCCACGATGTAGCCGCTCGCTGAGAGCACGACGCCACCCGAGTCGCCGCCACCCTCCGCCACTGCGCGCACGACCTCTATTTCCGGCGCGGCAGGAGAAAAGATCCGGTAGGCCAGCGCGATCAAGCCGAGCAGCACGACCACCCCGATCCCGCCCAGGATGTAACGCGTCGACCATTTCGGCGGCTCGCCCTCGGAACCGGGGGCCGAGCGGTCAATGCGCAGGCTCTGCAAGTCTTGATGTTTAGTATCGATCGACATTCCGTTTCCAGATGTAGTGCAAAAGGCCCGCGATGCAAAATCGACTACCGATCGTTTAGGGTTTCCGACGATTCACGAAGTCCTTCAGCGCCAGATATCCAAGCCCCCCCAATCAGACCGTAAAGAGGTTCGTATGAGGGCGCGCCTTCAGGCGCGCCTTCCGCACGGCCGACCCGATGCGCCTTTAGGCGCTATCGGCCACTATCCCCGCAGCGCCGTCAGAATATTCTGTCGCGCCGCATGCCACGCTGGAGCCAGGCCGCCGAAAAATCCCATGACCAGCGCAAATATGACCGCGGCCAGGATCACCCCCGGCGTCATGCGCAAGGCAAACACCACTTCGCTGAACGTCACCTGATTCGACGTTCCGGTCGTCATGCCGTTGAATGGCAGCATGAGCACAATGCCGAGTACCGCGCCCAGCAGCGACAGCACCAGCGACTCGAAAACAAATGACGTCAGAATGCTCGGTCGGCTGAACCCTATTACCCGCAGGGTTGCGATCTCTCGGCTGCGATACGCAACTGCGGCATACATCGTATTCATGGCCGCGAAGATCGATCCAATCCCCATGATGAAGCCCACGACGTAGCCCACGACTTTGATTGGCCCTCCCGACGTGGTCTGCTTGGCGTAGTAGTCGGGTTCGAGCATTCCATCGAGTTTCAATCGCTGGTCCGAACTGACCGCTTCGCGCAGGGCAATGGCAGCGGCGGGATCCGTCGCCCGCAGGTACGCTGAGGCGAAGGCTCCCTGGCGATCGAAGTCCGAAGCCATCTGGTTCACGTCGCCCCACACCTCCGACTCATACGCGCTACCGCCGGCATCGAAGATGCCCACCACCTGCCACGGGCCTTTGCCAAACTGCATCGTGTCGCCGACGTTTGAGTTAGAAAATCGTTTGTGAATCGATGAACTGACTACGACCTCGCGCTGTCCGGGCGAAAACCATCGGCCCTCCACCAGCTTTACCCTCGGTTTGTCGGCGGGCAGTTGGCGCATTTCGAGGCCGTCCGCCATCATGCCGCGCACCGTGACGTTCACTTCGCCGGTGCCGTCCTTGCGCGGAAGCACGATGACTACCACCCATTCCGCGGACGCCATCGGCTCGCCGCTCTTGTCTTTCGCCACGCCGTTCAGGTTCTTCAGCGTGGGAAACAGGTTCGCGTCGAAGCCGCCCGACAATTCCGCGGTTGAGCCTTTGCGCAGCACCAGCACGTTCAGCGGGTCGCCGCTGGTGACGAATGCCTGCTTCAAGCCCGCAAGGAGCGCCATCAGGAAGACGACGGTCGTCACGGTGAGCGCGATGCCCAGCGCCGTCATGATGGTCAGGCCCTTGCGCAGCTTCAGATTGCGAATGTTGTAGCTGATGGGGATCGCCATAATTCGAAGCTCGCTACCCGATGTAGCGCAGGCCCTCCACGATATCGACACGCGATGCGTTGTACGACGGCAACATGGCAGCCACGAAGCCCACCAGGCTCGCCAATACCAACGCCAGGATCATGGTGGCCCAGTTCACCGTAATGCCCTGGAAGAATCCGGCTTGCGGGTTGTGTCCCACGACGTACATCAATGCGCTGCCCAGGCCGACGCCGATCAATCCGGCGATGGCCGCCACCACTACGGCTTCGCCCACAAACAACGCCAACACCGTCTTGCGCGTGAATCCGAGCGTCTTCAGCACGGCGACTTCGCGTGTGCGCTCGCGAATCGACATGGCCATGGTATTGGCCGCGACCAGCAGCGTGGCAAACACCACCGCTCCGCAGATGCTCAGAATGAACGCCTTCACGTTGCCGAGCATGGCGACGAAGTCCATGCCGAACGCCTTCTCGCTCTCGGTCTTGGTCTGTTGCGGCGAGTTGTGGAACATGTCATCCACCGCTGTGGCGACCTTGGGCACGTCCCCCGGTGAAGCGGCCAGGATTCCGAAAGTGCCGCTCTGGTCTTTCATGATCGGCACCGATTCTTCGAAATACTTGCGGTCGAAATAAACCGACTGCGACGGCTGCGGCGGGTCGAAAATACCCCGGATCGTAAGTTCGAGGTTCGCATCCCAGATCGTTCCCATCAGCACGATGCGGTCGCCAATCTTCCACCCAAATTTCTTGGCAAGCCCGTTGTCGACCACCACGCCGGCGCGGTCGTGCTGCCATGCTTCCAGTTGGTCCTGCGGAATCTTGAAGTCGGTATAGACCTTGAATAACTCTTGTGGATCGGTCGCAAATTGCGCAAAGAAGTGTTCCGGCTTGTCGTCGATGTACTTGCCACCGAACCATTGCGTGGGCACGACTTCCTTGACGCCCGGCACGGTCTTGATTTTCTGTTCGTAATAGATCGGAAGCGAGAAAGTGAGCGACACGCGATGCCGGGTAATCAGGCGCTGGGTCGACTGCTCGCTGCCGCCGTCAATGTAAAACGCCCGCCAGATCGTCATCATGAACGTGAGCAAGGCCAGCGACAGCGCGATGCTCACCATGGTCAGCGCGGTACGCCGCTTATTGCGGAATGCACTTTTGGTGACAAAGCTGCCTAGGGTCATGAAGAAACTCCTGAAGACCTATAGTGAGACGCCCCGAACCCAGGAAAGCGCGCCTACGGGCGGCGCCACAAAATTCATCGTGTCAACTGTGCGTAACAGCATAGAACACGCGCGGCCAACCCGACAACCCGCGCGCAGCGAAATCGGCCGATAGAATCGATCAAGTTGGAAAAAATTCTACGATTTCGCATCGAGGTTTATCTTCACATGCGGGAGCAAAGTGCTTCCAGTGGACTGTGTCACTGCGCGCGCATGACAAATGTCATTCCCGACAGTTCAACATCGATGTGTTATATGAAAATGCGTAGGATCGTAGAGCGAGACCCGAGGTTGACGTTCTTGCCGGCAATCCCGTAACCGCGGCCACAAACATTTCATGACCCGCATCCGCACGCTCACACCGAACGTCACGCGCGACCAGGCGATTGCCCAGTTTGCCGCGACAGGCTTCTCGAAACTTTTCCGCAACACCGCCTTCGGACCGCTGCGCAGCGTGGCGGAGTTCTACGTTCCATTCCGCCTTTTCCGCGCGCACATCGTGAACAACGGCGTGACCGACGAGAATCTGGTCGCGCTCGATGCCGTGAATGGAACGCTCGACCTATTCAAGTTCGATCATCTGCCGTCCGATGCCGAAACCGAGCCGGTTGAAACCAGAAATTGCGCAGCTGCCGAACTCGAAATCCCACGCGCGACCGAGTTGCTGATCGCCAAGTTGCGCCGAGTTCTCTATAGCCGCGGATTTTTTCGCATGCGCGGGCTCTCCATCACCGCCACTCCGCTGGGCGACGAGATCTTCATTCCCTACTGGTTGGGCTTTCGCGGATCGGGCAACGACGCGCGCGT
>Ga0210406_10001186_pt1 | contig 32998 bp, 20 predicted proteins | sample IncBWC30MmetaG_FD_155454 | JGI IMG/M metagenome (GOLD analysis project Ga0210406, IMG submission 155454) | Forest soil microbial communities from Barre Woods Harvard Forest LTER site, Petersham, Massachusetts, United States - Inc-BW-C-30-M | ecosystem: Environmental > Terrestrial > Soil >... | reverse complement strand
GGATTCACGCGCAACGACGCGTACTTCAAGACCGAGGAGGGAGCGCGGCAAGCTCCCAAGGTGAACTTTGACGCGACCAAGCCTGCTACGACTACGCCAGCGCCAACTCCGGCACCCGCGCATCCGTAGAAAGAGGTGGCGCTTCGCAATTCGCATCGGCAGGGCGCGCCGCGATGTTGCTTCTAGCGCAGAAATCCGCCGAGAAGCATGTGGAAATGGTGAACGCCGTTCTCTCGCTTCACAGAATAGCGGCCGCGATCGTATGTGGCGGATTGCAGGCCGCGCTGGACGGCTTCGCAAATGTGCATGTCTTCCTTTTGAACCGTGTCACTGAATCCGATGGCTTTGGCGGCGCGTTCGCGAGTTTTTTCTGAATGCGCGTGGTGAAAATACCACTCGAAGATCGTCAGCGTCTTTTCGTGGGAGAGCGGCACGATCAGATTGATCTGGATATTGTCCGGATAGAAATTCAACATCAGATTCGGAAATACCCAGAAATACAGCGCTTCTTTCAGGCCGACGCCCGGCGGATAGACGCGTTCTGCGGCGTCGTTTGGCTTCAGTTCCTTCACCGGCCCCAGCTGTTGTGAGTAGTAGCGGAAGGTTTCGGTGCGGTAGCGCGGATAGTCAATCTCGTTCATGAGCCCGGGATGAACCACGGGGATGTGGTAGGAGTCGAGATAATTGTCGACATAGACCTTCCAGTTGCAGTTGACGATGTAGTCGCGGCGCTCGGCAAGGGCCAGTCCCTCGAATTGGAATTCGCTCGCCTGCTGGGGAATGTTGCCGAGAAATTCGCAGAGTGTCGGGGCTTGCGGATCGAAGTTAACGAAGATGAACTGCTCCCAGGTTTCGCAGCGCAGCGGGACCATACCTATGGTGGAGCGATCGAAGAATTCCCCGCCGTCGATCTCGGGAGTACCGATCAGGCGGCCGTCGAGCGTGTAGGTCCAGCCGTGATACGCGCAGTTCAGAACGTGCTTGCAACCCGCGCCTTGGGCGATGGGTCCCGCGCGGTGACGGCAGACGTTGCTGAAGGCGCGCAGCGTGCCAGCCTTGTCGCGCGTGACGACCACGGGTTCGCCGGCTACATCGAATGTGAAATATGTTTCCGGGTCAGCAATCGTACGCTTCACACCTTGCGCTTCGCCGCAGCCTTGACGCAACGTGCCAACGAGCTGCCAGGTGCGCCGGAAGATGCGCTGCTTCTCAAGGGCGAGCATCGTGGGATCGGTGTAGTAGTGCGATGCCAGTGTTTCCGCGCATTCCAGCTGCGGATTGACGTCCAGACGGAAAGGTTTGCTCATCATGGCAGAAAATTATCAATTCAAGCAGAAAAGTTCAAAGCCGTCACGCATCAGGGCGATTAGAACTTGCGGGTTTCTTGGCGCGACCAGCGCTCGATCACGATCTTGGAGTCAGTGTAAAACTCCACGGCGTCCTTACCTTGCGCGTGCAATATGCCGAAGAAGCTCTCCTTCCATCCATTGAACGGAAAATAGGCCATGGGCGCCGCGACGCCGATGTTGATTCCGATATTTCCGGCGGGCGCTTCGTAGCGGAACTTGCGAGCGGCTGCGCCGCTGGTGGTGAAGAGCGAAGCCTGGTTGCCATAGGGGCTCTTGCGGATAATCTCGATGGCTTCGTCGATGGAATTGGCGTGAATGAGGCTCAACACCGGCCCAAAAATCTCCGTATTGGCGAGCGAACTGGAAGACGGAACGCCATCCAGAATTGTGGGCTTCACGAAATTGCCATTTTCGTAGCTCGCGACCTTTGTGTTGCGGCCGTCGACGATGGGCTTGGCTCCATCGCTGACCCCGGCGGCGATGAGAGATTCAATGCGCTGCTTGCTGTCTTTGCTGATCACTGGCCCCATCTGCACGCCAGAGTCGAGGCCGAAGCCGACTTTGATCGAGGAGGCCGCGTCGGCAATGGCGTCGCGAAAGGTCTTCTGCGCTTCGCCGATGGTGACGGCCACGGAGACGGCCAGGCAGCGCTGCCCCGCGCAACCGAAGGCGGAATCGCTGATGATCTGTTTGGCCAAGTCCATATCCGCATCGGGAAGGACAATCACGTGATTTTTTGCGCCGCCCTGGCACTGCATGCGCTTGCCGCTGGCCGCAGAGCGCTGGTAAACGTGCTTCGCCACTGGCGTGGAGCCCACGAAGCTCACAGCGCGAATGTCCGGATGGTCGCAAAGGGCGTCGACAACTTCCCTGCCTCCGTTGATGACGTTGACCACGCCCTTGGGGATGCCCGTCTGTTCGATGAGATCCATGGCGCGACGCATGCTTAGCGGCACGCGCTCGCTGGGCTTCAGCACGAAGGTGTTGCCGCATGCGACGGCATACGGCAGAAACCAGAACGGAATCATGGCGGGAAAATTGAATGGCGTGATGGCCGCAACTACGCCGAGTGGCTGACGGATGAGCGTCTCGTCGACACCTGGGGTGATGTCTTCCAGGTTGTAGCCCTGCATCATCATGGGAATGCCGCAGGCGACTTCGACATTTTCGATGCCCCGCCGCAACTCGGCTTTGGCCTCGGCGAGCGTTTTGCCGTTTTCCAGCGTGATCACCTTGGCAAGTTCGTCGATGTGGTCTTCAAGGAGAACCTTCAACTTGAAGAGATACTGGATACGTTCGCCAGCCGGCGTGCGACGCCACGAGGGAAACGCAGCGGCGGCAGCTTGGACGACCGCGTCAACGTCGGCTTTCGTCGAGATGGGCGTGCGCGCGATAAGCTCGCCGGAAGCGGGGTTGATCACGTTCACGAATTCCGTGGCGGTGGATTTGCGCCAGGCGCCGTTGACGTAATTCAGGATGTCAACGGCCGGTGTGGTGGCTGTACTACTCATGGGTATTGCTCCGTGCCTCTGCCCGCAAAGCGCCGGGCAGCAGGACTTGCGATATGAAGGATAGCGGTCAGAACGACCGGGGCGCCAAGCCGATAGTTTACCAAATATGTGTAAAGTTGGGGGAGAGCGAAGAAATGCTGCCGCCACCAGCCTAAGATCTGCCAGCAGCCATGGACATTGCGGCGAGCGCTTCGTGGGCTGCGCCGATCAGCGGGGCGTCTTCATTCAGGACCACGTATACGGGTATATCCATCAGCAAACTCGCGAACAGCCATTTGTCCTTGAACGAGTCCACGAACGAGCCGTCTTTCATCTTCGGCAATATCTTGATGGCGATTCCACCAGCGACATACATGCCGCCAAGCGAAAGAACTTTCAGCGCCAGGTTGCCAGCCTCCGAGCCATACAGCACCGTCCAGAGATCCAGAGTTTGCACACAAGTGGGGCAGGTCTTCTCCAGTCCGCTTTTGGTGATGAACGGAGCGGGATCGGCGTCGGGATCCTCGAATACAGGATGCCTCACGGTCGGCGCGAGAAATTCATGGATCGTGCGGAAGCCGCGACCCGACAAAATCAATTCCCAACTCACCTGCGGGTAGCGCCGGCTCATGAACTTCAGAAGTTCAATCTGCTGAGGCGTGCGGGGCGCGAAATCAGAATGACCGCCTTCCGATGGCACGACGCGATAACGCGCGTCGTCCCAAAACAAAATGGATTGGCCGAGGCCCGTGCCGGCCGCGATCAGGGCACGAGTGCCGCCGGGATACGGTTTGCCGACATTCAGGACAGCCATCTCGTCTGGAGCCAGATGATCGATGCTGTGCCCCCACGCGCCCAGGTCATTCATCAGCACGATGGGCTTGACCTTCACTTCCTCCGCCAACGAGTCCGCGTCAATGACCCAGGGAAGATTCGTAGCATGGATGCGATTGCCGACCACCGGTCCGGCAATCCCGAAGCCGGCCGCTTCTACTTTCTCATTTCCCAGGTGCGGCTTGGCCTGGCGCGAGAACTCCTTGACGATCAAGTCGAACTTGGAAAAATCCTTACTGGCAAATCGCTGCTTGTAGACCATCTCGAGGTTGCCATTTTTTCGCGAGAACAGCGCAAGGTTGCACTTGGTCCCGCCAACATCACCAGCCAGAATCACAGGCCCTCCGAACGAATAGTCCTCGTTAAACCGATTTAATAGCATAGCAGGGAAAAGAGCAAGGGGTTACCTTGACGCAGGAAACCGCGTGTGTCAACCGGAGTTCGAACCTGCGCGGACCTCAGGGGTTATACCACAGCCGCGCGTCGCGTTCGAGTAGCTGGTCGGAGTCCTTGGGTCCCCAACTTCCCGACGGGTAAGTGGGAACCGTGGCGGTCTTTGCAGCGCTCCACACATCCAGGACCGGCTCGATCAGCGACCATGCAGCTTCCACCGAGTCGCCGCGATCAAACAGCGTAGCGTCGCCGCGCACGCAATCATTCAGCAGCGTAGCGTACGCGCTGCGGGTAACACCGCCAAAAGCCTCGCAATAACTGAAATTCATTTCCACGTTGCCGATGTTCATTTCCGTTCCGGGCTTCTTTGCGCCAAACGAGACAGAAATTCCTTCGTCGGGTTGAATATTGAGGATCAGGCGGTTTGGCTGCACGTCCCTTTCGCGAAAGACGATGTGCGGCGCGCGCTTGAACTGGATCATGATCTCGGTGGTGCGCTTGGCGAGGCGCTTGCCGGTTCGCAGATAGAAGGGCACACCGGCCCAGCGCCAATTGTCGATCAGCAAGCGCATGGCGACGAACGTTTCCGTACGTGAGTTGGGACTTACTCCGTGCTCCTCGCGATAGCCCGGCAGCGGCTTATCTGCGAGCTTGCCGGGGGAATATTGCCCGCGCACCACCCACTGCGCCACCATTTCCAGATTGAATGGGCGAATCGACTGCAATACTTTCAGCTTCTCATTGCGCACGGCGGTGGCGTCAAACGATGCCGGCGGTTCCACAGCCACGAGCGAGGTGAGCTGCAAGACGTGGCTCTGAATCATGTCGCGCAGCGCACCCGCCGTTTCGTAGAAGCCACCGCGACGCTCCACGCCCAACGTTTCCGATGCGGTGATCTGCACGTGGTCCACGTAATTGCGATTCCAAAGGGGCTCGAAAATGCCGTTCCCAAAGCGAAGAACCAACAGATTTTGCACCGTATCTTTGCCGAGATAGTGATCGATGCGGTAAACCTGCTTTTCCTCGAAGACGTTTAGAACGATTTTGTTCAGTTCTTTCGCGGTGGCAAGGTCGCGTCCAAAGGGCTTCTCAATGATGATCCGTACCCACGAATTGGGATTCGACGGGCGCGCCAGGCCAGCGCGGCCCAGTTGCTCCACGATGCTTGGATAGACTTCCGGCGGGGTCGACAAATAGTACAGCCTGTTGCCGCCCAGTTGCTTTTGCTGTTCGAGTTCCGCCAGACGCTTGGCCAGTTGCGAGTAAGCATTCTGGTCGTTGTAGTCTCCCGAGATGTAAAAGAGGTGCGCTGCGAAGTCGTCCCACTTCGTCGGATCCGGCGGGCCACCCTCGCCGATGGTCTTCGCCGCCTCGCCGGCCATCGACCGGAAAGAGTCCTCGGTCATGGGGGTACGCGCGAAGCCGACAATCGCATAGCGTTCTCCGAGCGCCTTGTATTGCGCCAGATCGAACATCGCGGGGATCACCTTGCGTTTGGCCAGGTCACCCGAAGCCCCAAACAAGACCACGGTAACAGGATCAGCGACGCCGCCATAGATGGAGCCTGAGCGATTGTTTTCTTCCGGCATGGACCCCTCCTAGGGGAATACGGCACAAAATTGGATGCCAAACAGCTGAAAAACTATACCGCAATCCCGAGAGATTCCAGGTCGGCAAGGAGCTGGGGCGCATTCTGATGGTGAACCACGTTCATGCCCAGCCGGCGAGGGTTCTCCAGGTTCAAGGGGCGGTCGTCAATGAACACGCATTCTTCGGCCGGCCGCTGGGTGACTTCCAGAGCGATGCGGAATATGGCTTCTTCCGGTTTGCGGGAGTGCAGGTAACAGGAGCTGAAAAAGGCGGTGAAGTCCTTTCGCAGGTTGAATGCCTCGATGCGGTAATTGTTAAGTTCCAAAGGTTCGTTGTTAATGGAGGCTATGAAGTACTTGCCCGTGCGCGCGGCTGCCGAAAGGACAGCGCGGGTCTCGGGATACTCCCTGGACTGCGCAAACATGAAGGCGGTGAACTCTTCGCGAGTGAAGGTGCGCGAGCGGTAAAAGAGGGTGCGATCGAGATACTGGTCCAGAGTGATTTGCCCCGAATCAAAGGCAGGAAAAGAAAGGTCGTGGCGATCTTGAAAATCCTCCGAGTCCAGTTGAAAGGCCTGCGCGGCTGCCCGCCGGGACTCGCGATCCCAACCGTTGGTCAAGACGACGCCGCCGATGTCCCAGAACAACGTGGTGATACCCGGCAAGTACAGCCTCCAGGAGAAGCCATAGAGAAATACCAGAAGTGTTCACGGGACGGAAGAGAAAAGATGAAAGCCGGGCGTTTGCGCGGGCGTGGAACGTGTCACAATAGCGGCTCGCGGACTAGCCCCGAACCGGCTTGCAACGAACGGATGCGCTGGCGGAGAATGAAGCTTGGTGGGAGGAATGCATGGCAAACGATAGCTGCGAGCCGACGCCCGCACCCAGCGAACCGGTGAAGCCCGGTACGCGCATGGTGCATTGTGTGAAATTCGGGAAAGAGATGCCGGGACTGGATCGCGTGCCCTGGAAAGGCGAAATCGGAAAGCGTGTATTTGAGAACGTCTCCAAGGATGCATGGAAGCTCTGGCTGGAATATTCCAAGATGGTGATGAACGAATATCGCTTGAACCCGCTCGATGCCAATTCGCAGAAGATCATGGAAGAGCAGATGGAACAATTCTTCTTTGGCGAAGGCGCGAAGCTACCGGAAGGATACGTCCCGCCGAAAGCCAAGGGATAGCCTCGGTTCCTTTCAGAAGACGCCCGCCTCACAAGGTGGCCGCTACAAAAGAAACTCCCAAGACAAAAGCACATCCCTCGCCTAGCTCGGGATGACAACGGATCATTCGCGACGTTCTATTCGCTTCGCGTTCCCGGCTCGTCCCGCGAGAGGATGCTCTACGGGAAGGCGTGGCGTCAGAGTGAAATGCAGGGTGGCATGGGCTTGGCGTAACGATGCTTCGACGCTTGCTGGATCATCGGCGCGGGCGAACAGAAAGCCAAGGTAGCTCGAACCTTCCGGCCACGCCGCGATGTAATCGTGGAGTCGCGCGGTAATTTCCAGTTTCGCGATACCTGGCACACGGCTGGCTTCTTCTTCCCCGTCTACCTTTTCCAGAATTCCGCTATGAGGAACCGGGATCATCATGACGCCCGATGCGGCACCCTCGCGCTCCGCGCTGGCGCCTTGCAGGTTGAGGGCATGCCGTAATAGGAGTTCTTCCAGGCCGATCACTTCCGCTGTGCCGGAAATCTTGAACCGCAAAGCTTGCGCGCAAAGCCCGCCGATCGGGCGAGGTGCCAGTTCAATCGGCCACACGCCGTCGTCATTCAAGCGGAATTCTGCATGCACCGGTCCGTGGGTCAACCCGAGGGCGCGCACGGAATCCAGAAAAGATTTTTCGATGGCTTGTTGCTCGCGGACGGGGAAACGCGATGGGGTGACGTAAATCGTTTCCTCGAAATACGGACCTTCGAGAGGATCGGGCTTGTCAAAAATCGCCAGGATGCGCGGCTCAGCCTCTGTGATCAGCCCCTCGACGGCTACTTCCCTGCCCGGAAGATAGCTTTCCACCAGCATGCGATCCAGACCAGGTTCGTGGGTGGCGCGAAGTTCGGGTGAGTCGAGCAGATGCTTCAGGCGAATTGCCCCGGCAAGAAATTCTTCGCGATTGTTCGCCCGCACAACCCCCTGGCTGGCGGAAAGAGAAAGCGGCTTCAGCACGCAGGGAAACGAAATGCCCAGCAGGGCAGGTTCCGCAGGCGGGTGCAGCGCGACGCTGCGAAACGCAGGTATGGGAAGGCCGGCGTCGCGCAGAACCTCGCGCATGCGGAGTTTGTTGCGGCAGGCTTCAACACTGGCGGGATGATTGTGGATGATTCCCAAGGCACGCGCGACGTAAGCAGCGGTGGGCCCGGGACGATCGCCGATGGCGAGGACGCCGTCGACGGGTGATTGGCGTTGCGCTTGCAGCACCGCATGAGCCGCCGCCTCGGCGTTCTCGAAGTGAACGCCAATCGCTCGATCGTTCCAGGGATCGGCGAGTCGATTGCAGCGATCGGTTACGAAAACCAGATCGACGCCGAGCTTTTCCGCGGCAGCATTGAACATGCGCGTCTGGTAGCCGAGTTTTGTGGCGAAGAGTAGGAGGCGTTTGCGCGAATTCATAGGCTTAGTGTGCTTCCGACTTCATTCTCGCACGAATCCATCAGACAAACGTTTCGGCTTGGCGCACGGCTTCTTTGGCTTTTGCAATGGGGACCAACTGGTCCCGCGTTGGCTCTGCTCAACAGTACCAGGGCTCGTTGAGATACGGCACCGTGGCGCGCGAAGCGAGTAGCGGCAGTGCGGATTGTTCCACGGACCTGCCGGCAGCGAGGCTTGCGGCGCGCCAGATTTGTTCGAAGGTTGCTGCGCGGCCGCGCTTCAGTTTTTCGCTGGCGAAAACAATGTCCTGCACTTCTTCGGCGAGAGCATCGACCTGCGAATTTGCATGTTTCCAAGGATACACCAGCGTCTGCAGATCAAAAGCACCAACGAGTTTCCGAATATCCTCTAGCACGAGCAGCTTGGACGCCGGTGGAATCAACAAGCGGATTCCCAGCTGAATCGGGGCCACCGCCTCAACCAATTCAAGATCCTGCAATTGCTCCAAGAGGTCGAGGTATTGAGCGAAGGTTGTCCACGGCGTAAAAGGGATAAATGTAGGTTGCAGGGTGATGCCGGCGCGCCGACATTCATCGACGACGCGAAAGAAGGCCGTTCGCGTGTGATTCTTCTGGAGCTTTTGGAGCGTGGCATCGTCGAGCGATTCCACGGCGGAAACGATGAACAGGCATCCCGTTGCTCGCAGTGTGGGCAACAAGTCCACATGTTTCAGGAGATGCTCGACCTTGATCGTTACGTCGTAAGTGAGCTGCGGGAATTCGCGATGCAACGCTTCGGCCAATGGAATCGCATGGCCCACGCCATTGAAAAAATCAGGGTCGCCAAAGGTGATGTGCTGCGCTCCGGCAGCAACCTGTTGGCGGATATCCGCGAGCACGACTTCGCGATCGACGATACGAAAGACGCCGTTGTATACCGGCACGATCGGGCAATGACGGCAAAGATGCTTGCAGCCGCGACTCGCTTCGGTATAACCCGCGACGCGATGCTCCCCGTCTGGTAAAACCAAATGCGCGTAGGAACGGAGTGGCGGTAGGCCGTCGCGGTCGGGAGTCTGGAAACGCAAACGGGCAAGAGAGACGTTGGAATCGAGCGAATCGAGCGAGGGACGCGCGGGAGTCGCGGATAGGCGCTCCGCCAGATCCACCAGGGCCTGTTCGAATTCGCCGCCAAACAGGCTTTTCACGCCATGCGCGGCAAAGCTTTCCGCGGCGAGCGTGGCATACAAACCGTATGCGCAGAAATGCGCCTGGGGATTCATGCGGCGCTGCGGTTCCAGCAATTGCAGGATCAGCCGCGTGGCCGTGTGCATTGGCGCATAGAAAGCGATCAGGCCGGCTTCGCGCAACACTCCTTCATTCAGTGGATCGCGCGAAAGATCCAGGCACGTGACCTGGTGCCCGCGCTGGCGCAACCACGCCGCCGGTGACGCCAGGCCAAAGGGCTGCCGACCCATCTCGTACGTTGAGATCAGGACAATCTTCACAATGCTCCATTATAGCGGCTCCGCGAGGCGCCACGATTTCGGTTATCATAGAAGCGTATCATCGCTCTGAAAGGATGGATGGAATGCCCATCTCCGCAGCAAATTCCTTCGGTACGCGCGACAAACTGAACGTCGGCGCGCAAGAATTCGAGATTCAGCGCTTGGAAAAACTGGAAGAGCAAGGCCTGAGCCACATCGAGAAACTTCCCTTTTCCCTGCGCATCCTGCTGGAAAATCTCCTGCGATTTGAAGACGGGCGATTTGTGCACGCAAATGACATCAAATCGCTGGCAAAGTGGACGCCGAACGGCCCGGAAAAAGAAATTGCGTTTATGCCCGCGCGCATTCTGCTGCAGGACTTTACCGGAGTGCCCGCGATTGTGGATCTGGCGACGATGCGCGAAGCGATGCACAAGATGGGCGGAAATCCGAAGCGCATCAACCCGCTGTTTCCCGCGGAACTGGTGATCGATCACTCCGTGCAGGTGGACAGCTTTGGCAGCGCGAATTCGTTTGGACTGAATGCGGAACTGGAATTTCAGCGTAACGTGGAGCGTTATGCGTTTTTGCGTTGGGGGCAGACAGCGTTTCGTAATTTCAAGGTTGTGCCTCCGGACACGGGCATCTGCCACCAGGTGAACATCGAATTTCTGGCGCGCGTGGTTTGCTCTATGCCGAACGGCAACCGGCTAGAAGCGTTTCCTGATTCACTGGTGGGCACGGACTCGCACACCACGATGGTGAATTCGCTCGGCGTGTTTGGTTGGGGCGTTGGCGGCATTGAAGCAGAGGCAGCGATGCTGGGGCAACCGCTCTCGATGCTGGTGCCGCAAGTGGTCGGATTCAAGTTGCACGGGCGCTTGAAAGAGGGCGCGACGGCCACGGACCTGGTGCTGACGGTGACAGAAATCCTGCGTAAGAAGGGCGTTGTCGGAAAGTTTGTGGAATTCTTCGGCTCGGGCTTGACGAGCTTGAGCGTGCCCGACCGCGCCACTATTGCCAACATGGCGCCGGAATATGGCGCAACGATGGGCTTCTTCCCGGTTGACGACGAAACGCTGGCGTATTTGCGTTTCACGGCGCGCTCGCACGAACAAGTTGCTTTGGTAGAAGCGTACTGCAAAGAACAGATGCTGTTCCGCACGGATAAGACGCCAGATCCGTCGTACAGCGATGTTCTGGAACTCGATTTGGGCAGTGTGGAAGCGACGGTGGCGGGACCGAAGCGGCCGCAGGATCGCGTAGCGCTGAAGAATGCGAAGTCGTCCTTCACGAAGGTACTGGAAGGACAGCCCGCGAAGCACGTTGCGGTGAAAAACAACGGCGATGCGTTTGATTTGTCGAGCGGCGCCGTAGTGATTGCGGCAATTACCAGCTGCACGAATACATCGAATCCGTCACTCATGCTGGGCGCGGGCTTGCTGGCGAAAAAAGCGGTTGAACGCGGCTTGCAGGTGAAGCCGTGGGTGAAAACGAGTCTTGCGCCAGGCTCGAAAGTTGTTACCGATTATTTGAATGCATCGGGATTGATGAGCTATTTGGAAAAGTTGAAATTCCATCTGGTTGGCTATGGCTGCACAACCTGCATCGGAAACAGTGGACCGCTGCCGGAGCCGATTGGCGCCGCGATCAAAGAAAACAACATGGTGGCGGTGGCGGTGCTCAGCGGAAACCGCAACTTTGAAGGGCGGGTACACCCTCTGGTGCGCGCGAATTATCTGGCCTCGCCGCCACTGGTGGTTGCGTATGCGCTTGCGGGCCGCATGGACATGGACTTGACTACCGAAGCGCTGGGAAACGATACGGCCGGAAAACCCGTTTACCTGCGGGACATCTGGCCGACAGCGCAGGAAGTGGAGAACACAGTGCGCGCGGCGGTTACCAAGGAGCAATACCGCAAGACGTACAGCGAGGTGTTTGAGGGCGACGCGCACTGGAAGGCGATGCCGGTTCCTGAGGGCGACCTGTACCAGTGGGATGCGAATTCGACGTACATCAAACTGCCGCCGTATTTCGAGAATATGCCCAAGAAGCCGGCAGCGCTGACAGACATCCATGGGGCGCGCGCGCTGGCGGTGCTGGGTGACAGCGTGACCACCGATCACATTTCGCCGGCGGGCTCGATTGCAGTGGATTCCCCGGCCGGAAAATATCTGATCGCGCACGACGTGAAACCGCACGAATTCAATTCGTACGGGGCGCGGCGCGGAAACCACGAAGTGATGATGCGAGGCACGTTCGCGAATATCCGGTTGCGCAATCAGCTGGCGCCGGGCACGGAAGGAAGCTGGACGTTGCACCTGCCCGACGGCGAGAAGATGTTCATCTACGACGCTGCGGTGAAGTATCGCGAAGACGGCGTGCCACTGGTGGTGCTGGCGGGGAAAGAATATGGATCGGGATCGTCGCGCGACTGGGCCGCGAAAGGCACGCGATTGCTGGGTGTGCGCGCGGTGATTGCGGAAAGCTTCGAGCGCATTCACAGGAGCAATCTGGTGGGTATGGGTGTGTTACCGCTGGAGTTCAAACCAGGGGAGACTCGCGAATCGCTGGGGCTGACGGGTCACGAGGTGTTTGAGATCGAAGGAGTGGCTTCGATGGCGCCGCGAGGCGATGTGACGGTACGCGCGAAATCGTCGGATGGAAAAGAGAGGAAGTTCGCGGCTACGGTTCGCGTGGATACGCCAGAGGAACTTTCCTACTACCAGCACGGCGGGATCCTGCAGTATGTGCTGCGGAATTTGCTGGAGTAGTGAGTTGTGGCCAGCGACCCGTGCCCAGCGAGCAGTGAATACGCAGTCTTTCGAAGGATCGCTTTCCGGTTAGAAGAGCGACCCAAGACCCACCCTGGCATAAACCAACACCGCAGGGATGGGGCACGCAAAATCGTCATCGCGGTTTGTGTCCAGGCCCACACACCAAGAGGAGGAGAGATCCCTCGCTGCGCTCGGGATGATTGGCGTTTGTCTTCATGGAATCGGTTGTTGGGGCGTCAGGTGCGGGATTTGGATTTTGCGGGCTCGGGCTGCTGCGATCTGCTTCGGAGCCAGAAGAATAGGACGATGCCTGCCAGGACGGAGAGGACGCTGGCGGTTTGGGCGTTGGACATACCGAAGAAGGAGCGGGGATTGATGCGGACGATTTCGACGAGGAAGCGAGCAATGCCGGTAAAAATGAGGTAGAGAGCGAAGAGTTGGCCGGCCGATTTTGGATTGCGAAGCCAGCGTGAGCCGAGATACCAGAGCAAAGCGCCGATGGCGGACCAAATGAGGAATTCGTAGAGCGGCGCGGGGTGAACCTTGCAATTCGCGGGGGAGCCCCATTCGACGCACGTTTGCGTGGTGGGAACGACGCCGTTGGGAAAGCTCATGCCCCAGGGAAGATTGCTGGGCCTGCCGTAGTCGCCATCGCCCGAAAGAAAACAGCCGATGCGGCCGATGGCGTAACCGAAAGAGGCGGCGGGAGTGCAGGCGTCGAGAAATTGCCAGAAGGGGAGCTTGGCCCGCTGGCCAAGGTAAATCATGGCGCCGAAGCCGCCGAGGAATCCACCGAACCAGGCGAAGCCGTAGCGGGTGAAGATGAGTGCGATGGGATGGGCGAAGAATTCGGCGGGAGATTCAAGGAGATGGTAGAGCTTGGCGCCAGCGATGCCCGCAAGGCCGGCGACAGTGATCATGCTGAAGGCGTCGGCCTTCAGGCCGCGGCGGACGAAATCGGCGTGAAGAATGTAGGCGGCGAGGATGAGGGCGAGCGCGACCATCAGACCGAAGGTGGGAACTTGGAAAGGGCCCAGGTGTAGGTAAGGAATCATGGAATGAGCGAGAGAGAGTGCATAGGAAAGTATACATGATGGAGGAGATGCGGGAAGGAACGCGCGATTGCGTTGATGGAGGTCGGGCAAAGATTTTGCTGCGATCCCTCCACGGAGTCCTCGGGGGCTGAAGGCCCATTTTTTCAGATTGCGCGATGTCGGAGCTAAAAGTCCGACTGCTAAAGAAAAAGCAAAACCAAGACCGGACCGCCTGAGAAGGCAGTCCTTTCCAAAACAGGAGAAACTCGGAGACGGACCTGGAGGTCGGCCACTACAAAACGTGTGCGCGGATGTTACTTGGGCTTGGAGCGGCGATGGATGAGCAGGCCGATTGCTAGCCACGAGGAGAGGGCGATCCATTCGGCGACGGAGAAGTGGCCGGGGAAGATGGGCAGAAGCTTCATCAACATGAAGAGGAGAGAGATGAGGATGCCGAAGGTGGCGATGAGGCGCAGGCGCGGAGTTGGTTCGACAAGAAAGAAGGATAGACACGTGGCGAACCAGCCGAAGGCCGAGGCCATGGAGCCGACCTCGGTAACGGGAACGAGGATGGCGTCGCCGAGAAGCAGGCCGACGAACGTGCCGAGAGTGACCCCAAAGATGGCGACGGTGGGCGAGAGGTAGTTGGGATGAATGGAGGCGAACGCGGGATGGATGGTGCCGCGGCGGCCAAAGGCGAAAACGAGGCGAGTGGAAGCGACGAAGTTGCCGTTGAAGATTTGGAAAAGCGCGAGAAGACAAATGGCGAGGATCACGCGAACGAGCCAGACGGAGTGAGTGCCGTGCTCAAAGGCGATGGCGGTGGCAAAGCGGCGGCCGAGAAGACGCTGCCAGGGAGCGATGTAACAGACTGCGCCAACGGCAAGAACATAGAAGCCAGCGCCGACGACCAGAGCCATCGAAATTGCTTTGAAGAAGTCCTGGGGCGGGAAACCGGGATGCGCTTCTTCGGCGGCTTTGGGGACGGATTCAAAACCGGTGACGAAGTAGGGGACGATTTGCAGGGCTAGAAAGACGGATGCGAGCGGGGCGTGGGCGAAGAGCGGTTTGAGATTTGCGGTTGAGCCGGTGCGGGCGCTGATGAGGACGAGGAGGAGAAAAATAGCGAGGACGCAGGAGGTCGCCCAGCTCTGAAATGTGGCGCTGGCGCGGATGCCGCGATAGTTGAGGAAAGTGAGTAGGAGAGTGACGGCCAAACCGAGAACGAGGCGAGGAAGAAAAACGGGCTGGCCAGCGACGCGATAGAGTTCGAAGGTATCGAGCTGCGGAAAAATGTAGGCGGCAAGCTTGCCGACGACGACGGCTTCCCATGGACAGACGATGAAGTAGGCGAGAAGCATGATCCAGCCGGTGAAAAAACTGACGAGGGGAGGAAAGACTTGCGCGGTGTAGGCCGCTTCGCCGGCAGCGTCGGGAAGGCGACGAACCCATTGGCCGTAGATGTAGCCAACGGGAAGAAGAAGGATGCCACCGAGGCCGAAGCCGAGCATGGCGCCGAGCGGGCCGCCGCGGGCGAGCCAGTCGTCCATAAGAACGACCCAGCCGGTGCCGATCATGGTGCCAAAACCGAGAGCGAAATAGTTGGCGAGGGTGAGTTTGCGGGCGAGAGTGGACATTGGTGAGAGAAGATATCAGATATCAGCGATCGGGGATCAGGAAACGGGAATTGCCAGGTTTGGGTGGAATTGGTGAGGTTGAGATTCTTCGGGCAGAGTTATTTGGATCCGGTGGAAGCGTTTCGGGGGGACTGGACATCCGTGACGCTGGGGGAAAGAGCTGGTACCACAGAGGAAACAGAGGAAACGTGCAGTTTGAAGAAGGAAGATGTAGAGTCGAGAACTTGTCGCGGAGCTTCAGGTAAACGTGGCGGACCGCCTCAGAAGGTGGTCGGTACAAAATGAAAACCACGGAACCGACCTGAAGAGACTGTGTGAGGACTGCGGAGAGCTGCCCTCAGCGGCTAAAGCCGCGTTGAATTTTCGGGAGTTACGGCACGGCTGAAGCCGTGCCCTCCCAAAGAACAAGAGTCATCAGACAGACTCTGAAGATCGGCGACTACAAAGAGGGATGAGCGTGAAAAAACCAAATGCAGCGATTGTGGGGTTGGGATTTGTGGGAAGAGCGCACCTGGACGCGTTGCGGCGGCTAGGAATTTCGGTGCAAGGGATACTGGGCAGTTCCGGGGAACGAACGAAGGCAGTGGCGGAATCGCTGGGTTTTCCTCGGGCGTATGGATCGCTGGAAGACTTGGCGGCGGACGAGAGCGTGCAGGTGGTGCATTTGTGCACGCCGAATTATCTGCATTTTCAGGAATCGAGCCAATTGCTACGGGCGGGAAAACACGTGCTGTGTGAGAAACCGCTGACGATGGATTCGCGGGAGTCTGCTGCACTGCTGTCGCTGGCGAAGGAGACAAATCGGGTGGGCGGCGTGGCCTACAATTTGCGCTACTACCCATTGTGCCAGGAAGCACGTGCGCTGATTCAGAAAGGAACGATCGGAGACGTTCGGCTGGTGCATGGAAGTTTTCTGCAGGACTGGCTGCTGTTCCCGACGGACTGGAACTGGCGGTTGGAGTCGAAGTTGGGCGGTGACCTGCGCGCGGTGTCAGACATCGGGACGCACTGGCTGGATCTGACGATGTGGATGACTGGGAGCAAGGTTTCGGAATTGTGCGCGGACCTGGCGACGGTGCTGCCCACGCGGCGGAAACCGAAGGGACGAGTGGAGTCGTTTCAAAAGGCCGAGGGGCAGACGGAAGAAGTGCTGATCACGACGGATGATTACGCGTCGGTGCTGCTGCATTTTGACAACGAAGCGCACGGGGTGGTGACCGTGTCGCAGGTGAGTCCCGGACGGAAGGCTCGGCTATGGTTCGAGATTGATGGGAGCAAAGCATCATTGGTATTTGATTCGGAGGCACCCAACACCCTATGGATTGGGAGGCGAGAGCAGGCCAGCGAGATAATGCCGAAGGATCCGTCGCTGCAGTCGCCGGAATCACGCGGGTATGCAGCGTATCCAGCGGGACATGCGGAAGGGTATCCCGACACGTTCGTGCAGTTGTTCAAGGATTTTTATGCGTATGTGGCGGCAGGAGACTTTAAGGCGCCCAGGACTTTTCCGACATTTGAGTCGGGGCATCATGAATTGGTGATGTGCGAAGCGATTGCGGAGAGCGCTCAGAAGAAGCGGTGGGTGGCGGTGGGGGAGTGAAGCGTTAGCCGAGCGTTTGTGTTGGCGGACCGCCTCAGAAGGCGGCCCCACAAAGGCGCACCTCAAGAACCCACGCGCAAAAGCGGCGTGTGGGGCACCCGGCGAGATGGGGTGTAAAGCCGCCGCTACAGCGACAACCCAAGAGACCGATCTGAAGGCCGGCCACCACAAAATACACGGATTAGATGAGGGGGCGGGTGGATTCGCGGACGACCAGTTCAGCGGGGATTTTGCGGCGGACTGGAGCGAATTCGCGGTTCCGGTCGGCGGCTGTGATGGCCTCGAGCAGGATGCCGGCACTCATGGCACCCATGGCTTCCATGGGCTGGCGGACGGTGGTGAGAGAAGGCACGGAGAGTCCAGCCTGAGCGACGTCGTCGAAACCAATCACAGAACAATCTTCGGGAACACGTAGGCCCTTGTTTTTGAGCGCTCGCAATGCGCCGAGCGCAGTGACATCGTCGTACGCCAACAGAGCGGTGCAGGGCTTGCCGCGGCGTAACAATTCCGCGGTGAGTTGCGAGCCAGCTTCGAAGCTGGAGTTGGCGTCGAGGGACTCAGGGAGTTCGGCGATGCGCTTAGGGTCGAGAGCCAGGCCGACGGATTGAGCGAAATTCTTAATTCCCTTCCAACGCTGGCCACTGCTGCTGAGGGCTTTAGGGCCCCGGAGAAAGGCGATTTCGCGGTGGCCGAGTTTGTAGAGATGTTCGAGAGCGACGGCGGCGCCGGCTTCATTGTCGACAGAAACGGTGCTGCCCAGTTCGCTTTCGACTTCGCGGCCAGCGACGACCGTGGGGACCTGGCGTTCGGTGAGATCGCCGAGGAGCTTGATGTCTGTAACCAGCCAGTTGGCAACGATGATGAGGCCTTCGACGCGGCGATCGAGGAGCATTTCGAGGTAGCGTTCGAAACGATGAGTTTCGTTGTGCGCGTCGGCGAGGAAGGAAAGATAATTGGCCTGGTAGAGCGAATTTTCGAGTCCGCGAAGAATCGGCGTGCAAAAAGGATCGGTGATGTCGAAGACCATGACGCCAACGATGTTGGAACGCTGGCTGCGCAAGGAACGAGCGAGGGGATTGGGGCGGTAGCCGAGACGCTTAGCGACTACTTCGATGCGCCCCTTGGTGTCCGACGGGATATAGCGCGAAAGAGGCGCGGCGTTCAGAACGATGGAGACGGTGGACGCGGAGTAGCCACTTTCCCGGGCGACATCCCGAATGGTGATGACTCCGGCTCTCGCCATTTTATTTTCCTCACTTCGGCGCTGGATAGTCGTAACGCAGATTCTCCGGGAGACGATCGGAGCGCGAGCGGATGTTGTATTCCAATTCGTAACCGAGATGATCGTTGTCCGCCGGGTATTCGTTGCCGGCGGGATAAGGGTATGAGAGCAGGCCATGCTTGGGAAGCGGTTCCACGGTGAAGGCATGCGCGGCGTAGAAATCGAGATCCTTCTCGAAACCATCGGCATAGAAAAAGTAGTCACGCACCCAGCCGGTAGAAAGAACCGGGAGATGGCGCGGATCGAAATCGAGCTTGACTCCTTCGCCGGAGCTGAAGATCGCGAACTTGTCGTCGGAAGCGGTCAAGAGAGACTTCGCGTCACCGTAACGAGTGTAGTTGCCAGCGGCACGCGCGTACGGCCCTGTGGGGCTTAAATGCGAATAGGAATAGACAGTGTCACTAGCGGGTTTGAGGCGAATTTCGCGCGGATAGCCGAAATAGGCGAGTTGCGCAGCGGCTAGCGGAACTTCGTTGACATGAATGTCGCGTAGTTCGGGAGTTTGGTCGATGCGAATCGAATCCCAGTAGATTTTCAGGTTGGTGACAATGCGGATGCGCTTCGTGCCAGGAGGGATTTTCCCGGAAAGATCAGCGACCATGGTGCGAGCGAGACCGGCAGGGAAGCCCATGTCTTCAATGGCGCGGACCCAATTACCTTGCGCGTCTTGCGCTTCAACATAGGGAGCGATGACCTTGATGCCGGCTTGATCGGCTGCGTACATCGAGGTTGCGGTGAAGTAATCGGTGTAGCCATCCATGATGAGGCGCAGAGGTTTGGCGGAGTCCCAACGGCCAAGGTCGAGTTCGATCCAATGGAGCTTAGCGAAGCCGGTGAAGGGGACTTCGGGAAAATCGGTAACGTACTTGCGGTCCTTCTTTGCCAACAGAGGAAGAACATTTTTGCCGCGCTCATCCCAGGCGCCGGAAGGGATGCGCGAATTTTGGGTGGCGACAACGCGAAATTCGGGGAAAGGAGGATTGCTGACGAAGCGCTCGTTGGGATTGACTTCGACGTTGGCGGGATGATCGATGGCCAGCAAGCGCACATGATCGAGGTACACGGTTTCTTCCATGGGCTCCATAAAGCGAAAGCTGAGGAGGCCGTTCTTCTCGCGAACACTTTTGGCGGGAACTTTCAGATATTCGTCGGGGTCGGGGACGTCGCGCTCGCCGGGGGCGATCCAGTGACCGACTACACCGGGGCCAATCATGTCAGCGATGAATTCGTATTCCCTGCCATTCCAGGAAAAGAGAATGGGGCAAGAACTGCCGCGGCGATCGAGTTCACCAACAGCAACGGTTTTCATGGCAGCGAGATCGACTTCATCCTGCGGAACGCCTGTGGGCCATAGGAGACGGATGGCGTCGGCGACCTTTTGCGAGCCGAGACCAACCAGGAGCGGAGTGCCGTTCTGGCTGAGATAGCCGGAGGCGGAAGAAATCTCAAATTTTTGATAAAGAGCGCCGGCGAAGAGTTCAACCTTGGTGCCAATGCCGTTTTTGTTGTCGTTGAGGCCTTTGAGGTCGACGGCGATCCAATTGTTTTTGTTGGCGCCGATGTTCTTGAGGAGGAGAGGAGGAGCACCGTCCTCGGTGATGACTAGGTCCGGGCTGCCGTTGGCTTTTAGATCGGCGAAAGCCACGGCGCGAGGCTGAGAAAGTTTCAGAACATCGAGCTGAACTTTTTTCGTGACATCGGCCCAGCCACCGCCGAGATTGCGCAGCAGGCGAATTTCGCCGGCGCCGCCGGCGGATTCGCCAATGGCGACGAGATCGAGCCAGCCGTCGTTGTCATAGTCAACCCAAGTGAGACCCCAACCTTTTTTCCAACCGAGATCGGGAAGTGGAACACGTTCGAGTTTTTTTCCCTGAATATTGCGCCAGAGAGAAAGGCCGGGCGCACCGGCGTGGGTGAAGGCGATATCCATGAAACCGTCCTTATCAAAATCAAAAACGGTGACGCCAACTGCCGGAGGGAGCTTTTCTTTTGCGAAGTCGACGGCGGGGAGCGGAATAAATTTTCCTTCGCGAGGATTCAGATAGATGCCTGCGCCTTCGGGGCCACCCGCGACGACAAAATCGACGGCACGATCGTTATTGAAATCGGTGATAGCGACGCCGGCGCCGGTAGCGGGGACACCCAAGCCAGTTGCATCGGAGATGTCGGTGAACGTGGAATTGCCGTTGTTGCGCCACAGGCGGTTGGTGCGTTTTTCGGGAGGCGCGGCGGGGGCCATGGTGAGATAGAGATCGAGGTCGCCATCGTGATCATAGTCAACGAGAGTGGCGGCGACACAGCCGGGCTCGCGACGGAGACCAACTTTCTCGGTGACGTCGACGAACTTGCCTTTTCCTTCATTATGGAAGAGGCGGATGCCGGAAGATTCGCAGACGGCAAGATCGGCTTTGCCGTCGTTGTCGAAATCGCCGGCCGCGCAACCGAAGCCCTCACCAATGTCAGCGAGGCCAGCCTTGTCGGTGACGTCTTCAAACTTTCCTTCGCCGAGATTGTGAAGCAAGCGACTCGTCCCTTTTTGCGCCGCGACGAGGAAAAGATCGGGTTTGCCGTCCCCGTCGAAATCGATGAAGCAGGCACCACGACTGGCGGGGAGCGGCGATGCGGCGCCGGAAACACTCTTCGTGAGCGAGTCCTGAATATAGTGAACGGGAATCTCCGGAGGAGCCTTTGCTTCCGCGCCGTGCACAAATTCGCCGAGAGAGAATTTGCCTTGTTCGCCGTAGCCAGCGCCGAAGGGATCACCGAGGTGGGCTTCCTTGTTTTTCTGGAAGAGCTTCATGGCTTCACGTGCCGCGTCGGGCTCCCCTTTGCGCTGGTAGGCGCGGGCAAGACCGAATTGAGCGGAGGCATGATAGGGAGCGAGGGCGAGAGCCTTCTTGAATGCGGCGATGGCGTCGTCGTACTTCTGGAGTTGGGAATCGAGAAAGCCGATGAAGTAATAGGCGTCGGGCTCGTCGGGCGCAATTTGCGTGACGTGCTCGAAGGCCGCGATTCCCTTTTGCGGTTCGTTGAGATCTTTGTAGGCCAGCCCGAGGTTGTACGAGGCGTATGGATCGTTGGGAAGTTCGGCAGCAGCTTGTTCGAGAGCGGTGCGGCCTTGCTCCAGTTTCTGCTGGCTGAGGAGCGCGATGCCAAGGTTCAGGCGAGCGACGGCGAATTTCGGATCGAGAGCGAGAGCTTTCTCAAAATATTTTTGCGCCTCCGCGCCTTTTTGCTGGTTGAGGAAAGCGACGCCAAGAGTGTTGAGCCGCAGAGCTTCCGCGGAAGTGGTGGGGCGAGAGGCGGGCGTAGATTGGGTGACGTTCGAATGCAACGCCGAGAAGCAACCGAGACCGGCGACGAGGAGCATGCCGGAAAGCACGAGCAGAAAAGCACGGGAAGCAGAAATTTTGAGAGGCATCAACGGAAATTCTTTCTGGATGCGCGACAAAGGCTGGCGAATGCTGACCCAGCGCACCATTGATTGTCTTGGCTACAAAGCGAGTCGTCAACCGTTTTTATAGCGGGAATTTGAAGGCTGGCGTGCTCGGATGGAAGAGGGCTGTGGCGCTGCGGAATTCGCATTGACGGCGGTTGTTGCTCCCGGTACCTTCCTCGCATGACCCATGAGAGACCTTAACGAATTTTCGATTGCGGAAGTGTTGAAGGGCTACTCCAAGAAAGAATTGTCACCGGTGGAAGTGGTGACCGCGCATTTGAAACGCGCGCGCGAATTACAACCGAAACTGAACGTGTTTGTGCACCTGGATGAGGAGTCGGCAATCGCGAAGGCGCGCGCCGCCGAGGTGGCGATCCAGCGAGGAGAGGCGCTGCTGCCACTGCAGGGGATTCCGCTGACGGTCAAGTCGAGCATGGACGTGGCGGGCTGGCCGTGTCCTGCGGGATCGCTTTTGCGGAAAGATTATGTGCCGGTGAAAGACGCGATCGCGGTGGCGAGGCTGGAAACCGCAGGGGCGATTCTGCTGGGGAACACGAACACGCCGGAATTTCTGATGGCGTACGAAACGAATAATCGGGTCAATGGGCAAACGTCAAATCCATGGAACCTGGAGTATTCGTCGGGAGGTTCGAGCGGCGGGGAGGCGGCAGCGATTGCGAGTGGATGCTCGATGGGCGGAGTGGGAAGCGACGGAGGCGGATCGATTCGCTTGCCCGCGCACTTCTGCGGAATTTGCGGACTGAAGCCAACGCCGGGACGGATCGCGGCGACAGGGCATTATCCACCGGGAGCAGGTGCGTTTGGATGGATTGGCGGGGTGGGGCCAATGGCGCGGACTGCGGCGGACGTGCGGGCGCTGTTCGCGGTGATGGCAGGAGCGGATCCGGGCGATGCGCTGAGTGCGCCGGTGCCGTTTCGCGAGATTGTGCCGCTGGAGTTGCGGGGGTTGCGCGTGGGGATCTTGGAAAGTGCGGCGCTTGGCACGGCGACGCCGGAAACGCTGGCGGCCGTAGAGCGCGCGGGAAAACTCCTGGAGGGGCAGGGATTCCACGTGGAGCGCTTCGCTTTGCAGAAATTGGATCGGGCGCTGGAGCTATGGTGGTTCTTCTTCGGGCCGGTGATTGGAAAACTGTTGATACAAGCGACGAAGGGGCAGGAGGAATTGCTGAGCCCGATGCTACGGGAATATCTGGGAGTTGTCGCCAAAGAGCCTGCGGTGACGATGGAATCGTTTATGGAATCGTGCACCGAGCGTGATCTGGTGCGCGAAAATATTCTGCGGCAGATGGGCGGAGTGGGGCTTTTGCTTTCGCCGGTGTCGTCGGGGCCTGCATTCCGGCATGGCGCGGGAAATTATCAGGCGGGAAACGCACATGATTACCGCGACACGATGCGGTTTTGCCAGTGGATGAACCTGACGGGTTTTCCGGGCATGTCGGTGCCGATGGGGCAGTCGGGGGAGGGATTGCCAATCAATGTGCAGTTGATTGGGCGGCCGTACGAGGAGGAGATTCTTGTGAGTGTGGCGGAGAGGTTGGAGGAGGGGCGCGGGTTGTGGCAAGGACCAAGAAATTAAGTTTTCAGTTCTCAGTTTTCAGTAATCAGTAAGGCGTAGTGCCAGAAGCAGATTTCTCGCTTCGCTCGAAATGACAAATTGCCCTGGCACGATTCAGTGGGAAACCGATTTTGGGGAGACCGATCCTTGGGAGATAGATTGGGGTTGCACCGAGTCGTTCGGTTGGGACACCGATTCATTCAATTTGGAGACTGATTCGTTCAGTTGGGAGACGACTGCTTTAGCTCGGGGTTGGGTAGATAGCGTTCTTCTAGTTCTTCGCGATCCCTGTTTACCTGAAGATCCATGAGTTTTTTGGCGGTGGTGAACTCGAGTTTGGCTTCGTCCTTTTTGCCGAGATGCTGCAGGATCTGGGCGCGGAGGAAATGAACTTTACCGCTGTCGGGAGCAAGCTTCACGGCAGCGTCGATTTCGTTCAGGGCTTGGTCGAACCTCTGCTGCTCTTGATAAAGCTTGGCGAGATTGAACAGCGCACTGACCTGGCGAGGGTCGCGTTTGAGGGCTTGGAGAAATTCCCGCTCGGCGTCGGCTTCTTTTTGGCTGCGAAGGTAGAGGTTGCCGAGTTGGACATAATTGTCGGCGAGATCCGGCTCGATGGCAATGTCCTGGCGAAATTCCTGTTCACTTTTATCAAGTTGGCCGAGTTCGAGATAGACCAGGCCAAGATTGAAATGCAGGAAAGGGAGAGTAGGGTTGACGGCGAGAGCTTTCTGGAGCTGGAAGAGCGCGGTGTCGTATTCCTGATGCTGTAGATAAGACTTGCCGAGAATGAGGTGGAGTTCGGGAGAATCGCCACCAACGGCGACGAGCTGCTTCATGGCCTTGTCGTCGAGAGTTTTGTCTCCAGCACGGTTCGCGGCCATGTCGAGGACGTAGAGGTACATGACGTCGGACGACAGTTGCGGCCAAAGAGAATCGAGGGTGTTGGCCGCGGCGGCGTAGTCCAAGGTGAAGACCTGGCAGAGTCCGAGAAGATAGTGAGCTTGCGTGGAGTTGGGATCATCGCGCACGACGGATTCGAGGTAAGGGATGGCTTCGCGGTAGTTCTGCCGACGGAATTCCACAAGAGCAATATTCAAACGAATACCCGGGGTCTTCGGGGAGAGCCTTTCCGCTTTCTTCAAATTTCTGAGGGCCGCGTCCCAGTCCTTGCGGCGCATGGAGACAACGCCGAGGTTGGCATAGGCAGCGCCGGCGTTGGGATCAGTGGCGAGAACCTGACGGAAAGCTTTTTCAGCGGCGTCGAGATCTCCAGACTGCAGGGCGGTCTGGCCCTTCTGAAACCAAGCCTGAGGATCGGCAATACTTGCGGATTGTTTGGTTTGGGAAGGGGAAAGGGGCGCGGGCAATAATGGATCAAAAGGATACAAAAGAAGTGAAGCGACGACGAGGATGATGAGAGAACGGAAGTCAGGCGGCTGAGACATGCACAGCTAGTTTGCGACAGTGCGGGAGGAAGGTTCAAGCGAGAGTGAAGGAACATCGGAAGCGGCGAGCGAGCTCACTATGTAGCTGGCGCGAGCGGGCTTTCTATTTAGGACTTGACAGGGTAGCAACTATCCGCTATTAATCCGATTTAATAAGTGTTTTTGGGGTGGTTGAGGTCCCGTCGAGGACCGAGGGATTTCAGGCGAGTGGCCGCGAGTTGGCGACCAAAGGCAGATTGTCGCCGCGTCTGTATTTCCTCCTTCATGTCCGTGAGAGTCTAACCAAAAATTTGTGGACGTCTGGAGGTCTCATCGTGGAGCGACATCGCAATTCCTTAAATACAATTTTGACGGGTAGGTTGGGAAACTGGCTGGGGGTAGTTGTATTTCTGCTCTTGATTCCATTTCACGCGTCAGCGCAAGACATCAGCGTGATCAGCGGAACGGTAATGGATAAATCGGGCGCAGCAGTTGCAGGCGCGACAGTGGTGGTGACGAACGCGTCTGGCAATCTGACGCGGACCACACAGACCAATGAAAACGGGGCTTATGTGGTCCCAGCGCTGCCGTCAGGCAGCTACGATGTGACCGTGACTGCCAAAGGATTCCAGAAATTCCAGGCGAAAGGCGTGGTGCTGGATGTGGCGCAGAAGTCGCGCGTGGACGTAACGCTCACGGTCGGAGCAGTGACGGAAGAAGTAATTGTTACCGGCGAAAGCGTGGCGCAAGTAGACACGCAGTCGGCGGAAATCGGAACCACTATCACGGGGAAGCAGGTGCAGCAGCTGGAGCTGAACGGGCGGAACTTTACGCAACTTGTGACGTTGGCGCCCGGGGTGGTGAACCAGACGGGCCAGGATGAAGGTCTTGTGGGCGTAGCAGGAAGCGTGACATACAGCATCAATGGAGGCCGCACGGAATACAACAACTGGGAGATCGACGGCGGCGACAACATGGACAACGGGTCCAACACGACATTGAATGTATATCCCAATCTGGAGGCGATTTCGGAGTTTAAGGTGCTAACTTCGACATACGGGGCGCAGTATGGCAAGAACGGCTCCGGCTCGGTGGAAGTGGAGACGAAGTCAGGAACCACGCAGTTTCATGGAAGTGCGTTTGAGTATGTGCGCAACCAGATATTCAACGCAAATTCCTGGGAAAACAACGGGCAAGGAGTGGCGCGACCGGATTACAAGAAGAATGATTTTGGATATACCTTTGGCGGGCCAATCTTTATTCCGAATCACTACAACAAGGATAGGAAGAAGACGTTCTTCTTCTGGTCACAAGAGTGGCGCCGAGAAATAGTTCCCGGCAGCACCATCAGCCAAAACGTGCCGTCGGACGCGGAGCGCAGCGGTAACTTCAACGACGTATGCCCGGCGTACACAGGCGCGACATTCGACCCAACGGCCTTTCCGGACTGTCCTTACCAGTCATCGAGTCCGGGGACGCCGTTTGTGAACAACACTCTGCCTGCAACGACCTCGACAACGGTTCCCGCGCTCTTGTCGATGATTCCCAAGGCGAATAACACGCTGGGTACATATGGCCCAGGGCAAGCCGCCGGCAGTCCGTTACCGGCTTACATAGCGAACCCAAGTTACCCGACAAATTGGCGGGAAGAACTGATCCGCGTAGACCAAAATCTTTCAGAGAACGAGCGGCTGACGGTGCGATACATCCACGATTCGTGGTCGACCATCAATCAAGGCCCACTGTGGGGCGTGTACAACAATACGTTTGACAATACCAACACCAACTTTGTGGGGCCGACAACCAGTTTTGTCGTTCGCCTGACTTCGACAATCAAACCGAATCTGCTGAACGAATTTGTCGCCAGCTACACGGCCGACCACATCATCCTGTCGAACATCACCAACGTGGCCCTCCCTTCCGGCGGTATCGATCTGCAGCCGTTGTTCCCAACACAATTCACTCAAGCCAATAAGATTCCGGCGATTTCTGTTGGCAACACGAATGGCACGGCTTACGGAACAGGGGGTTTTATGGTGGACACGGGCTACTTTCCCTGGAAGAACGCTAACCCCACCTACACGTACCGGGACATCATGACGTACATCCATGGCAACCACACAATGTTCTTTGGCGGCTATGTAGCGTTTGCACAGAAAAACCAGCAATCCACCGCGGATATCCAGGGCCAACTGGTTTTTGACATTAATAACCCGCATACCACAGGGAATCCCTTTGCGGATCTCCAAACTGGTCAGGTGAGTTCTTATGCGCAAACCAGCGCACAGCCATACTTCTATGACCGCTACAAGATCTTTGAGCCCTTTTTTCAGGATGACTGGCGAGTGACTAGAAAGCTTACATTGAACCTGGGCCTGCGCTGGAGCTTCTTCGGCCGATACCAGGAGAAGCAGTTCAAGGAGTTCAATTTCTCCAATACCAACTACGTTCCTCTGAGTGGCCCGGCACTTTATCCCTACAATGACCCGAACGCCCAGCTTCTGCTTCCCACGACCAATCCTTTTAACGGGTTCGTCCAGTGCGGCGCAATTAATCAAAGCTATCCGGGGATTTCCATGGGACCTACAGGATGCATGCAAAACAAGTACATGAACCCTGGGCCACGCATCGGAATCGCTTATGATCCCTTTGGCGACGGAAAGTGGGCGATTCGCGGCGGCTATGGAATTTTCTTCGAGCATATGAACGGAAATGAAGCCAACGCTGAAGCCCTTCAAGGGAATCCGTCGCCACTGGTTCAAAACGGAAGCGTAGGCAGTCAAATTGGATATCCCAACGTCGGACTAGGCGCCCAAGGAGCCCCGAGCCCATTCAGCGCCACTTCCATTCCTGGCCAGGTGCAATGGCCGTATATGCAGCAGTGGAACCTCAGCGTGGAACATGAGTTGCCGTCACACATCGTGGCGACTCTCGCGTACGTCGGCAGCAAGGGCACACATCTGACACGACAATATGATCTGAACCAGTTGCAGCCCGTACCGGCAAGCCAAAATCCGTATCTGGCGTCGGGCGCTCCCATTACGGGCAACGACTGCCAACCGAACAACGCAAATTTCGTTCTGGATCCAACCACCGGTCTTCCCACAGGAGCTACCACTGCGAGCGGCGCATTTGTGACCGGGCAACCAGCGGTGAATCTCTTTGTTGCGTGCGGGAATCCGGCGGCGGGCTATTACCGCCCGTATGCCGGGTTCGGCAGCATCACCCGTCTAGAGAACACGGCGAATTCCAACTACAACGCGCTGCAAGCCACGGCGCGTCGTACGGTGGGGGATTTGACATTTAGCGCCAGCTATACGTGGAGCCACTCGATCGACGATTCGTCTGATCGCTACGACGGAGGGTTCGTGAATTCGTACAACTCGGCAATCAACCGGGCGAGCTCGAATTTCGACATCCGCCAGGCCTTGTCGCTGAGCTACGTCTACGCATTTCCCTTCTACAAGCATGATACCGGGTGGAAACACACGCTGATGGGCGGCTGGCAGTGGTCCGGCATAACCGTGGCAATTACAGGTGCACCGTTCAGCGTCGCGAATGGCACGCAGTATTCAGACAGCGCGGGGGTGGCGAACGGCGTGGGCATCCCATCCTATCCTGATGTCGTCGGAAATCCCAATGTGGTCCCCGCGGACGTAAAGCAGGCGTTCGGAGCCGCGGGATTGTTTGGAAAACTTAACTACAACCCGACAGCGTTTGCCGAACCCGTGGGACTGACGTTTGGCAACGCAACCCGCAATATGTTGAGACAGCCTGGGCGGCTGAACTTCGATATGGGACTCTTCAAGCGCTTCGAGTTCAAGGAGCGTTACGCATTCGAGTTCCGTTGGGAAACCTTCAACACGTTCAACCACACGCAACTGGATTCCTTCAGCGGCACAAACCCTGGAGGATCTGGCGGTGCAGGTGGTTCCGTCTCTATGGGGTGCAATCCAGGCGCGGCCCTGTCTTCGGGTAGTGACCCGACCTGCGGCGGCTTCCTGGTGCTGAACGGCTCACACTTGCCGCGAATCATGCAGTTTGGCTTGCGGTTCCAATTCTAGTTTGCCGCCCAGGAGTGAGGAGGCAGCAGGCAGCGCATGGTGCCTCCTCGGGTCCAGTCACACCCAGGAAAAAGCCTCCCGAGAACATCGGGAGGCTTTTTCTTTTTCTCTTGCGGCGCCAGTTGTTTGTTGCGTATTGGCAAGAGCGTTGGTGTACAATCGCCGCATGAACCGACGAACATTTATTGAAACATCCGTTGCTACTGCAGTTCTCACTTCGCTCTCCACAAAAGCTTTTGCCGATGAACACAAGATTTCCAAGGTCGGCCTGCAGCTGTATACCGTCCGCGACGAAATGAAGAAGGACTTCGAAGGGACAATCGCCAAGGTGGCCGCCATCGGCTACAAGGAAATGGAATTTGCGGGCTACTTCGGGCATTCGCCGAAGGATGTGCGCGCGATCCTGGACAAGAACGGGCTCACTTCGCCATCGAGTCACGAAAGTTACGACACTGTGGAGAAGAAGTTGCCGGAAACGCTGGAAGGCGCTCACGTGATCGGGCAAACATTTCTGGTGTGCCCATACATCGACGAAAAGATGCGGACAGCGGACGGCTACAAGCGCGTGGCGGAAACGTTTGATAAGGTGGGAGCTGCCAGCAAGAAAGCGGGAATCCAGTTCGCGTACCACAACCACTACTGGGAGTTCATACCCGATGCGCAGCTGGGCGGGAAATTTCCGTATGACTTTCTGCTGGAATCGACGGATGCGAACAACGTAAAGATGGAGATGGATTTGTGCTGGATCAGCGTGGCGGGACAGGATCCCGTGGCATATTTCAAGAAATATCCGGGGCGATTCCCGCTAGTGCACGTGAAAGACATAAAGAAATTGCCGAACGTGAAGCCGGAGCAGCTGGCCTCGGTGAATATGAAAGAGGTGGAAAAGGGGATGACCTCGGTGGGCGACGGGATCATCGACTGGAAGCGCATTTTTGCGGCGGGCAGCATTGGAGGGATCCAGCACTACTTTGTGGAGAATGATGCGCCGAAGGAAGCGTTCTCCAACATTGCGGCGAGCTATAAATACTTGTCACAACTGACGTTCTAACGGACCGCGCCGCATGTCGTAATCCCGGAGTGACGCGGGGGCCGCCTAAAAAACAAGGAACAAAGAACCCACACAAAGGTGGCGAGTGGGTCACCCGGCCAGTTCTAGCTGGACGCTTATGTAGCAGCTAGAGCTTCGACCCCTAAAGAAAAAGCAAAAACCAAAACCCGACCAGGTCAAAGGTGCGGCGCCGTCCAGATGATGAATCGTTCTTGCAGTCTCCTCGTCTAAAAGTGTTCAAGGGAGTGTGTATGAGCCGAAATCTTCTGGTTGCCGCCCTATTTGTACTACCCGCGACCATTCTTGCAAGTGACTCACCGAGTTTTCGAGGGGATCCGGAACATCCAGGCATTTATGATACGGCGCCGGTCGCGAAATTCACGCGACTCAAATGGAAGTTTCAGACGAAGGGCATCGTGCTGTCCTCACCTGCCGTGGTGGGAGACACACTCTACGTGGGCAGCGCAGACCACAATCTTTACGCGCTTGATATCGCAACCGGGACACAGAAGTGGGCATTTAAGACCGCGAGCAGCGTGGCTTCTTCGCCGGCGGTGGCGAATGGCACGGTCTATTTTCTGAGTTACGACGGTAATTTCTATGCGGTGGATGCTGCCGATGGCAAGTTACGCTGGAAGTTTCAAACGGGAGGCGAGCGGCGATTCGCGGCCAAGCACCTGCACGGTTCACAACCTACAGCGGAGACCATGCCGGACCCCTTCGACGTGTATCTCTCCTCGCCGGTGGTGTGGCAGGGCGCAGTGTACTTTGGATGCGGCGACGGCAACGTGTATTCACTGGATGCAACCAAGGGAACCCTGAACTGGAAATTCAAGACCGGGGACGTGGTGCATGCTTCCCCAGTGATTTCCGCGGGGGTATTGTACATCGGAAGCTGGGATTCGTACTTCTACGCGATCGACGCGGCCACCGGCAAAGAAAAGTGGCGCTTCAAAACGGGAGAGGATCCCGATGTTCACAATCAGGTGGGAATTCAGTCTTCGGCGGTGGTAGCAGACGGCATAGTGTATTTCGGATGCCGGGATTCGAATTTGTATGCCCTCGATGCGGCCACGGGGCAAAAAAGGTGGGCATACAACAATAAGGGATCCTGGGTGATAGCGTCACCGCTGGTGCAGAAGGATAAGATTTACTTCGCAACTTCCGATTCAGGTATGTTCCGCGCTTTAGATGCGAAGACCGGCGCAGAGCTGTTTTCACTGAAATTTTCCGGATGGCCGACGTTCGCCTCCCCAATCATCGCGGGAGAGATGCTGTACTCGGGCTCGCACTCCGGCACATTGTTCGCCATAGACCTGAAGGAGCAGAAGACCGCGTGGGAATTTCACACCGACGGAGCGAAGCAGAATGCCGCCACGTACACGAACGCAGATGGAACCCCCAATTATGCGGCAGCGTATGCGAGCGATTTTTACGATGACATGGTCGCGGGAATGCGCAAGATCATGACCGTAGGATCAATCTACGCCTCGCCCGTGCTGGCCAATGGAGTGCTCTATGTGGGAAGCACGGATGGCGCATTGTACGCGCTGATCTAGAAGCTCGTCGGATTCCAACGAATTTCAACATGGTTGCCCACGGACGGAGTGTGAGCTAAAGGATTGAGCGGCACGACCGCGGCAAGTCGATGCGTCGCGGAGAGAACTGGGAGAACAGTGGTGCGCAGCGACCCAGGGCAGGCTATGATGTCGGCACTCGCTCCAAAAAGACAAATCTGAGGTCGGCACATTGGCGAAGGAATCGTCGAAGATCTTTCCCGTAGCACTGATTGCTGGATTGCTGCTCTTCGGAGTGGGGTGCGCGCCGCTGGCAGGTGGACACGGGCAAGTTGCGTTTGCAGCGGTGCGGTGGATGGGGCTGGCAGCGCTTGCGTATGCAGGAATTCAGCGGAGTTCGCTGACATTCTGGATCTTCTTGGCGATGTTTGTGGGATGGGAGATTGGGCTGGATTGGCCGGGGTTTGCGGCGCATCTGCGGGTGTTGAGCGACATTTTTCTGCGGCTGATCAAAGTGATTGTGGCCCCGCTGATACTGGGAACGCTGGTGACGGGCATTGCGGGACACGGCGACCTGAAAAAAGTGGGACGCATCGGCCTGAAAAGCCTGATCTATTTTGAAGTGGTGACGACGATTGCGTTGTTCATTGGCGTGGCTGCGATCAACCTGACGCGTGCGGGTGAAGGGCTGTCGCTGCCGGCGGCTTCGGCAGAACAGAGGCCCCAAAACGTGGCGCCGCTGAAGTGGGACGATTTTCTGTTGCATGTGTTTCCGGAAAACATCGTGAAGGCAGTGGGGGAGAACCAGATATTACAGGTGGCGGTGTTCGCGGTGTTGTTTGGCATCGCGCTGACGCGCGTTCCGGAGAAGTTGCGGCAACCGATGCTGAGCGTGGCGGAGTCGTTGACGCAGGCCATGTTCAAATTCACGAATATCGTGATGTATTACGCGCCGATTGGCGTGGGAGCGGCGATGGCGTACACGGTAGGGCACATGGGAATCAGCGTGCTGCTACCACTGGGGAAACTGTTGTTGACCGCGTACGGCGCCTTGCTGGTGTTCCTAATTTTTGTGTTGCTTCCTATCGTGCTGCTGGCGCGACTGCCGCTGGTGCGGTTCCTAAAGTATGTAGCCGAACCGGCCACGATTGCATTTGCTACCAGCACCTCAGAGGCAGCGCTGCCGCGCGCGATGGAGTGCATGGAGGAGTTCGGAGTGCCGCGGGAAATTGTGGCGTTCGTAATTCCGGCGGGATACAGCTTCAATCTGGATGGCTCGACGCTGTACCTGGCGATGGCGTCGATCTTCGTGGCGCAGGCTGCGGGGATTCACATGGGATGGACGGAGCAGCTGTTCATGGTGTTTGCGCTGATGTTGACGAGCAAAGGAATCGCCGGTGTGCCGCGCGCGACTCTAGTGGTGTTGATGGCCACGGCGTCTACATTCCACCTTCCGTTTGAACCCATCTTCATGATCCTCGGCGTGGACACGCTAATCGACATGGCGCGCACGTCGTTGAATGTAACCGGCAACTGCCTGGCCAGTGCGGTAATCGCACGATGGGAAGGAGAGCTGCTCGAGCCGAAAGCGTCTGCGTCGCTCGAGTCTTTGTGAGATCCTCCGAGACGCAAACTGCGCGTCCCTCAGGATGATACCCTGGCAGGCAAACGACGCGGCTCCCCGGATGGCCCGATGGTGGGCGTTATGCGATGCGGGAGACGAACCGCCAGGAGAGGAGCAGGGATACCACAGTCGTGACTAACGCTATCAACACCCAGGATGCAGCATGCCACAGAGGCTGAGATGGCGGGCGGGATGCTCCGCACCCGGGCAAAGCGCGCTTCCCAGGGAAACGGAATCGG
>Ga0210406_10001185_pt1 | contig 32999 bp, 28 predicted proteins | sample IncBWC30MmetaG_FD_155454 | JGI IMG/M metagenome (GOLD analysis project Ga0210406, IMG submission 155454) | Forest soil microbial communities from Barre Woods Harvard Forest LTER site, Petersham, Massachusetts, United States - Inc-BW-C-30-M | ecosystem: Environmental > Terrestrial > Soil >... | reverse complement strand
CAGCAAGAAACTCCGTACGCACTCCAAGAAGTAGAACTACTCTCTTGGCTTCAGTTCGGAGAGGCTTACTCGGCTTTGCGGGGCTGGCGCCCCATTCCGGCCGCTCTTCTGTCCCATTCCGTCTTACAATGTTCCGGGACCGAAGATATTTCCCTTCCAACTAAACGACTCCAAACAAGCTGGAGCCGTCCCACTCAGGGTAAATGCTTCCCTGACAAACACCGAAGTATAGGGAATAAATCGCATCCTGTCAAATCTTTCGCAACATTCGCAAAAATAGCCCTGTGGAAATTGGTCACTTGGCACCATTCTTGCCCACGTCGACCCTTCCTCTCTCCAATGCATACCCAGTCCGGAGAAAAAGGACACTTCAGCCTCGAACAGGACCTTCGGCCAAGAACCAAGCTATATTATTGATATACAATGGCTTAACTGAGATCGCTGGCCCGGCTATTTCATTTCCGCAGGTGCCGAGGCCGACTTCCAAGCCTTATCTACGATATGCCGGGGGATGGCCATTCGCCCACCCAAGACGACCTGATACCCATCCCGAATGACCATGTCCACCTTCGCCAGATCGTCCAGATTCTCGTCCGGCCTGCCGTTCACTACCAAAACGTCCGCCAGCTTCCCCGCCTGCAACGTTCCCAGGCGGTCATCCATATCCAGGATCTCGGAGTTCGTTTTTGTTGCCGCCACCAGCGCCTCCGGAATACTCCAACCAGCGTCCACAAAATTTTTCAGCTCCCGGATGTACGGCCCCGGCATGTAGCGGTACCAATGCAAGATCAAATCCGTTCCGACACCGCACTTGATTCCGGCCTTGCGCAAGCGCTTCAACATTTCGAGATTGGCATCTTTGGAAAAAGTGAATCGCCGGGACGTCGATCCGAAGTAACCTCCCCATTCGTCGAAAATAATTTGGTAAGGAATGAGTGTCGGATCGGCCGCCACGCCCTTCTTCGCCATCAATTGAATTGTCTCTTCGCTTCGCGGCAGCGGATGCTCGATGGTGTCCGCGCCGGCTTCCACAGCCCGCTGGATGTAGAACGTTTCCGAATCCACCGTGACTTTCAATCCCAGTTCGTGCGCTTCCGTGACCGCCGCTTTGATCTCCTCCGCGGAAAAGTGGCTGCCCAGCTTGATCACATCCGCGCCCTTGTGAAACTGCTCGCGCACCGCTTGTCTCCAATCGTCCGGTCCGGAAGCCAGCCGCGTCGCGCCCATCCTCAAGATCAATTCATCCGGAGTATTTTCCGTGGAATGCCCGCCTTCCCCGGTGATAAACGCACCAGCCGGAAACACTCGCGGACCAGGAATACGATTCTCGCGCACCCATTCCTTCAAACGAAAGGGCACGTCACCCTGCGAGCCGACATCGCGCACACTCGTAATTCCGCTCTCGATGAAATAACGCAGTTTCTCGGCGCCGCGCAGCGTGGCATCTGCTTCGTTCAATGCCAATCCAAAATTTTCCTCGTTCAACGGGTAAGTCAGGTGGGTGTGCAGATCGATCAGCCCTGGCAAAACTGTCTTTCCGGAGACATCGATCACTTGCGCGTCTTTCGGCCAGTCGCTGGAGTTGGCCGGCAGTATCTTCACAATTTTGTTTCTCTCAATGACCAGCGTGCCCTCGTGCGCCGGCGTTCCCGTGCCGTCAAAGATTCTTCCCCCGCGAAGAACGAGCGTGCCTTCCGGTCCGCGCGGTCCCGGCTTCACCACGATGCGCCGCGGGTCATCGCTCACTTGCGTTTTCGGATCGAGGAACTTTCTGCGATCTTGAGGCTTCTCTTGCGTCCAGCTACAAGTGCTGAAAAACAATGCGAGGAACATCACCACGAGCGCTTTCGTCTTCATCCGCGAGTCCTCCAGGGACCCGTGTCATATCACAGTTCTTCCCATTCTTCGCTGCACAAAAAACTCGGGCGGCACGCTCATCACGTGCCGCCCGTCAAACTTCCAATCCAATTTTTAACCCCTCCTGGCTAGTTCGGTGGCGCTTCTTCTTTCTTTTCGGCCTCCGCGAACTCCTTGGGCCACAACCCAAACGCCTTCAGCAGCTCGTCTTGATGCTGGGCCTTCAGCATCTTCGCGGTCTTTTCCGCCGGCCATGGCGAAGCAAATCGCTCCGGCCGGTCCGCGATCCAATACGCCGTAAGCGCCATCAGGGTGGCGTTTTGCACCAGCACATCAGGCTTTACCGCCTCCAGCGCGTCGGCCGAAGAATGATGGGTGTATTTGTAATCCGGAGAATCCTGATCCATGTTAATCCCCGGCAGTCCAGCCATGGAAAACGGCAGAGTGTCGGTCCCGTTTTCAACCTTGTCGTTGACGGCGATCTCGCGAATGGAAGAAAGTGACTTGGCGAATGGCCGGAAGCTTGCCACCAAGTCATCGCGGCCACCCAGATTGAACTCCTTCACCGGCCCCTGCCCGTTATCCAGCACCACGTTTCCCAAGTGATTGGGCATTTCCGCGCGATGTTGCTTCATGTAGGCAAAAGAGCCGTCAAGCCCTTGCTCCTCACCGGTGAACAACACAAAGCGAATCGTCCGCCGCGGTTTCATACCCGATCGCAGAATCGCTTCCGCTGACCCCAGCACGCTCGCTGAACCCGTTCCGTTGTCCGTGGTGCCCTCGGAAAGATCCCAGGAATCCAGATGCGCTCCAACGACCAGCACCTGCTCCGGATTTTCCCGTCCGCGAATCTCTCCCACCACATTCGCCGATTCCACCGGCCCGTTCGAAAATGTGTTTTGCACGTTGAAGCGCACGCGCACTTTTTTCCCGCTCGCTACATACCGTTCCAGCTGCCCCTGATCCTCGGCGGTCATCGACACGACCGGAACCGTAAAATCGGCGTCGAATCCAAGAATCCCCGTGTGTGTCAGGTTCAATCCCGAAGCCTTCGATCCCGCCTGGCCACCGATCACCGCGACAGCTCCCGCCTTCCCCGCCGCTTTCAGGAAATCGCCGAAGATGGCGAACAGCAAATCCCCGCTTTTCTTTGGCACGCCCTGCATCACCACCAGCACAACCTTCCCCGAAAGCTGCGAAGCGTTCCTGACTTCTTCATCGATGTCGAAGAGATTCGCCGTCACTACTTCCCCTTCCGCTCCCCCTACCGGCGTCGACCCCGTCCAACCCATCGCATCAACGTGCAGCGGCCGATGGATCGGCTCTAGCATTTCCGCCTGCGCCGTGCCGCGCGTCCATCCTCGCCATAGCTGGTATTTCTCTGTGTGCACGTTTTCGAGGCCCATGGCCTTCATCTTGGCCACCCCCCACTGTTCGGCTCTTCGCTCCGCAGGCGATCCCGTCACGCGCGAGCCAATGTCATCGCTCAGCTCGGTGAGGTACTGAAACGCGTGCGAGTCCATCATCCCTTCGCCCGCAATCTTCACGAGCGCCGGCTTCGTCCCGTCCTCATCCGGCCCCTTCGGTGCTCGATTGTCCGCCCACGCCGCCCACGCGCCGCCCAATGAAAAACCCAGTGCCGCCACCGCCACTCTTGCCAGGATACGTCGCATCCGCGTTCTCCTCGCGCCATTCGCGCACACAAACTCTATCACGCACTCAGACGCCCCCGCCGCCGTTCCGTTTTCTCCCTCTCGTGCAGCCATTTCTTCGCAGGCTCTCCGTCTTCTCTGTGAACTCTGTGTTCTCTGTGCCCTCTGCGCTAATTTTTTTGCTTTTTTCTTCCGCCGGCCATCTCACTCACTCATGCATATTCGGCAACCCCCTCGCAGCCTTCTCTTTACCCACCTCCCTGCTCGACCTAAACTTCCTCCGAGGCCAACTTGAGACCCCTTCCCGGTTTTCGTCCGCTTTTGTGCGCGTTGAGCGTGCCGTTTCTTCAGATTTTCTTGACCATTGCTTTCACTCAGGCTCAGCAAGCTCCCCAAAAGCCAACCGAAAAACCCACCGCGAGCGCTTCAACTCCCGCCGAGCCTCAAAACCCCGCTCAATTCGAGCTCCTCGAAACCAAGTTCCGTTTCGAAGCTAACGGCGACTCCCGCAAAGAAGTCCACGCCCACGTGCACATCAACTCTGAACTCGGCGTCCGCCAGTTTGCCCGACTCAATTTCGACTACAACCGCTCCTTCCAATCAGTAGAAATCCCGCTTGTCCACATCACCCACCCCAGCGGCGGCACCGCCGACATCCTTCCCAGCGCCATCACTGACAATCCCAATCCCGCCGTCGTCAACGCCCCCGCCTACCAGGATGTACGCGTCAAGTCCGTCCGCATCCTTGGCCTCGAGCCCGATGACAACCTCGAATACCGCGTCATCACCACGACCACGCACCATCCCCTCGCCCCCGATTTCTGGCTCGACCATTCCTTCGACCGCACCGGCGTCGTCTCCGAAGAGTTGTTTGAGATTGATGTTCCTCCCGCGCGCCAGATCCAAGTGCGAATCAATCCGGCGACTCCAGCGAGCTCAACCGACAAACCTGCCACCGGTATGACCGTTTATCAGTGGCGTGTGAATGCCATTCAGCTCAACAACTTGGTCAAAGGGTCCCCACAATCGCAATCCGATGTCGTTCTCACCACATTCGCTGGATGGCAGCAACTCGCGGGTCGTTTGCGGAATCTCTTAAAGCCCTCTGGGAAGTTCTCATCCGAGCTCTTCGCAATGGCTGATCAGCTTGCAAAGGTTCCGACCGCTGACCCCGCGACCACACCGAGCCTTCGTGCCCAGGCTTTTTATACCTTCGTTTCGCAGAAAATCACGACGGTCGATCTTCCGCTCGGCTCCACGGGATTCAAGACTCGGAATCCTTCCGAAGTTCTTGCCTCGGGCTATGGCACTCCAGAAGACAAGTACGTTCTGTTCGCAGCTCTCGCGGATAATTTTTTTGGCCCTGCTCGAATTGGTCTGATCTCCAATTCTGCCGTCGACTTGGAAACTTCGCTTCCTCTGCCCACTAGTTTCAATCATGTGCTTACGATGACAGGCTGGCCCTCGATAAGCTTTTGGCTCGATCTGAACGTCGAAGTCGCACCTTATCAGGTCATTCCCTCTCAATTTCGCGGCAAGAAGGCCCTTGTGGCGGGACCGGCCGTAACTGAGTTATGGCAGGATGTGCACAATTTCTTGCCATTCCATGCCAGGCAGAATGTCTCGATCGACGCTTCAATTACATCCGTGGGGATGCTTAGCGCCAAAGTTCATTATTCATTGCGCGGAGACAACGAGCTGCTCCTCCGCGTTGGCTTCCATCAAACTCCGAAAGATAAATGGAAGGAGCTTGCCCAACTGCTTTCGCTCTCGGACGGCTTCCGTGGACAAGTAACCAGCGTGACTGCGTCTGATCCCTATGCCACACGCGAGCCGTTTACCGTCGATTACGAAATCACTCAGCCTAAATTCGTGGACTGGTCGAAAAAACCTATTCGCATGCCTGCCTTGCTTCCGCAATTAGGCCTGCCTGATCCTCCTGCGAAACCCGCTCCAGGCTCCGCCACAGCTCCCATCGAGCTTGGTACGCCGCTCGAGGTTGAAACCAAGATGACTCTGCGCCTTCCCCCCGGCACGGACGTCGCGGCCCCCACCGGCACTTCCGTCCAGCGCGACTACGCTACCTTCGCCTCCCAATACTCCATCAAAGGCCTGACCATCACCGCCTCCCGCCACATCAACTTCCTCCTCCGGCAGGTTCCCGCCGACCGCGCCGCCGACTACAACGCGTTCCTCCGTGCGGTTCTCAGCGACCAGGCTCAAGACTTTACTCTCGAGCGCGAGTCGGCGCCGGCGGCTCTGAATCCGAAACCTTGAATTTCCAAATGGCTGGAATCAGCGTAGCGACATCGGTGGGGGTACACCCCCGGGCAGTTCATATGAATATCAAAGGAAAGGACTTACGAAATTTGCATTTTCGTAAATTACTGATTCTAAAGGAAATGGTTTTGGGGGAAATGGCTCTGGACTGATAAGGTGAAGCCTATAAAAAGAAAAGCAGGAGCAAGCTCCCGCACTCCAAACGGAGTTATCTACGAGGGTAAGTGTAGCACAATTTAAGGAAAAATCAAGAGGGAATTTTGGTTTTTTGAATCCTTATTGTTCTGAATTGAAATAGAAGAACTTACGGCAGATTGAAATGGGATCTAGCGGAGCTCGAGAATCTCTCGCTCCTTCGCGGCCGACAAATCCTCGATCTTCTTGGTTTCAGCGTGCGAGATCTTTTCCATTTCGTCCAGCGCGCGTTTCTGTTCGTCCTGGCTGATCTTCTTTTCTTTCTCCAGCTTGTCGATGGCTTCCTTGACGTCGCGCCGGATGTTGCGCACCGCTGTGCGGTGATTCTCCAGCGCCTTATGCAGGTGCTTCACGATTTCTTTGCGGCGCTCTTCGGTTGGCGCCGGCATCGGCACGCGCACCACTTTGCCATCGTTGGTAGGGTTCAGCCCCAGGTCCGAGGTCCGTATAGCTTTGTCGATCAGTGGCACCACACTTGGGTCCCACGGAGAAATCACCAGCAACGTCGCCTCCGGCACCGCCACCGTGCCCAGTTGATTCACCGGCATGGGCGTCCCGTGATAATCCACGCGGATCGATTCCAGGATGGAAGCATTGGCCCGCCCGGTGCGCAGTGTTGCCAGCTCCTTGCGAAAATCATCCACTGCCTTTTCCATTCTTACCTTGCCTGCAGCAATCGCATCTTTCGGCGTCATGTCTTCCTCATCGAATCAATTTTCCCGCTCGACCCGGTTATCAGTTTTCAGTGCACAGTATTCAGTAAAAACAAGAACGATTAGAGGAATCGCAATTCAACTAAACTCAGCTCCTTCTCGCACCGAAATCCGGCCACTGCAAGGGAACATATTCCAGTTTCTTCTCTTACTGACAACTGAGAACTGCCTCACGCCGGCGACACCTTGGAACCCACGCGCTCCCCCAGTACCACGCGCTTGAGATTCCCCGGCCGGTTCATATTGAACACCACGATCGGCATGCCGTTGTCCATGCACAGCGAAATTGCCGTCGAGTCCATCACCTTCAGATTCTGGCTCAGCACTTCGCGGTAGGAAATTGCCGCAAAAAATTTCGCGTCCGGAATCTGCTCTGGATCAGCGTCGTACACGCCATCCACGCGCGTGGCCTTCAGAATCACGTCCGCTTTGATTTCCATCGCGCGCAACGCCCCGGCGGTGTCCGTCGAAAAATAGGGATTCCCGGTGCCCGCCGCAAAAATCACCACGCGGTCTTTCTCCAGGTGCCGCACGGCGCGCCGCCGGATAAACGGCTCGGAAACTTCTTTCATCTCGATGGCGCTCAGCACGCGAGTGAATACGCCTTCTTTTTCCAGAGCGTCCTGCAGCGCCAGTGCATTGATTACCGTCGCAAGCATGCCCATGTAATCGCCGGTCGCGCGGTCGATTTCAAAACCTTTTTGCCGCGCACCGCGGAAGATGTTTCCGCCGCCGACCATGATCGCCGTCTGCACACCTAGCGCGTGCACCCCTTTCAGCTCGCGCGCAATAGCCTGAATCGTCTCCCCATGAATGCCGAATCCCTGCGGCCCCTGGAACGATTCTCCGGAAAGCTTCAGCAAGATTCTTTTGTACGCCGGCTTGGCTTTTTTCACCACTCTCTTACCAGCCTTTTTCGTCGCAGCCATGAGTCTCCGTTCGCGCCATCTGAAATCACCGGAATTGTAACAAACTATCTCCGCCCCCGCACATCTGTGGAGCTGGGTTTAAGTGCCGCAAGCCAAAAAAAGCGCCCCGGTTGTTGGGCCGGGGCGTTGGAGTTCTTTTCAGATGATCAGGAAATTACGAGTTGACCGTCACAGGAACCGGTGCAGTCTCTGGCCCTGCTGAGGCGCCGCCGACTTCTCCGACTTTGAAGCGCACGAAGCGCCGGATCGAGATGTTTTCGCCGAGCTTGATGACCGCCTGGGCGATCATCTCGCCGATAGTCACGCTCTCGTCCTTGATATAGTGCTGTTCGTAGAGGCAGTTTTCCTCGTAGAACTTTTCCATCTTACCGTTGACGATTTTCTCGACGACATTTTCGGGCTTGCCTGTGGCGAGCGCCTGCGCCTTGTAAATGTCGCGTTCTTTCTCGAGCATCTCCGGCGTCACTTCCTCGCGACGCACGTAACGCGGATCCAGCGCCGCGATGTGCATGGCGATGTCGTGCGAAAGCTGCTGGAACGCATCGGTGCGCGCCACAAAATCGGACTCGCAGTTCAGCTCCACCATTACGCCGATTTTTCCGCCAGCATGGATGTAGCTGCCCACCAGGCCCTCGCTAGCTTCGCGTTGCGCCTTCTTGGCCGCGGCCGCCTGGCCCTTCTTGCGCAGAACGCTGATGGCTTTCTCAATGTCTCCGCCCGCTTCCACGAGCGCTGCGCGGCAATCCGCAAAACCGGCGTTGGTCCGCTCGCGCAATTCTTTCACGAGTTGAGCTGGGATTTGCATAGCTGGCTGTTGTGTGCTCATCCTTTTTCTCTTTGCTGATTGGCAATTTCTTGTTTATTTCGTTTGCTTGCAAAACGGCCCGCACCGAATCGCTCGGCGCGGGCCTCTGAAACTTGTTACCCGCGCAATGGCTTAGATTTTTTCGTCGTCGGGAGGAACAGTGGCTTCCGCAGTTTCGACAGGCTCCGCCGGGGTTTCCACAACGCCCTCGACGAAGTCGCCTTCCTGCTTTTCGTACTGTTCGTACGCGCTGGTATCCACGTACTCGACGCCGTCGACCAGAGCCTGATCCTCGGCGGCCTTCTGCTCGGCCACTTGCGACTGCTGGTAGGCGTTGTGGCCTTCCTGCACGGAATCGGCAATCTTGGTCGTGAACAGGCGGATGGCGCGCAGCGCGTCATCGTTTCCGGGAATAATCCAGTCGACCACGTCTGGATCACAATTCGTATCCACAACCGAAACGACGGGCACGCCCATGCGGCGCGCTTCCTTCACGGCAATTTCTTCCGCGTTGGAATCGATCACGAACATGGCGTCCGGCAACTGAGTCATGTTCTCGATGCCTTCGAGATTCTGAAACAGGTGCTTCATCTCGCGGTCCAGCCGCGCTTGCTCCTTCTTGGAAAGCTCTTTGATGCGGCCATCTTCGTTCATGGCCTTCAGCAGCTTCAGGCGCTTGATGGATTTCTGCAGCGTCGCCCAGTTCGTCAGCGTGCCGCCCAGCCAGCGGTGATTCACGAAAAACGCACCGCAGCGCTTCGCCTCTTCGGCGACCGCTTCCTGGGCTTGCCGCTTGGTGCCCACAAAAAGAACGTTTCTGCCTTGCCCGGAGAGTTCGCTCACAAAGCGGCTCGCCTCGCGGAACATCTTGAGGGTTTTCTGAAGATCGATAATGTGAATGCCGTTGCGTTCGCCGAAAATGTACTCCTTCATTTTCGGGTTCCAGCGCCGCGTCTGGTGACCGAAGTGAACTCCGGCCTCCAGCAATTCTTTCATCGTAATTTCTACTGCCAAGTTTCCTCCTAATAGGATAGCTGTTTGCGGTGGCGGTCCTTCAAGTTACGAAGTCGTCGCCACAGAACAGCCTCTTGCCGGCTCCTTGCCGGCCGTGATCTCAGCGAGCCAACTTGCGTCAACCCGCTGGAGCTCGGAACAGCCCCGGCATCGCCAGGGCTGCAAACTTTAACGCTTCGTGAACTGGAAGCGCTTGCGCGCGCCCTTCTGCCCGTACTTCTTGCGTTCCTTCATACGCGAATCGCGCGTCAAAAAACCGTTCTTGCGCAGTGCCGGCCGCAGCTCCGGATTGAACCGCGAGATTGCCCGCGACAATCCCATGCGCACCGCGCCCGCTTGTCCGCCAACGCCGCCGCCGTGCGCGGTCACAACCACATCTACCTGGTCGGCGATATTCGTGAACTTCAGCGGCTCGACCGCGTCATGCTTCCACGCGTGATTCGGAAAATACTGTTCAACCGTCCGTCGGTTGATGGTGAACTTGCCGGTCCCGGGACGCAAGAACACGCGCGCCACCGATTCCTTGCGGCGTCCCGTTCCCAGAAACCAAGTTTGTGTGCCCGATAGGGGCGTGCCCGTAGAACCCAATGTTCCTCCTAGCGATGGATGGCTGCCCGGCAGCCATCTCGATACCACTCCGCAGAGCAGCAAATTTCCGTTCCGCTGCTTTGCGGATCAATCTCAAACTTCACGCCTGCTTATTCCCCGCTAAGGCACCACTTAGTAGGAACAGCTACGTGCGGAAAAAATCCTGCTTACAGCGTTACCGCTTGGGGCTTCTGCCCCGCGTGCCGCGCCAGACCTGCGGCGTCCCGGTACACGCGCAACTTCTTCGCGCGCCGCGCGCGCAGCTTGTTCTTCGGCAACATGCCGAGAACTGCCTCGCGGATCATCCAGTCCGACTTGGACTCGCGCAACCGCTTCGCCGGCACTTCCTTCAACCCGCCGGGATACCCGCTGTGCGAATAATAAATCTTTTGCTCGACCTTGTTTCCGGTCATGCGAACTTTGTCGGCGTTAATCACGACCACGTGGTCGCCCGAATCCAGATATGGAGTGAAGCTCGGGTTGTCCTTGCCCATGAGCATGCGCGCGACCTTAGTCGCCAGGCGCCCCAGGACCACGTTGGTGGCATCCACTACAAACCAGTTTGCGCCCACTTTTAGGGCTTCGGCTTCTTCACCTTTGGCTACGTACGTCCTCATTGCGCTCAGTCACACCTTTCCCTGTAGAGACAAACTCTAATATTAGGGTTCGAGAGCATTTTTGTCAACGAAGAGTTGCCGGATAGAGCTCGTTAGGCTGTGGATTCGGAGGGCAGTTTGAGCCATGCGAGGACAAAGATAAGGAGGGCCACGGAAAGGAAGGTGGTCGGGATGATGAAGAAGTAGCGGAGTGCCACAACGACCATGACAGCCAGCCAGAGAATGTTGACCAGGGAGATGCGTTTCAGGAGGGCGGCACGTTCCTTAACAAGAGAGAGGTCGAAGAGGCCGAAGCCGAGAGCAGCGAGCATAAAGGAAATGCTGAAGCCGGTCAGGAAGTTGTCCATGCTGCGCATGGCGCCCAGGGCGTTGAACTTGTAATTGGACATGAGGTCGAGCAACTGGCGCTCGGTCTCGTTAGCGGGCGTTTGCTTATTGATGAAGGAAAGAGAATGTACCGCGCCCATAAGCAGCAACCAGATGGCGCCCGCGAGGAAAAGACGTCTGCCCCATTTGTCAGTCATGCCGAAAGTTTATACCACGAAGTGGGAGTTTTGGGAGTGCGGCGGCTTGCGGCCGCTTTTCTGGCAACCACATTTCCGCGGCGAAGAGGCGCGTTGTTGGGCTTCATGCGCCGGTGCCGGAAGAAAAGCGGGAGCAAGCTCCCGCACTCCCAAAAAGGGGCGGCGAGTTTAGGCGCGCGAGACTGGGATCCAGACTTGCATGGGAGTTGCAGTGCGATTAGCCCACGCGTAGTAAGGAATAAGTGTAAGCGAGACGAGATTGGCTTTCCGAGGCTCGCCGGAATAGTGGAAGTATAGTTGGTGGTGCTCCGCCGATTCGCCAAAGGCCGCGCCGGCGTGGCGCAACACGAGGACGCCGCCAAGCAGGTCCTTCTGAAATTCTTCCTGGAACGACGCGTTCGAGTTCTTTCCCAGCTTCAAGGCCACATCCTTCAGAGCTACACCCTCAGACTGGTCGATTTGTTCCAAGCAATAGACCAGCGGTCCGCGCTGCACGGCAACACGGCCATTGTTCTCGATGACTTGTGCGTTCGCCTCCAGAAGCTGAGGTTGCATATTGAATTTCGCGCGGATGACATCGCCGCCGGACCAACGGCGCCGAATCGGAAGATACTGGCCGGGAGTGGCGCCGGAGACTGGCTTTCCATTGACGGTCACTTGGACGCTGTCGGTCCATCCGGGGATTCGCATGAAGAAGGTAAACTCGGTGGGTTCGGCAGGGGCGATAGTGATTTCCGCGCTGCCATCCCACGGATAGTTTGTCTTCTGGCGGACCTTCAAGCCGATACCGTTTTCGAGGTGCCAGTCCAGTTGCGAATTGTCGAAGAAGTGGAGATAGATGCCCTCACTGCTGGTGCTGTAGAAATATCCCGGCAGCGACGCGAAGGTGCGCTCCAGATTCGGCGGGCAGCAAGTGGTGTCGTACCAATCGTTGCGAATTTTGTCACCACCGGAAGGATCAAACGCCAGCGGATTGCGGTAGCAGTAGAGCGTGCCGTCCAGGGACATGCCGGAATTGACGCCGTTGTATAGCGCGCGTTCTATCACGTCGGCGAATTTGGCTTCCCCGGTGACGGCCAGCATGCGCCAATTCCACATCATGTTTCCGATGGCCGCACAACTTTCTCCGTAAGCGCGGGCGTTGGGCAATTCGTAAGGATCACCGAACGCTTCGCCGTCGCTGCGCGCCCCAACTCCCCCGGTGACGTACATTTGCGATTTGACGAGATCATTCCACAAAACGTCGAGAGTCTTCCAATAGGCGGGATCGCCGGTTTCCAGGTAATAGTCGGTGGCGCCGCAGCAAGCGTACATGGCGCGCACCGCGTGACCCTCGAGATGGGTTCGCGAGGTGAATGGAGTCCCGCAAAAATGATAGACGTAATCCCCCGGTTGAACATGAATCCGCGAATCGCCCGCGAGGAGGTAGCCGGCAAGATCGACGTGGCGCTTGTCGCCAGTCATTCGAAACAACTCGACCAAGGCCAATTCCATTTCTGGATGGCCGGAGAACAACGGTTTCTTATCCGGGCCCGGACCAAAATTGGGGAGTAGAAAATTATTTACAAAACGGATTCCCGCATCCAGCAAAGTTCGATCGCCGGTAGCGCGATAGTAGGCCGTCGCCCCTTGCAGGAAATGGCCCATGTTGTAGAGCTCGTGGCCCCACTGCTGGACCTTCGGCTCCATCCGCTGAGAAGCATGCTCGCCGACATAGTAGGTGTTCAGGTATCCGTCGGGCTGCTGCGCCGCAATGACATCTTTCGTAATTTTGTCGACGGCAGCGCGGAGTTCGGGACGATCGCCGGATTGCAAAGCGAAGCCGGCAGCTTCCGTCCATTTGTAAACATCGGAATCGGAATACACCGGGCCACGCTGCGCGGCAGTGCTTTTGCCGGTGAGGCGGCGAAAATTGTCCATGCGGCCGTTGGCTTCCAACAGTTTTTCCATCGAAGGAATGCTTTTGCTGACGTTGACTTCGCGGCGCTGGGCCCAGAAACCAGTTTCGATGGTGACGGCGTGCACCGGCACGTTTCGCAGCTTAGCGTATGGGGACTTCGCGAGATTGAGAACGCCCTGGTCTCGCCAAGGTGGAGTGCTCGTGAGGGCGACCGAAGATTGGGCGGAGATTTCAGGCGCGCCAACTCTGGCCACGGTGAAACCCGCGAGAAGTTCGCGGCCCGGCGGCAAGCAGGAAATGGTGGCGGCGGAGAGTGCTGAGGATACAAACTGCCGGCGTGAAACACCTGGTCTCTTGCTCATGATGCGTTTACTCCTTGCCGCTCCCCCCGCGGAATCGTTCGAGTGCGAATCATAACTCAACGGGTAGCCGTCAAGCCGCCGCTGAGAGAAAAAACGGCTGGCCGACTTCCGTGCGCCTGCTTCGCACTACCTGCCGGAATCAGCTAACGTGCTCACGGCGTATTGCTGGCCAAGGCATCGAGAATTCGTCAGGATTCTACTCTTTCCGGGAGGCTGGAGGCGGGCGGGGGCCAAAAATGTGCTTTCCAAAAGGAGCCCTTTTTGGTAGGCTTTTGGTCAAGCGGTGTCCCCCCGTAGTCGGTTTTGCCATGCTACGAACTGATCTCGATACGCCCTTACTGACCAGCCCGTCGTACGCCGCGAGGCCCGCTTTCCATTTTGTCAGGCTTACCTGCTCCGGAATTCTCATCATCTCTTGCACTGTTTTTGGCTTTTCTCAGTGTTATGCCCAGGATGTTGCTGACGCCGCGCGCCAAGCGCAGGCCAGGAAGCAAAATCAGGAAAAAAAATCGAAGCACGTTTATACCGATGATGATCTAAAGCGCGCGCAGATTCTTACTCCTGAAGATCGCGCTGAGGTCGAAGCACGGAAGTTGCAACAGCCTCCTCCAGGTATGGAAGAAGCACAAGACCCGCTCGATGCGCAGGCGCTTCCTGCCGACGCTCCTCTCGGTGACGTCGCTCGCCGCTACCGCAAGCAGAGGGAGTCGCTCCGACTGCAGCAAGCCGCGCAGTTCCATCTTCCATTCGTCGATGAGCCGGCGCACGCCACTCCCAAGCCCTCTGTACTTGCTGCCATTAAACCTCCGGTGCTCGCTTCACCCGAGCCCCCGGTGATGCGGCTGCGTACGGTGATTTCAATTCCGGCCCCGCCGCAAGCCGAACCTTTCCAGCCACCGGTGAAGCGCTCCCCGTTCGATCGCCCGCGAGTTTTCTTGTCGGCTCCGCCGCACGTTGCGCCTTCGCACCCGTTCGCGAATCACGTGACACCGTCTCAGCCGCCGGCGGTAAGCGCCACACCGGCGCGCCCATCAGCTATTCAGGTAGCGCCGACGAAGCCCGTCGCGCCACCTCCCGTCGTTCGCTTGAATCCGCCAACGCGGGTTGCTCCACGCACAACGCCGGCGCAACCGGCCGCACCGGTCGTTGACGCAACGCCTTCGCGACCGTCCACAATGTCGGTGACACCTGGTAATCCGGCTGCTCCGACGCCTGACTTTAGCGCAATGCCTTCTCCCACGCCCGCCGTTCGCGTGGCCCCCGCGCAGCCGGCCGCGCCCGTCATCTCCATTGCGCCTTCGCAACCATCCACTCTCTCGGTGACCCCTTCTAAACCGGCTGCTGCCATGCCTGACTTCAGCGTGATGCCTTCTCCTGCATCCGCTATTCGCGTGGCGCCAGCGCAACCCGCAGCACCCCCAGTACCCACGGCGCCTTCGCATCCATCGGCCATCTCCGTGTCACCCTCGAAACCGGCCGCTCCCGCGCCTGACTTTACAGTTATGCCTTCCCCCGCGCCGGCCGTTCGCGTCTCGCCAGCGCAGCCCGCAGCGCCAATAGTTCGTCCCACACCTTCGAAGCCGTCCGTCCTTGGCGTAACTCCTTCCCAACCTGCCGCCCCCGTTATTCGAGTTGCGCCAGTACAGCCGACCGCTCCCGCACGTCCCGCCCCCGCGGGCCCAGAGAAACTGAACGTAATAACAGTCCAGCCCGGTGACTCACTCTGGAAGCTCGCACAGCAGAACCTAGGCGAAGGTCTTCGCTGGCACGATCTGGTTTCTGCAAATCCAGCCATTGTTGACCCAAACCACATCGTTGCGGGCTCCCACATTTTCCTCCCCGCGATCTCTTCTCGTTTCCGCACGGCCACCAGCATCATCGTTCAAAAGGGCGATACCCTCTCTGAGATTGCCCGCACCCATTATGGCCGCGCCTCCTACTGGGCTTGCATCTCCCACGCCAATCCCGCCATCCACGATGCCAGTCTGATTTACGAAGGCCAGTCTCTGCTCCTCCCCGCCAGCTGCAAACGTTAGATTTTGCGCGTCGCCGATACCTGTCTCCCCCTAAATTCCATATAAAACCACTTCCGGTATTTTGGAAGTGCCTTCCGTTTTTGGAAGCCCGATCCACACTTCAGATTCATCTCCACTGAGGTAAACCTTTAAGGCGCTGATATGACTCCCTTTCGGGCCGGGTGAATAATTTTCCATTCTGGCACTGCGATTGCGAAATCATGGGGCAGCGTCGGAGCGGTTCAGGCGGAGCGTGCACACAGGAGGAGCTGAAAAATGGAAGTTGGATCAAGAAATTTTCTTGGCAATCGCAGTTTTTTGATTCGAGCACTCGTTTTGGCCGTCATTACGGCTGCCTTGGGAAGCAACATTTTCGCGCAGTCCACAGGGGCTTTGAATGGCACGGTGACTGACGCGACGGGCGCGGTCATTGCAAACGCGAAGGTCGTCGCGACCAACCAAGCCACTGGAGTGGAGGCCGCAACGCAGACGGACACTGCCGGGGCGTATCTCCTACCCTCGCTGCCAATCGGAATCTATCGCATTCAGGTGACCGCTCCTGGGTTTCAATCTTCGATCATTTCAAACCTAAAGCTCGACGTGGCAACGGCTGTCACGCAAAACGTTCAACTAACCGTCGGCGTAGCGGCAGAGAAAATCGAGATTGTGGCCGATGCCGCGCTGGTCGATACCACCACCACCGGCGTGGGACAAGTTATCAACGATAAGGTTGTGCAGGAGATCCCTTTGAACGGGCGCCACTTCACGGATCTCAGCTTGTTGACTACAGGCACGGTAACGCCACCAGCAAACGGATTCTTGTCTGCGCCGCTTCGCGGTCAGGGCTCCTTCGGAATTAACACGGCGGGCCAGCGCGAGGATACGACCAATTGGCTGGTCAACGGGATCAACTTGAACGATAACGTCCAGAATCAGATTACCTTCCAGCCACCCATCGATACCCTCGCCGAGTACAAAATCGACAACTCAACGTTCCCCGCTCAATACGGCCGAAACGCAGGTGCTATCGTCAACCTTGCCACCCGCTCTGGAGGCAACGACTATCACGGCGAACTCTTCGAGTTCCTCAGAAACGAAGCGCTCGATGCGCGCAACTTTTTCAATCCCGTTCTCAAGAGTGGGGTGTTCAATCCACAGGCCCCTTTCAAGCGCAACGATTTCGGCGCCACCTTTGGCGGTCCCATCAAGAAGAACAAAGTTTTCTTTTTCCTGGCCTACGAAGGACTCCGCCAGCACCAGAGCCTGACGGTAGCTTCCAGCCGAGTTCCCAGCCAGAATGAAAGAGCCGCCGTAACTTCGGCCGCGATTCAGAAGATCCTTGCGCTCATTCCCGCTGCCAACCTGGTGGGTTCGGGGACTGCCACCGATCCCAACACTTTTAACGCATTTACCGGGGCGACACTGGCCAACGTATCTCTCAACCAGGGGTCGGCCGACATGGACATTCAACTTTCGGACAAAGATCGCGTTCACGGCTACTACGTCGTGCAGAAGGATCTCCGCCAGGAGCCGACTGCCGGTGGCGCGATTAATGCGAACCTCCCTGGGTACGGAGATACGCGCGACGGTTTCCGGCACCTGATGACGTTGAGCGAAGACCACGTTTTTGGCCCCTCGCTTACGAACACTGTCCGCCTAGGGTTCAACCGCATCCATCTGACGTTTACTCCAAACGCGCTGCTTGATCCCACTGCATTCAATATCGCTATGCCGGCGGGCGCTCCGGCAGCTTCGGGAGTCCCCTTCTTCAACATAGGAAATGCGCTCGGCTTTGGCGGTCCAACCGGCGAGCCACAAGGCCGCGGCGACACCACGGGGGTCTTGAACGATGACGTGAGCTGGCTCAAGGGACGTCATACCTTCTACTTCGGTGGGGAAGTGCGCAGAGCTTACAACAACAACATCGCGTTCAATATTGGAAGCTTTACTTTCAACCAGACGGGCGCGGGAGCAACTCTCCAGACCGCGATGCAAAACTTCCTGAACGGGAGCGCTCAAGCGTTCACGGTGCAGCTCGGCTCGGGAAATGACAAGATTCTCCAGCCCTCTTACGACGCATTTGCGCAAGATAGCTTCAAGTGGAAGCCCAACTTCACCTTTAATATCGGCTTAAGATACGCTTGGAACTCCTCGCCATCCGAAAGTGCCGGTCAATTCACGCAGTTCGATCCCACGACGGGAACTCTTGTTTCAGCCCCCAAGCCGTATCACACCAACAACAAGAACTTCCAACCTCGTGTGGGCTTTGCTTGGGACCCCTTTAAGAATGGAAAGACGTCGGTTAGAGCTGCCTATGCCATCATGACCCAGGACCCCACGACCAACATTGTCACGGGTTTGAGCGCAAACCCACCATTCGCTATCCCCATTTCGATCAGCAGCGGCGCCATTGCTGTTGGCAATCCGGGAGGTTCCCTTGGTGTAACGAGTTTGGGTCCTGCGGCCATCAACCCCAATTTCAATGACATGTATGCCCAGGACTGGAACCTGACGATCGATCGCCAGATGACCTCAAGCATGAGCCTCAGCGTTGCCTATGTCGGGTTGAAGGGCACGCACCTTCAATTGAACCAGAATATCAATCAGCCGCTGGTCACGAACAATGTCTATGGTGGGACGCGGCCCTTCCCGACGCTTCCGGCCACAAGCCCAATTCTGCCGGCCCAGTGCACGGCTCCTCATCCAGCTTGCACTCTCGGCACCATCAATCAGGTGAATAGTGGCGGGAATTCGAACTACAACGCCTTGTGGGTCACTCTCAATAAGCACTTTTCCCACGGACTGCAGTTCCTGACGTCTTACACCTATTCCAAGTCGCTGGATTACAACTCTTTGTCCACCGGCGAGACGTACATTATTCAGAATGCCTATAACCCGCGCGGGGATTACGGCCCGTCCGAGTTTGATGTCCGCCACCGCTTCGTCCTCAGCGGATTCTACCAACTGCCGTTCAAGGCCAATCGACTCGTCGCCGGATGGGAAGTAGGCACCGTGTTCCAGGCGCAAACCGGGAACCCACTAAACCCAACCATGTCAATCAATCCGGGTGTCAGCCTGACCGTTCGCCCGAACGTGACCGGGTCCATCAAGACCACGGGAGATCCAGCGGACTGGTTTGGCGCGCTTGGGGTAGCCGCAACCCCGACAACGCCGGCAATCCCGGGATTCTTTGCCTCAGAGTTATCATCCCCCTGCGCTGTTGGCACTACGGGGACATGCCATCCCGGCAATCTGAGCCGCAACGGCGTCACCGGGCCGAGCTTCGTCAACACCGACTTCTCCGTCATCAAGAACACTAAGGTAACGGAGCGATTGAATGTGCAGTTCCGAGGAGAACTTTTTGACATCTTCAATCATCCGAACTTCGGCAATCCGGGACTCACGTTCACTCCCACAAGCACGACGTTCGGCGTAATCAACAGCACACGCTTCCCGACGGGCGATTTCGGATCCGCTCGTCAGATCCAGTTCTCGCTTAAAGTGCAGTTCTAACCAAGCGCGACTTTTCCAGAGGGGCGGGCTCCGGCTCGCCCCTTCTTGTTTGCACCATCGACTTTCCGGCGGCAACGATCCCCACCTTCAGGGGCTTCTCCAACCTTTGCTTCTGAGCTGCGAGCGTGCCTCCTGCTCAGCGGAAAGATGCATTTTTCAGTTACAATAATCACAGGTTGCGAACTGTGTTTGTGAGGTCCAGTTGATTCACGCGAACGTCTTTCATAACGACGCCTTGCTGCCCATCGAAAAAGTACGCCTCTCTCCCGGTCAGGCCGGTCTCATCTGCGGCTGGGGAATCTTCACCACCTTGCGCATCTCTCGCGGCGAGGCATTTGCCTACGAGCGCCACTGGCGCCGGCTCGAAAAAGACGCCGGGATCACCCGCCTGCCCATGCCTTACACCGCAGCCAAGGTGCGAGTTAATTTGCACGAAGTGATTCGCGCCAACAAAGTGACGGAAGGCTGCGCGCGCATCTATTTGGTTTACAACGCCGTGGGTTTCTGGCAGAGCGACGAAAAGAATCCGCAGGTGGATCTCATCATTTACAGCGCCGGCCTTCCCGAACATCGCGGTGTCGTGCGACTGGCCGTGCGTGAACACGGCCGCCACGCGGCGTCTCCGATGGCTGGCGTAAAGAGCATCTCCTGGCTCAATAATGTTTGGGCCGTTTCGGAAGCTGTCAAAGACGGGTTTGACGAAGTCGTGATGCTGAACGAGCGCGGCGAAGTGGCCGAATGCACCTCCGCAAACATTTTCGCAGTGAAGACCGGAAAAATTCTCACTCCGCCGCTCAACTCCGGCTGCCTCGAAGGCGTCACACGCGGCATCCTGATGGAGATTGCGCCGGAAGCAGGCGTTTCCGTCATCGAGCAGGCGCTGCGCCCAGAAGACCTTTACTCTGCCGACGAAGTCTTTATCTCATCCACGAACCGCAATCTCATCAGCGTCGGCGAAATCGCGGGCAACAAAATTCCGACTCCCGGCCCTGTCTGCGAGCGCCTCAACGATCTGTTCGATGCCTATGTCGCCGAATATGTCTCGCGCCGGCTGGCCTCGGCCGCAAGGTAAACATAATGTGGCTTTTCACCAAGAAACAGAAATCGCCCTGCGTACGGCACGCAGTCTTCCCCCCTGGCGTGGCCGCAGCGGCTATGGTTCAGGGACTCTGGCTCTAGATGGCTGGCGATGCGAACTTGACGGCGGTCGGAGTTGCGGCTCCTTCTGACACTGGTGAGAAGACGGTCTTCAAAATTCTTTTAACCATCAGCTTCTGCCACCTATTGAACGACACGATTCAGTCTTTGATGCCGCCGATCTATCCGCTCTTGCAGAGAACATTTCATTTTAATTACTGGCAAGTGGGCCGCATCGCTCTTACTTCGCAACTAACCGCATCGATCCTCCAACCCCTCGTGGGGCTCTACACGGACCGCCGCCCGAAGCCCTACTCACTGGCCGTCGGAATGGGCGTAACGATGATCGGACTCCTGGCCTTCGCCATGGCTCCCAGTTACGGCACGATTCTCGCAGCCGCGGCGCTCGTGGGCGTCGGCTCCGCTGTGTTTCATCCGGAGTCCTCGCGCATCGCACGTTTGGCCTCCGGCGGACAACACGGCATGGCGCAGTCTTTGTTCCAGGTGGGCGGCAACGCGGGCTCGGCACTGGGTCCTTTGTTGGCCTGGGCGTTTATCAGCGGGCAGTCCAGCATCGCGTGGTTTTCGCTCCTAGCCTTGATCGCCATCGTCCTGCTGACCAACATCGGCACATGGTTTCGCAATCATCCCTTGCATCTTCCGAAGCCGGTCACCTCTGACTCCGGAAGTCTTGCCTCTCAACACCCCGCTCCTCCGCGCTCCGTCTTGGCCCCTAGGAAAGTTGCCCTCGCTCTGGCCATTCTTGGAGCCCTCATGTTTTCAAAGTTTTTCTATCTCGCCAGCCTGACGAACTACTACACGTTCTATCTGATGGGCAAGTTTCACCTCACCATTCAAAATGCCCAGTTGCACCTCTTTCTCTTCTTGGCTGCCGCCGCAGCTGGAACGTACATCGGTGGCCCGGTGGGCGATAAAATTGGCCGCAAATACGTCATCTGGGTTTCTATTCTCGGTGTTTTGCCATTCAGTCTGCTGCTGCCCTATTCCAATCTTTTTTGGACCAGTGTCCTCAGCGTGGTAATCGGCTTCATCATCGCCTCCGCCTTTTCCGCCATTCTGGTTTACGCGCAGGAACTCATGCCCGGAAGAATCGGCTTGGTTTCGGGGCTGTTTTTTGGCTTGGCCTTTGGCATGGGCGGCATCGGCGCGGCTCTCCTCGGCAAACTCGCCGACCTCACCGACATCAATTTCGTTTACCGCGTCTGCTCGTTTCTCCCCGTCATCGGCATCCTCACCGCTTTCCTCCCCAACCTAGAGCCCGCTCGGATCAAAGCGTCCGCGCCCCAACCATCAAACGCCTGAAATCACATTGCCTATTCGCTTTAGCGGCGCACCCTGCGGCTCTATGGCTTTGGCAGAGGCCGCTGTCCACAATGGCCGCTTCCGGCTGCAGCGGTTCCACTACTTGACTAGACAGATGACTAGCCATAAGATGCAAAGATAGGAGGAAACCAATGGGTTCTTGGCAGCTCCAAGATGCAAAGGCACGGTTCAGCGAATTCCTCGACGCCACTCTTAAGAACGGCCCGCAGGTCGTCACACGCCGCGGGGTGGAGACAGCGGTCCTTGTCCCCATAGCAGAATGGCGCCGCTTGCAGCAAGCGGCTCGCCCCGGCTTAAAAGCTCTTCTACTGGGATCCGCGGCGCCACGGTTTGAAGATTTGGTTCCGGAACGCGGCAGATTACGGCGACGGCAGCCTGTGGACCTGGAATGAAGCGCTTTCTGTTGGACACGAATGTGGTTTCCGAGCTTCGGAAGCCAAAGCCGCACGGGGCCGTGGTCGCTTGGCTCAATCACTTGCGCGACGAGCAACTCTTTCTTTCCGCAGTAACTTTGGGTGAGCTGCAGGCCGGAATTGAACGGACTCGTGGGCAAGATGAAAAGAAAGCGCTCGAAATCGAGTCCTGGGTAAATCAGCTGGCGGACTCCATCCAGGTTATGTCGATGGATGCGCTCTGCTTTCGAGAATGGGCGCGTCTCATGAACGGCAAGTCGGATACTCTGATGGAGGATGCCATGATCGCCGCCACTGCCCGGGTTCACGGCCTCACAGTGGCGACGCGTAATGAACGCGATTTCGCGTCGCTTGGTGTCACCTTCCTGAATCCATTCTCGCCAAACAGATAACGCGCTGCCCATGCAAGGCTCCTAAACACTACCTCCTTCCCGCATGCTACAATTCCCCGCCGAGTCGCCTATGCCCGATACCGTACCCCTGGCCGGTGAAGCAGTCCTCGAAGTCGTCTCTCCCGACGGCGCGCGCCGCTTTGCCCGTGTTACGCAGACACCCTTTATGATCGGCCGGGGCGCAGAGACCGGCAACCACTTGCAGCTCTCCGACCGCCGCATCTCCCGCAACTGCGCCGCCGTCGTGATCGAAGCCAATCGCTTCTATGTTGAAGATCGCGGCCAGCGCCGCGGCCTTTTCGTCAACGGCGAAAAAGTGGATAGCCGCGAGTTGCAGGACGGCGACTCGATCACTTTCGGGCTCGACGACTCCTACGAAATCATCTTTCGCTCCGGCAAGACCTCGGAGGAAGATTCCCTTCCCCATCTCCTCACGCGCATGGAGCACATCACCAGTTCGGAGCCCACCGGCGGCGGTCTTGTCAAGCTCAAGCGCCTCCTGGAAGCAACCTCTTTGCTCCATTCCCAGCTCCCGCTTGATGTCGTTCTGGGCCATATGCTGGATCACGCCGTTTCCGTCACGGACGCCGATCGCGGCTTGCTCCTCGAAGCTGACGCCGCGGGCTCGCTCAAAGTGAAACTCGCGCGGCGGAGCGGCGGACTGCGCCTGCCTCCCGAGAGCCTGACACCCAGTCAAACCGCTATCCAACTTGCACTGAAGCAACAGTCTCCAGTCATTACCGAAGACCTCGCGCAAGCCGACGTGGATTTGCAGGCCGCGCAGAGTATCGTCGCGCAACGCCTCCGCGCAGTGGTAGTGATTCCTCTTTTCGGGATGTCCCGCGCTAACACGCAAGAATCGATGATCAACATCAAGCGCGGGGATTTTCTCGGCGTTCTTTACCTGGATTCGCGGCGCCCTGCGGCTTTCTCCAAACTCGACCGCCAAATCCTCGACGCTCTCGCCGCCGACGCCGCCAGCATCCTCGACAACGCCCGCCTCGTCGAGCGCGAACGTGAACGCCAGCGCCTCGAGCAGGAAATCAACATCGCCCGCGACATTCAGCAAGCACTGCTCCCGCGCGATTTTCGCGAATACCCGCATCTCGCCGTCACCGGTTTCAATCTCCCTTGCCTATCCGTCGGAGGCGATTACTTTGACGTCTTTCCGCTCAGCGAGGGCCGTACCGCTTTTCTCATCGCCGACGTTTCCGGCAAGGGCCTCGGCGCCGCGATTCTCACCACCATGCTTCAGGGCGCGCTCTCCGGAATGACTCTCGGCATCGATCCCGCGCGCGTCGTCAATCATGTCAATCGTTTCCTGTGCTCCCATTCCGAAGTCGGACGTTACGCCACCATGTTTTTCGGCATTCTCGATCAGCAAGGCCATCTGGAATTCATCAACGCCGGGCACCCCTCCCCCATCCTCATTCGCCGCGGCGTCGCCGAAGAGGCATTCACCGAAGGCTCTTATCCCGTCGGCCTCGTTCCCGAAGCCCAGTACACCGCGGTTTGTCTGAAGCTCGAGCCTGGCGACACCCTGGTGCTGTTCAGCGACGGCGTTACAGAAGCCGCGGATCCTGATGAACAGATGTTCGGAACCGCACGCCTCAAAGAACTGCTCACCGGCCAGATGGAGTGCCCTCTCGAGCAGCTCCAGAAATGCGTGCTCGAGGCCGTCGAAAACTTTGCCCGCGGCGCCCATCAAGCCGACGACTTAACGCTTCTGATCGTCCGCTATCGCGCTACCGCTGCCACCACCGACACCGATGTTCCGCTGGCTTCTTCATCCTCTTCCTCCGCTTCGGTCGCTTCCGTCTGAATGCAATTGTGACGCCCTCGTCCAAGAACTCGATCCGCTCCCTCCGGAAACAAAAAAATTAGGGCGAAAGCCGCGGTCATCGGCCTTCGCCCTGTTTCAATTGCGTGGACTTGTTCAGCTTGCGCCGAAAAACCCATTCAATCGCGTAGAGATAATTTTCCGGTTTCCGCCTTACGCGCCGAGATTCTTCAGGTCGTCTTTGGCCTGCTGCTCGGCGTTTTTGGCGCCGCCCTTCGCGTCCGCACTGGGATTCAGCTCATGGATGGCCTTGTGCAAGCCTTCGGCCTTATCGCCAACCGAGCCTTTGCACCCGGACAGATCCGCGTTGGTGTGCACGCCTGTCACTTTCGCGCGCAGGCAATTGAATTCCACTCCGAGATTGTGGCTGGCGTGAAGCGCGGCTAGGCATTCATGCAATGAAGTGAATGGTGCGCACGCATCTGTGGCGTTCGCATCTCCCGCCAGAATCCCCTGAGCCTGTAGTTTCGGGGTCAGCTTCTTTTCGATGTCGCTGCGGCTGCCATTCGAGTCCGCGGTGTTCTTGGATTCCTTGTCCTTTTTCACCCATTTGATGGGATTGAGGGAATGGCTCTTCGAACTCGACGAGCTGGAACTTCCTTGCGCTGCTCCAGAGGCGCCTGCGCCCGCGGGGCCTTGGGCCCCAGCGCGCTCCGCGCCAACGGTCAAGAAGAGACAAAAGCTGGCCATCGAGACTGCCAGAACCAAATGTGATTTTTTCATCGTGACTCCTAAGTGGAAATCTTCGGTCAAGGCTGGGGTGGGCCGCCTCATCCTCAGTAGGCCACAGCGAACACGCGGGCGTGTGCCTCCGAAAGACGGTACTCCCCCAATGAGTCACGCTGGCCATTTGGACAGGTTCTTGCGCGGCTTCATTGATACAAAGTGTTTGGAGCGCGGGCAGGACCGAATCGTTCCGCTCAGCCTTGGGAGCGTGGGTCAGGATTTGATCTTGAGGAAGAGGCCGTAAAGAGCGAAACCCAGGCCACCCAGGAATAGCAGGGGCGTGAGGTATTGCGTGACCAGCGGCGTTACCGGCGCCGGCAATGGAATCTGAAAAATGGGAGCGCCGTACCCGCCAGCAAAATAATGAATCACTCCCCCAAGCAGCATGTAAAGGAGGCCGCGCCGGACTTGACTGTGTCCATCGGACGTCGAACTGCTACGGCGTGTCACTTGAACGGTGGGAACCGCCTCGCGGCAAAAGGGGCACTGCGTCAGGCGTGCCGCTATCTGCTTGCCGCAATAGGCGCAGCGTTGCGTTTCCCCGGTCGTTTTTCCCATGGCGCTCATACTGTTCGCGCTCTGCCTCTTCTCTAGGCTAGGGTCGCAGTCACTCCAGCGTCAAGGGACTTCGTGCCGAAGAGTAAAGTCAGGATTCGAATACGGCGTTGCGCAGTTGGACAGGACCCTCCACTTTACTCCCAGTGAGTGGCTCCGGATTCGCAGCGCAATGTGGTCCCGGTAGCAGAGGAATCCGCTCCAAAATGTACCTTCGGGCAGGTGCCTTTTTGTAGACGGAAGTGTTGGCCGCGATCTTCCTATCCTCCCGATTTGTGTTACAAAAAGTGTTGCATCCCAAGTTCAAGTGAATTCACATTCTCGCGATACAAAGTTCTTCGCGAGCCAAGGAGATTTGATGGCATTCCCCTTTCAAAGAACGATCCGGCCCCTCCTTGCCCTGGTTTTTGCTTTCCTCATTGCCTGCGCAGCCGCCGCGCCGGCTTCGGCGCAGGAGAAAAAGGTCGCGCAAAAGAATGGCGTGGATATCTCAAAAATGGGCGCCTACCGCGCACTTGCACAACACATGTACGCCGACTTTCAGAAGGGTGACCTAGCGGCGGCCGCGGAGCTCGGGACCATACTCGAAAGACTCTGGGACAAAGCGGAAGAGTATGGCGGCGATACCGCTCTCGCCAAAACCAACCGCCAGCTCTTCGATGAGATCGACAAAGCTATGGATCAGTTCATTACCCCCATCACAGAAGCGAAAGGCAAGCCACCCGATCCCGCACGTGTGAAGGCCGCCTTTAGTGCCTACCTGGAGAAACTGAAGCTGGCTGATTAACCGGACCGTCCAAGATCGTGAAACAAAGAGAGGCCCATTCATGGGCCTCTCTTTGTTTTCTCGAAGTTCTTTCAGCGCACAGTAGCAGCCTTGCAAAAAGCGCTTCCTTCTGTCGTCTACAGTTCGCGAAGAGCCGACGCCACTGGCATGCTTGCGGCGCGCACCGCCGGCAGGAATCCGCCGATGACACCCATCACCAACGCGAAGACGATTCCCTTCACCAGCAGTTCGGTTGTGATTTTGAACGCAAAGGCAACGTGCGAAAATGTCTGCAAGTTCATGGCACCAGTGGTGAGCCCGTTCAGCGGCAGCACCGCTATACAGCCGACCAGCCCGCCGACAAACGCGATGAGCAACGCCTCGATGACGAACGAGAACACCACGGAGGGTCCTCCAAATCCCAGCGCGCGCATGGTGGCAATCTCCCGCCCGCGTTCCGCCACAGCGGAATACATGGTGTTGAGCGCGCCAAAAACGGCGCCAATGGCCATGACTCCCGCCACTAGGCCGCCCAGTACGGTAATCAGCGTGGTCAAACGATTCGACTGCTTCGAGTAGTAGTCGATCTCGCGCGTCACGTCCACGCTGAGGCGCGGATCGGCAGTCGCCGCGTCTTTCAACTCCTGGAACGCAGACGGCGAAGTGAGATGCACGGTTATGGATTGGAAATTAACGTCGGGGCGGTTGAAGGCCGGCCCAATCAGGTGCGCGTCGCCCCAGACGTCCGAGTCAAAAGAGCTGCCGCCCGCGTCAAAAATGCCGACAATTTTCCACTGCACGCTGCCGAGACTGATGGTGTTGCCGAGAGTCAGCCCGGCATACGAAGCATTGGCATTTTTCCCGACTACAATCTCGTTGAGTCCAGGCGTAAACATGCGGCCCTCAACGATCTTAATGTTTCTTCGAATCTCCAAAACATTCTTGGAGACGCCGCGAATTTCCACGTTGGCGTCGGTTCCCGTCGAAATGAGAGGTATAGGAGCCACCAGCACCACCTCGGCTGTCACCAGCGGGCTACCGTCCGCCCCTCTCGCGATTCCCGGCTTGTCCTGGATGATCTTGACGGTGTCGATGCTCACGCCGCCGGTCATTTCAGAAGTAGCCCCGGCGCGCATGATGATGGCGTTGTCTTCGGAACCGGAAGAGACCAGCGTGGCTTTGAACCCGCGGGCCAGCGATAACATCGCCACGAACACTCCGACAGTACCTGCGATCCCCACCACCGCGACAATCGCCGAGCTCCAACGCGCCTTTACGCTGCGGAAATTGTAAATGACCGGAATAGCCACTTCACACTCTCCTCAACGCTTCCACAACGCGCATCCGCATCGCACTGATGCCAGGCAAAAGCCCGCTGGCCAGGCCAACTGCCACGGCTAAAACCACGCCCATCCCCAGCGATGCCACTGACAGCAGCAAGGGGGGCAACAGGCCGTTCAATTTGGCGCCCACGACCGGTATGGCAATGAACGCCAAGCCGAGGCCAATCATTCCGCCAATTAGTGCGATCACCAGCGATTCCGCGAGTACGAAAAAGAGCACGAATCGGTCGGAGTAACCTATGGCCTTCAGCACCGCCAGTTCTCCGGTGCGTTCGCGGATGGATATCGCCATGGTGTTTCCGGTGACGAGAAGCAGCGTGAAAAACACCACGCTTCCGATGGTGGTAATCAGTAGCTGGATATTCCCGAGCTGCTTGGCGAAACCGGCTTGAAAAGCCGATTCCGTTTCCGTCTTGGTTTCGGAGGACGAGTTTGCGAAGCCGTCATCAATGGCTTTGCCCACCCGAACCGCCTCGTCCGGGGAATCCAACTTCAAGACCCACCAACCCGCCTGTCCTCTGTTGAGGGCGTCGGGAGCATTTTCATAGAAATAGTCCCACTGGAGCCAGAACTGGCTTTCGTCGCCGCCTTCTTTGTCATTCGTATAGATTCCATCGAGATTGAATTCCCAGGTCTTGGTGGAGCCATAGAGCGCGTTTTGCAAGGGAATGCGATCGCCTAATTTCCAGTGAAAGCGGTTGGCCAGGCTGCGGCCGGCGATGGCGCCCTGACGGTCGCCCACGAATTTCTTCCATTGGTCGTCGGGAACGCGCATCTCGGTCATGACCTGCCGCTGATTCTCCGGGTCGATGACGAATTGCGGGAAGAAATTCTTTTCGTCCTGGTACACGCCACCAAACCAATTGTTGTGGGTCACAAATTTGACGCCCTTGATTTGCCGGATCTTGTCGCCATAGGCCAGCGGCATGGTATTGATGAGGCCAGCGCGGTTAATCACCACCAGACGGTCCGCGCCTGCGAGTTCGGTGCCGCGGCTGAACGCACCCCTGACTACGGCGAGAAACGTGAACAGGAACAGCGCGATAGCAAACGAGCCGACCGTTAGCAATAGGCGAATCTTCTTGCGAAAAAGATTGGCGAAGATCAATCGGCTGAATTTCACGCCGCACCTCCCGCCATGACCGGCTGCGCCGCTTTACCCCCTTCGACGAGAACGCCTTTTTCCAAATGCAGCGTCGTGTGCGCGCGAGCCGCCACCACCGGGTCATGCGTAACCATCAGAATTGTCTTGTTGTACTTGCCGACCAACTCATCGATCAGCGCCATTACCTCGTCCGCGCTTTTCCGGTCCAGGTCGCCAGTGGGCTCGTCGCACAGCAAAAACGTGGGGTCGGACACGATCGCGCGGGCGATGGTGACGCGCTGTTCCTGACCGCCGGAGAGTTGTCGCGGATAGTGATTCATGCGGTCGCTCAGGCCTACAACCCCGAGAGCCGTCTCCACGTGCTTGCGCCGTTCGGACTTCGATAGCTTGGTCAAAAGCAGCGGAAGCTCGACGTTCTGGAACGCCGTCAGCACCGGAATCAGGTTGTACATCTGAAAGATGAACCCCACGTGCCGCGCGCGCCACTGCGTCAGTTTGCTGGCCGACATGTGCGTGACTTCATCGCCGTCGACGGTAATGCTGCCAGCGGAAGGCACGTCGAGGCCGCCGAGCAAATTGAGCAAGGTTGTCTTCCCGGATCCGCTTGGCCCCATGAACGCGACAAAATCACCTCTGTCCACGTCCAGATTCAGCCCCTGCAGCACCTGGATCTTCTCGCCGCCGCGGCTGTACGTCTTGTTCAGTCCGCGCACTTTGATGAGACACTTGGAATCACCACGGCCATCCACACGAATCATGCTCTTCTCCTACTGCCGGATTTCGACTTTGTCTCCATCATGCAAACTCTCGGGCCCCTTGACGACCAGCGAATCGCCTGGCGAAACTCCCGCAATCACCGCTACTTCTGTTCCGCGATCCTGGCCGACGCTCACCGCCCGGCGCTCGACTTTTCCTTCGCGCACCAAAAACACATACGAAGCATTCGAATCGGAGTGCACCGCGCCCTTGGGAATGAACGCCACCGCTTGCGGCCCTTTTTCTTTGCCTTTGTCCTTTGCCGCGGGCTGCTCATTATCCAGAAATGCGACCTTCACTCCCATGTCCGGCAAAATAAAATTGTATTTTTCCAGGTCGATGATTGAAATGCGCACCTTAACAGTTGCCTTCTGGCGATCGGCCGTGGGAATAACTGTGCGAACTTTAGAAGGAATCTGCTTATCAGGGTAAGCATCCAGCGTCGCGGTGACCAGCTGACCATTTTCCACCCGCGCGATATACGACTCGTTGACATCCACTTCAATCTCGTTCGAATGCATATCCACAATCGTCGCAATGCCCGTTCGCGTAAATCCGCCACCCGCGGAATTGGGCGATACCATCTCGCCGACCTGCGCGTCTTTGGAAACAACTATCCCCGCAAATGGTGCCCGAATCGTGCAATTGTCCACGGCCTGCTGGGCCATTCCGATGCGTGCCTCGGAAGCCGCCACTTGCTGCTTGGCCAGCTCAATTTTCGCTTTCAGACTGTCCGCTGCCGTCGCCGCATTGTCGAGGGCCTCTTGCGTCTGCACCCCGGCTTTCTGAAGCTGCTCGGCACGGTGGAGCAGAATCTGCGCGTTCTTAAGCTGCACCTCATAATCGGCGATCGCCGCCTGCGAGGCGTCGCGGTCGGCCTTAGCCGAATCAAGAGAGCGCTTCACGTCCGAATCATCCAGAGTGGCGAGCAGCTGCCCCTCGGCCACGCGGGTGCCTTCGTCGAAAAACACTCCAGTGACGCGGCCGGTGATCTTGGCAGCTATTGTGGCGCGCCGGCGCGGCGTAATGTATCCACTAGCGTTTAGGAGCGCTTGGCGTCCTCCAGCCTCCGGCTTCGAGGCTGTAGCTACTTCCACTACCGGCTTCTGACTTCGGAAGGCGTACGCGGCCGCGACGATCCCCGCGAAGATGAGCACCGGTATGGCCGCATACATCAACCGTTTGCCCATCCCGGAACCTTTCCGCTGCCCCTCGCCGATTCGCAATGAGCCCAGGTCGTGTTTTGGGGAATCCATTGGAGTCGCCATTAGCGCCCCTGCTCCTTCTTATCCATAAGCTTCACTCTGACCTACGGATGGCAGCCTCTAAAAATTACAGATGTAGGAGGCTTACTGGACGTCACATCCATTCTATCGCGGCGGGGGCATTTCAGGTGAAGAGAGTCGCGCCCTGGGCTGGGCCGTCGGGTGACCATCAGGCACTCGTCAAGGCCGCGGTCGAGTCGATCTCTGCGGCGAGGTCAACGCCGAATCCATGAATGGGCATCAGTACAGTGGATGAGGCGGGCAAGGAACTCGCCGATCACGCAAAATCAATCCGCTTTAGATGCAGCCGCCATACTTCCGGATATCAGTGATTTACGAATCTTGCGGCTTCCCCGGCGCTCCGAAATCACCACTTGACAGGCCGACTCACAAGCCGTATTAAGGAACTTCCGCGGGTACCATTCCCTACCTTACTCTCCCGCGGTTTGGGGGTCCCAGCATGAACCCTACCCGCCGTGATTTTATAAAACTTACGACCATAGGTGGAGCTGCCGCCGCTGTGTTCGGTTTCGATCTAAAGCCGGCGTATGCACAACTCCGCACGCTCAAGATCGCGCGAGCCAGCGAGACTCGTTCGACCTGCCCGTACTGCGCGGTGGGATGCGGCACGATCATCTACACGATTGGCGATCGCGCTAAGAACGTGACCGCTCAAGTAGTGCATGTGGAAGGCGACCCCGATCATCCCACCAACCGCGGCACGCTCTGCCCCAAGGGCTCCTCGCTGCAGCAAGAAATCATGAACGACCGGCGGCTCCTGAAACCGCTCGTGCGCCGCCCCGGCGGGACCGAATGGCAGGAGATTTCGTGGGACGATGCCATCAACGAGATCGCACAAAAGGTCAAGAAGACGAGGGATGACACCTTCATCCAAACGGATGCCGCGGGACACACCGTAAACCGGCTGGAATCCGTCGCCTGGATCGGCGGCTGTACCGATACCAATGAATTTAACTATCTGGCTGTGAAAGCAATGCATGCCCTGGGGGTCGTGCACCTGGAAAACCAGGCCAGGGTTTGACACGGCCCTACGGTCTCAAGTTTGGGACCAACGTTCGGACGCGGGGCCATGACCAACGGCTGGGTGGACATGAAGAATACCGACATGATGCTCATCATGGGCGGTAATCCGGCCGAGAACCATCCTTGCGGCTTCAAGTGGCCCATCGAGGCCAAGCGCACACGGAACGCAAAGATAATCTCAGTGGACCCGCGTTTTACGCGCACCTCCGCTGTCGCTGATCTCTTCTGCCAAATCCGCGCCGGCACGGACATCGCCTTCCTCGGCGGCGTCATTCACTATGCCATCGAGAACAACCGCATCGCGAAAGATTACCTGGTCAACTTCACGAACGCCGCATTCATCGTCAAGACCGGCTTTCAGTTGCCTGGCGATACGGACGGCGTTTTCTCCGGCCTTGACGCCAAGACGCAGACCTACGACAAATCCACGTGGAATTATGCGGGGACAGGCGGCGTAGACGCGGCGCATCTACCGGAAAAAGTCGAATTCGATCTATCGCTCCAAAACCCCAATTGCGTGTTCCAACTGCTGAAGAAGCATTACTCGCGATATACCCCGGAGATGGTCGAGCGTATCACCGGCATTCCCAAAGAACAATTCCTCAAAGCCGCCGACCTCTATACTTCGATCCGTAAAGACGGCGACATGAAGAAAGCGGGCACCATCATTTACGCCGTCGGATGGACGCAACACTCGTTTGGCACGCAAATCATACGAACCGCGGCGATGTTACAACTGCTGCTGGGTAACGTGGGCCGCGCAGGTGGGGGCGTCAACGCTTTGCGCGGGCACTCCAACATTCAGGGCGCCACAGACATGGCCGGCCTTTTCGACACTTTGCCCGGCTATCTGAAAGTTCCCACGCCCGCGGACACTTCCTTCGACTCCTGGATGAAACGCATTACACCAACACCCTCGAAGCCCGCCCCCTGGGATTCGTTCAACTACTACAGCAACACGCCGAAATTCGCGGTCAGCTATCTGAAAGCACTCTATGGCGATGCGGCCACGAAACAAAACGGCTGGGCCTTCGATTATCTGCCAAAAGTGGATCGCAACTATTCGTGGGTGCAGATGTGGGACGACATGTACAACGGCGCCGTGAAAGGCATGCTGGCCTTTGGGATGAACGGCGTAGCGATTGGCCCCAACTCAAAGAAAAACATCGACGCGCTGAAAAAAGCGGACTTCCTGGTGGTGGGGGAAATTTATCCGGATGAAACCAGCGAGTTTTGGAAGTCGCCCGGGATCACCACGGACGAGATGAAGCAGATTCAAACGACCGTGTACCGCTTGCCTTGCGCGGGATTTGCCGAGAAAGACGGTTCGTTCACCAATTCCGCGCGCT
>Ga0210406_10001184_pt1 | contig 33001 bp, 32 predicted proteins | sample IncBWC30MmetaG_FD_155454 | JGI IMG/M metagenome (GOLD analysis project Ga0210406, IMG submission 155454) | Forest soil microbial communities from Barre Woods Harvard Forest LTER site, Petersham, Massachusetts, United States - Inc-BW-C-30-M | ecosystem: Environmental > Terrestrial > Soil >... | reverse complement strand
AGGGACCATGAAGGCGTTCTTGCGGCCGCCGGCGCGGAGCGCGGCTGTCAGCACACTGCTAGCGCCGGCCGACGGTACCTGGGCGCAGCCGCTGATCGGAGTGGAAGCCGGGAGCGGGTGAGGGGCTGCCGTCCGGTTTGATGCTTCCCCGGGAGCCTTGGCGGTGAGGGGCGAGACATTCGTCCCGGTCCCCAACCGCGGCATGATTACGCTCTCGATCATGATGGCGAACATCATGCAGGGCGTCGACAACTCGATCCTCAATGTCGCCCTGCCGCACGTCCAGGGCAGCCTGTCGGCCTCGCTGGACCAGATTGCCTGGGCGCTGACCTCCTATATCGTCTGCGCTGCCATCATGATGCCGCTGACCGGCTGGCTCGCCGGCCGGTTCGGCATCAAATATATCTTCTTGGTCTCGGTCATCGGCTTCACGCTCGCCTCGGCGCTGTGCGGCGCCGCCACCAGCCTCGGCGAGCTCGTTCTCTTTCGCGCGTTGCAGGGCGTGGCAGGGGCCGGTCTGGTCCCGCTGTCGCAGGCGACGCTGTTGCAGATCAACCCGCCGGAACGCCACGGATATGCCATGGCAGTATTCGGCATGGGCACGATCTTTGGGCCGATCATGGGGCCCGCGCTCGGCGGCTGGTTGACCTATGAATACAGCTGGCGCTGGGTCTTCTACATCAACCTGCCGGTCGGTGTGCTGTGCACGCTAGGCGTCCTCGTTTTCCTCCGCCCGACCCGCTACGTGCATCGCGAACCGTTCGATTTCGTCGGGTTTCTGACCTTGAGCCTGGGCATCGGAGCCTTGCAATTGATGCTCGACCGCGGCGAGCTGAAGGACTGGTTCCATTCGAGCGAAATCTGGATCGAGGTGACGGTCTCTGGGGTCGGCTTCTACCTGTTTGCGGTGCACACGATAACCACGGACGAGTCCACGTTTCTCAACCGCGACCTGTTGAAGAGCGCCAATTTCTTGGCCGGCACCCTGCTGATGTTCTGTGGTGGGTTGATCATGACCGGCACCCTGGCGCTGGTGCCGACGATGCTGCAAAACCTGATGAACTATTCGGTGCTGACCACCGGTCTGGTGACCATGCCGCGCGGCATCGGCAGCATGGTGGCGATGTTCCTCGTCGCGCCGCTGATCACCCGGGTCGACAACCGGCTGATCATTCTGTTCGGCCTTTTGATGACCTCGGCCGCGATGTGGCAGATGAGCCAGTTCTCGCTACAGATGAGCATGGCGTCGGTCGTCATCTCCGGGCTGATGCAGGGTTTCGGCCTCGGCTGCACCCAAGTGCCTCTGAACATCATCGCGTTGTCGACCCTTCCGCGCCACATCATGACCCAGGGGACGGCGATCCGCAGCCTGATGCGCAACCTAGGCGGCAGCACCGGCATCAGCATTCTGGTCGCCACCTTGGCCCAGAATACCCAGACCGTTCACTCGCGTCTGGTCGAAGGCCTGCGGGCGGACAATCCGCTCGCGCAGGCGCCCTATCTGGCGGCGCCGTTCAGCCTGACGACGCCGAGCGGGATGGCAGCGCTCAACGCCGAGGTGACGCGGCAGGCCGCCATGGTCGCCTATATCGATGATTTCAAGCTGATGATGTTGATCGCGCTGGCTTCCATATCCCTGCTGCTGCTGTTGCGCCAAGCGCGCCGCCGGCCTCCGCCGGAAGCGCCTGTCGCAACCGCGGCGGCCGACGACTAGCCGCGCTCATTCGGGACGGTGGCGGTTCGCGGCGCAGAATATCGGATAGACGAGGCTGGCATAATTGATGACCCGCGCGTGGGGACCGCGGCGCGTCGAGGCATGCTCGGTGTCGATCTCGTCGGCGAGGAGGAGATGCTGCGTGCGTGCCGGAATAGGCCCCATGACTAGCACCCAAAGAGTGCCAACTGGGGCCGAACTTATCCGCAGCGGGACTGGTCGAAGTCGGTGCTCATTCGAGCCGACGCGCGAATTTAGCCACGTCGATAACAACCCTGGAATGCGAGCCGGCACCGATCTCCTTTGCACCCTCGGCCGCTCGGACCGTGAACTCGATTTGCCGCCCGTCGACTTTCGTCACCTCAGCCTCCCCGGTAACCAGGCGCCCAACCGGGGTCGCCGCGAGATGGCGCACGTTGACCGCCGTGCCGACCGCGCTCTCGCCGGGATCGAGATAGGCCCTGATCGCATTGAGGGCAGCATTTTCCATCACCATGATCATCACGGGAGTGGCGAACACCGGCGGCAGGATCGCGTCCTTGAACCGGTTCGCAAGATGCTCGGGCTGCACGAGGAGGCTAAAGGAGCCCTTGGCTCCAAGAGGTATCTGTCTCATGGCGTGTCCTCAAAAGCCCGCGACGGTCCAAGCGAGGTTCCGTGAATTATGCCTCGCCCGGCGGCTTTTCGAGCAGCGCGATGCCGCGCCCGCGTACCTGTTTTGCGATCGTATCGCGGAGGAGCTGCATGATCCACGGCAAATCGATCTCGATGCGCACGACGTCGTCCAGAACCTCGATTCGGCCGCTGATCCGTTGCCACATTGCCGACGCGACAAAGTTCAGGGTGTCCCCTTCCCAGTGGTAATCGAGCCCGCTGAGAAGAGCATTCAAGTCGAGACGCAGGCGGCCGACGCCGCTATCGAGCCGGCGCCTCGCCTCTAACCGACCGAGCCTGTGCGGGATCGAAACCAGCAGCGGCTGCGACATGGGCTGTTACGCTATCTCAGCCAGTCGCCGTCAGTCATCTCGCGGTCGGATCTGAGCCATTCCATGAGACCGACTTCGTCCATCAACGTATCCGGCACGGCATATTGATCGAGACCTCCATGTCGGCGCGGTCCGCCGCAGCGTCATACCAAGGGGCCGCTCAGGCGAGCAACACCGCTCGTCGGCTTTCGGCCACGCTGTGCAGCGCGCTTTCGAACGCTCAGCGTTACAGCCCCAGTGGACCTATCCCTGGCAGCTTGAGCGCCGGCACAGCGGTGGCATCGCCGATATTGAGCCGCAGGATTTTCCGCTCGAGCCCTGACCGAGGGAAGTAGCGATAGATCGTCAACTCGCCTATCTGACGGAGGTCGAGGAAGGACCAAATGCCATATTGTCGCTGTGGAAACGAGTTTTCCGAAGCCCGGGCGGGGCTTGGTTTCGACTGCTGCCTCGAATGCGGCAAGGAGGAAGCCGCCGCGGAAATCGCCCGCCGCGCCATGATGATCGCCCCGATAAGCCACAAGTCCGGCTACACCTATCTGGGCTCGGATCAGGCGATGCAACGACAGCGCTTGCTCGAGGGCTCGGCTAAGACACCTCGGATGGAAACTGGTGCTCCTGTGAACGGCCGCGCCGCCCGCTCTACGCAGGTAAAGCACAGGCGCTACGAACTCGCCGGCTGGGAGTTCAAGCCCGACAAGCAGGGGATACGCCGAAAGCGAGCGATACTTCGAGAATTGCCCAGCGAGTAGGCTCCAATGCGAGGCGCAGGTGGGCGGGCATCGAGGCGGACCGTTTGCTGGGCTTCTCCGGATAGGGGCGCCCTTCCTCCGCAGTCTTGATCAACGGCTTGGGAGTTGTGCGCCTGGCCTCGCGTCCTCATAGCGGCAGGAGTGGCGGCTGATTTGGATCGAGCTGCATGTCGAAGGCGGTGAGGAGTGCCGCTGTCCCGGCATAATTGCCCATGAGGGCGACGAGATCGACCAGCGCGCGGCCGCCGAACTGCCGTAATGACCGAGCGAAAGTCGTCGACGCCACCCTCCTCGCACCGAAGATCTCGCGGCCGAGCTCGATGACGATCGCGTCGGCCTCGTCCAGGCCGTTCGTATTCATGCGGTGCTTGATGATTTCGATGATCTCCAGGGAAATACCCTCGCTGAGCGCCTCCGGTTCGTGCGCCGCCCATTCAAACTGGCTGTCGAGCTCGCGGGCGGTGGTCAGGATGGCCAGTTCGCGAACGCGTCCTCCAAGTCCCGCCTCGTGTCGCAGATAGCGGTTGAGCGGCCGGGCATGTCGCGAGAGTTCGGGACTGTGGAGCAGGATACCGCCCGGGCCCCTCAGACCCCTGATCGTTCGGCCCTGGGGGTCGGCGAGGCCGTCATAGGTCCGCTGCCCCGCATCATCCAGCTGCTCGCGTCTCGGCAAAGGCAGCCTGCACCCGGACTCTGGATCGACATCCTCAGGATACATGGCTTCCCTTTCAATCGCATCGGTTCGTTCTCTTTACGGACCGGTTAGCCGCGGAGCTGCTTCTGGCGGGCGGGAGAGAGGCAATATTGCGGAGGTATTGCTCAGGTGGACCTCTTCCCCCGCTTCTGATGAAGTGTCGCGAATAAGGGATCCGCGGCTCCCGGCTACTGCGGATCGGACGGGTCGGCGCGATAGCCGGTTTGGTCGCGATCGTCGATCATTCCGGACCCGCTTTCGGCCCCGAGCCGGCAGCAGCGAGACGCTGCTTAGCCTCTTCGTAGAGGTCCGGCGGTAACGGCCCTTGCTCCAAGATATCGAGGTTGGTCTGCAGGTGCGCCGGGTTAATCGTGCCGACGATCGTCGTGTCGAGGTCCGGGTTCGTGAAAGTGAAACGGAGAATGAACTCCATCGGAGTCATACCGTCGAGCAGGTCATCGAGATGTGCTCGGCGCCAGCGTTCCCATTGCACTCCCGCCTGCTTGCCCTCGGTTGGCGCGCCCTTTGCCGCACCACCGCGAATGACGATGCCCGCGCCCTTCTGAGCGGCGGCGGCGATCGCCGCTTCGTGTTCACGCTCGACCGCCGAGTACGGGATCTGAAAGACGTCGAAAACACCCATCGCAATGTGGTCCGTCAGATGGGGCAATGTGCCGGACATGCCGATAAACCGCACCTTGCCGGCGTCTTTGAGCTCCAGGAGTGCCTCGAGCGCGCCGTGCTCTTCCAGGGTTTGCCGGGATGGGGAGGAGTGGAACTGCACTACGTCGAGATAGTCGGTCTTCATCCTCACAAGACTTTGTTCGACCCCCGCCACGACGTTGTCGCGGGTGAAGACGTGTTGCCCCCGCTGGCCGCGCGGCGTCGGTGGAGCGCCGACCAGACAGCCGCATTTGCTGGCCAGGTAATATTCAGCACGCCGGTGCGAGATGTAGCGGCCGATACGCTCCTCGCTCAGCCCGTAATCGATCGAGGTGTCGATGTAATTGATGCCGGCCTCGAGCACCTCGTTGAGAATGGTTTCGGCTTGGGCCTCGGTGATGTCGCGGGCACGCGGGGCCCCACGCAGTTCCATCGCTCCATAGCCCAAGGTCGTGACCTGCAGTCCCGTGCGCCCGAGCTCTCGTTTTGCTATGGCCATTCCCGTCCCTCCACTCGCAGAACCATTACGTTATCAAATCCTGAGCCAAAGCTCCTCAGCTCTTCGGAAAATCGTAGAGCTTGGCAGCGTTGTCGACGAGGATGCGGTGGCGCACCGCCTCCTCGGGTGCCCAATCGAGCATCAGATCGATCAGGACCGCATCGTCCGGCTTGGGTTCGGGATCTCGCACCCCCGGGTGCGGCCAGTCGCTGCCCCAGACGAGCCGCTCCGGCGCCGCCTTGACGTAGGCGCGGGCGATCGCGCTCGAGTCGGAATAGGTCGGCGGCCCGACCTTGGTGTCGGCATAGGCGCCCGACAGCTTGACCCACGTCTTGCCCTTGTCGATCAGCGCACGGACCTGGGCGAACAGCGGATGGCTGACCCCGTCCGGCTCGGGAATGTGGGCCAGGTGGTCAAACACGATCGGCGACGGCACTTTTTCGAGGATCGGCATGATCTCCATGATCGTGGCCGGCGAGGCGTTGATCTGGATATGCCAGCCGAGCTCGTTGACCCGTTTGGAGAGCGGTTCGATCATTTCGGGTGTCGTCGCCCCGGCCTGCGCCAGGTTGAAGCGAATACCGCGCGCGCCGAGCCCGTGCATACGCTTCAGCTCGGCATCGGTGACCGTGGTGTCGACCACGACGACGGCGCGTGCGCTCGGGCCAAAGGCAACGAGCGCGTCGAGAGTCGGAGCGTTCTCGGTGCCGTAGGTCGACGGCTGGACGATGACGTTGCGGCTGGTGCCGATGCGCTTTTGCAAGGCGCGATAATCGTCGACCGTGGCGTCGCCCGGACGCAGGGTGGTGCGCGGATCAACCTTGTATTGCGACCCGTAAATATGGTGATGGCAGTCGCAGGCATTGGCCGGCACCTTGAGCTTAGAGGGCTCGGTCCCGGACGAATACTTGACCGGCTGTGCCGTTGCCGGCCTCGCGCCCCCGCCGAGCATGCCCGTCCCCGCCATTGCCGAGAGTCCCCACAACACATCGCGCCGATCCCAGCTGGTCTGCTGCATCGTCTCCTCCACGACTCTTCGTTGGCAATCCCCGATTCCGGATGGGTTGAGGCCAGGGTCGCAGCCCTTGGGCTTCCTTGGCAACAGCAATCAGCGGAGCCCGGATCGTTCTCCGTGTCCCAAATTCACTCAGAGGCCTAAAATTTCGGCAGCATCGCGGCGGCATTTCGATCAATTTCCGGTCCCATGAGCAATTATCGAGCGACGACGCTGCAGCCCGAAGGTGCGAAGGGCGCCTGGGGCGACATCTTTCGCAACGGGCTAGGCCTCTACTCCGCCCTGGTAATCGGCGGCATCGCCATGCAAGCGACCCAGATGCTGGTGATCGCCATCATCATGCCCACCATAGTCGCCGACATCGGCGGCGCGCCCTACTACACCTGGGCCGCCATGATCTACACGATCGGGGCGATCGTCGGCGCCTCGTCAACCGGGGTGATATGGTCGAGGTTCGGGCCGCGCCGAGGCTACGCCCTCGGCGCCGGGGTATTCGCATTGAGCACGGCGGCTTGTGCGCTCGCACCCGACATCGGTGCGCTGATCGCGGCTCGCGCGGTCCAAGGCTGGGCCGGGGGCCTGGTCGCGGGTAGCGGCATGGCGCTGATCACCAGCCTTTTCGACGCCCGGCTGCGTACCCGGATCATCGCGATTTCCCAAGGCACCTTCACCGCGTGCCATCTGAGCGGGCCGATCGTCGGGGGCTTGTTCGCGGCGATCAATTGGTGGCGCGGCTCGTTCTGGGCGATGGTGCCGTTGATGCTGCTCTTCACCTGGCTCGCCTATTCGAAAATCCCTGACCGGCTCGACACCGAAGCCGAGCGCCATCGTCTTCCCGGCTTTCCGATGCTGCGGTTGGCCACGCTTGCCACCGGGGTGTTCTGCATCGCTGCTACCGGCCCGGTGACCGCACCAGGATTGCGCGTTTTGCTGATCGTCGCTGCGGTGTCGCTGGTCGGCCTGACCTTTCGGCTCGACCGCAATGCCCCCAATAACCTCTTCCCCCCGAACGCGCTGTCGATCAGCTCGCCGGTCGGGCTCGCCCTGTGGATCCTCGCTTTTCATGGCATGACGCAAACGTCGGTGACGCTCTTTCTGCCGTTGCTGCTCCAAGTGGTTCACGGAGTCTCGCCGGTTTTCATCAACTTTCTCAGCATCGTGATCTCGCTCGGCTGGAGCATCGGTACCTTCTCGGTCTCAGGCTGGTCCGGAGCACGCGAGCGCATCGCCCTATGCTCCGGTCCGCTGATTGCTCTCACCGGACTCGTCGGCCTCACCTTGATTGCATTGTTGCCGGGGCTGGTGATGCTGACGGCGTGCGGCTTTGTCATGGGAATCGGCATCGGCGTTTATAACGTGCACCTCGTAGCCCGGGCGATGGGGACCGCCGCGCAAGGCGAGCAGCGCAGCACCGCTTCCGCGTTGACCTCGGTCCGTTCGCTTGGAACAGCCTTCGGTGCTGCCATCGCGGGTGTCGTTGCCAACGCGGCGGGTCTTGGTGATGCGCGGGATCCGGAAGCGGTCGGGCATGCCGTGACCATGGTCTACCTGTTCTGTTGGATCCCGTTCGGCCTTGCCGCGGTTTTCACGATTCGGTTTCTCCGGATCACGTTACCCAGAACCGTGCCGATCACGGCGACGTAGATTTCAGTCGACTTCCGGCCCGCTTCCGACTGAACCCTCGGACAGCGCCTGGGCGAGAAAAGGCAAGCTCTCGTCCATCCGATAATCGACACCGCTGTGGTTGTCGGGGAACTCCTCGTAGCGATGCGCAATGCCGAGCTCGTTCAGTCGGCGCACGAACCTGCGGGCCCCGTAAAGCAGATTGAATTGATCCCTCTCGCCGCAGTCGATGTAGAGCGCCTTCAGCTTGCGGAGATTGTCCGCCTGGGTTTCGATCGCAACGACCGGGTCGTGCCGCAGCCAATTCGCCCAGCGTTCCTCGATAACCTCGCAGGTGTCGAATGTGACGGGCAGCCGCATCCCGAGAAACTGCGCGGGATCGGGATCGTAGCTGGCCGCCATCGCCAGCGCGTTGATCACCTTGCCGGAACCTTCCGAATGCTTTCTGGCGGCTTCGAGCTGTTGCCACCAGCGCTCGATGGAGTTCTCGGCGCCGGCCAGCGCCCGAAGGACCGCGGGCATGTCGGGCAGATAGCACAACTCGAAGCCCATATCGCCGGAGTGACAGGCCGCGGCCGACCAGATGTCGGAGTGGCGCAGCGCATGCGTGATGGCACCATACCCACCGGAACTTTTGCCGAATACGCCGCGACGCCCGGCGCCACCGAATCCGAAGCGCTGCTCGATCGCCGGCAACATTTCGTGCAGCAGGTAGTCCTCCCAAGCGCCCATGGAGGTTGAGTTGATGTATTGGTTGCCGCCGAGCCGGGTGAAGCAATCGGGAAAAGCGGCCACGACAGGTGGCATGCGCTCTTCCCCGATCAGCCGGTCGAGCCGTTCCGGCAGGTTCTCGCGGAAGCCGACCCAATTCGTGTGGGATAGGCCGCTGCCGGTGAAGCCTACTAGATCCACAAGCAGGGGCAGTCCGTGTCCGTCATGCCCGGCCGGGATGTAGACATCGACCGCACGCATCGACGGATCACCGAGCATGTTGCTCTTGAGGGCTTGGCTCTCGATCGAGACGCGACTGACTGAACCCGTCGACCCGAAGAACCTACGCATCCAACCTACCTCTGCCTGCTGCTGATTTTAGCATCGAACATCGCCGCCCCAGGTGCCACCGTAGCATCAGCTAGAGGCGAAAATCTCGCCAAGCGGCTGGATCGAGCTCAGCACTTGCTCCTGCGGCAGCCCGGGCCACTGGCAGCGCATGATGAAATGGTCGACACCCAGAAGCTCGCGATACCGGGCGATCTCCTCTTTGACCGATCCCTTGTCGCCGATGATGAACCGGTCGCGCGCGAAATCCTCGAACGAGCCTTGCGTGGTACGGTCCTGCAGTCCCCATGACGCATAGGCGGCGTACTTGTATTCCAGCGGCTCCCGGCATTCCTCGTAAGCCGTGGTGTGGCGCTCGCCGACATAGCATTCGACGGTGATCGGGAAGTCCATCGGTGTGCGGCCGTATTCCTTCAGTGCCGCACGATAGGTCTGCATCAGCGGCATCACCTTGCCGAGCCCGCTGGTGTTGACGATGAGCCATGCGTCGCCAATCCGCGCCGCACGCCTCACCGACACCTCGGCTTGCCCGGCGATGTAGAGCGGCGGTCCACCCGGGCGAACCGGCTTCACACTGATGCCGGCGTCGTTGACGGTGTAGAACCGGCCCTGGTGGCTCACCCGCTCCTCGGTCCATAATCGGCGCATCAGGGCGATGCTCTCGTTGAACCGCGGCGCCCGCTCACTGAGACTGATGCCAAACGCGTCAAACTCCGGCTGGCGGTATCCTAATCCGACGCCGAGGATGTAGTTGCCGCCGGTCAGCACGTCGAGTGTCGCGGCTTCCTCGGCCACATGCACGGGGTTGAGCGGCGGCAGGATCAGGATATTCGGCCCGATCGTCATGCCCTGCGCGTGGGCCGCAATGTAGGCCATGACCGGCGTGATCTGCAGCATCTGCATCGGATGGGTCAGCCAGTGATGCGGAAACCAGAGGGACGCGAAACCGGCTTCGCGCGCCGCACGCACCTGTACCACCATCTCCGGGATGCGTTCGGCCAGGTTGAAGCCCTCCGGGAACTGCGTGTTGATGAACAGACCGACTTTCATGACGGGCTTTTCCTTCGAGTGCCGCGCCCAGCTTACTCAGCAGGCACGAGGCCTGACCAGAGTGGGAAGGGCTGGAACGGGCGAGGGCTTCCGGGGTCTCGGCCCGGAGGCGAGCGCCACGGTCCCGAGGTTGCCACCGGCCGGCGCCCCGCCCTCCCTGAGAGCAGGGAGAAACCGCGATCGAGCCTGAAAAATCGCCTCGCTAATCGACGATAAGATGAGGTATATCAGATAGTTATATGACAAGAGCAGCGCCCGCCGAGCAGGGAAGCCAATAAGCAGGCTGTGGGAGGCAGCAGGGAGACTTGGTGTCGGCATTTCGCACCGGTCCGTCTTTGTGATAGGGCTTACCATCTATGTTTATCATAAACGCATTTTCCGTATTTCGCAAGGCATCTCATCCCGTCTCCGTTCTCGACGAATTGCCCGCTCCTGCCGAGCTGCCGACTGGTTACGTGGGCCGGTCCCACAAGGCAAGCAATATTGCTTGCTAATGTGGCAATTTTATGGTGGACAAACGGACGACAAACCCTTGATCAGGCCATCAAACGTTCCGCAAGGCTTTGACGCCGGGTGGTACGATCGGTACTGACGATCCGTGCAGACGAGGTCCAACATGGCCGCTTCCCTCCCCGCATTTCTGGCAGCCGACGCTGACGAGTACGAGCATTTCATGGGGCGATGGAGTCGCCGCCTGGCCGGTCCCTTTCTCGATTTTGCCGGGGTCCGGCCGGGCGACCGGGTGCTCGATGTCGGGTGCGGCACGGGCGTCATCACCGCGGCGTTGGCGGAGCGCGGTTGTGTGGCGGTCGGCATCGACGCGTCGCAGCCTTACCTCGACGGCGCCTATCGCCTTCGGTCGCAACCGGGCGTCACCTACGAGCTTGGTGATGCGCGGCATATGACCTACCCCGAGGCCTCCTTCGACGCCTGCGTCTCCACGCTCGCTCTTGACGTCATCCCGGAGGTGGACCAGGTCGTGGCGGAGATGCGACGGGTAACGCGCCCTGGTGGTGCCGTGGCATGCGGCGCATTCGACTTCTGGGGCGGGTTCTCCGCGCACGATTTGGTGTGCGACACCGCATCCGTGCTCGACGAGGGGATACGCTCGCTACGGGATTTCGTGAAAGCACGCCCGCTCACACGGGCCAATGGACAGGCGGAGCTCTGGCAAAAGACCGGGCTGTTGGAAGTCAGCGAAGTGCCGATCGTGGTACTGTCCTGGACACCCTGATCGCAAATTAGGACAGGAGAGCGGCCGACCGCGCCTATGCTATGCCCCAGGGCGGAACATTGACACCGCCTACGGTAGGTTCGCCCATCCAAACAGGCCCGCTAGGGTGATCAGCAGATCGATCCGTTAATATAGATTTCTCGGACGAAAATCCCGTATTAAGGAAACAAGCGTTTCATCGGGATCATGTCCGGGATGACGACGATCGCACGATTGCCAGGTAATGTCGTCATTAAGCAATTCTGGAACGACCATCATCCGCCGCATTTCCACGCATATCAGGCTGAGCACGAAGCCCTGATCCAAATCGCAGACTTCGCCGTTTACCGAGGATGGTTACCGCCCGGCGCGATTCTCGACACGGTGACCTGGGGCCGGAACCATCAGGCCGAATTGGCATTGAATTGGGTGCTGGCTGACGCCAAACTCCCCATGAGGAGGATACCTTCTCCATGAGTACGGTCGAGCAGCAACTCCGCAGAATTCGTTCGATCGCTTATCGACCGCCATATCGGTTAACTATAGCGTGGGACGAAGGCGCTCCGATGTCCGTTGATTTTGCCGACCTTGTCGGAATAGGAGTCTTCGCCCCCTTAAAGAATCCGGAAATCTTCTCGACAGCCCGCGTAGGCGAGCGTGGGCGTTGGATAGAGTGGCCTAATCAGGCTCGGTCCGGAGACGAACCTATAGTTGAGATAGACGCCGATGCTTTGTACGAGATGGGAATTAGCCAGCGTACTCGATCCACTATCCAGCAGATTCTGAATAGACTTACCGCTCTCAGAAAGAATCTTTCCCGCAGCGGTTAGGCGCGGCCTCCCTGGATAACCGCGAACGAAGGCCGAGGACGTGGAGATGGTGGTGTCGGATTCTCGGCGGCATCAATAAGCTCGCCGATCGTCAAGCTCGCCGATCGTCCAGATATGATCCGTGATGCCGATCGCCATAGCTGGTGTGATCCGCAAGGCTTCATGAACCCGGCACAGATTGAAGTGGGCGACGTACAGGCTCACGGCGGCGACGTGGTTCTCCAGCTTTTTCGAGAAGCCGTTTGTTAAGCGAGTGAACCGGCGTGAGGCCATGCGGACGCTGAAGTTGCGCTTCCCGACCAAATAGGAGATGATCGCCTTCCGAGTCGCGTCGATGCCGATGAAAACGTATTGGTCGCCAAGGTCAGCGGGATCTGTCGGCTTCACCTTACGTTGCTTTTTGCCGACGTAGCTCCAAAGCTCGTCCAATTCCAAGCGGTTCACTTGAACGAACCGGATCATCTCGTCATGCAGAGCGGCACACCCGTCGCGGACGCGGACGCCAAGGCGCATGATCGTGTCGCGATGGATGCCAGTAAGCCGCTCGGTTGCGCAGATCGAGCATCCTTCGGTTAGGGCGGCGACAATAGCAATCTGCTTATCACGAGGAAGAATGTTCATGGGGGCAATCCATGGTCTGCGGAATTGCCCCTGAAGCGGGTAGAAGGCGCGTACCGATATCGCTATATTGGTATCCACGATCATCGCTTCAGGGGGGCAATCCCTGGGTTTTGGTCGAGGAGCTGAGCCGCTGTTTCCAGCAGCGGCTAGGCTCCGTTTTAGTGGTCCCCCGGACGGGATCTGACCCCGTGTCTCGGAGGTGTAAGCTCCGCGTTCTAGACCACTAAACTACCGGGGGCACACACAACGTATTGAAAGGGCTCATTTCTTGCTGTCGTAAGCGGCGAGGGATGGGCCTTTTCACTGCGTCAGTGTCTCAATCTAACACAATTTTGTGATAGAAAGTCAAGGAAAAGCGAAGCTCCTTAATAACAAAATTGTGTTGACATGATAACGTTTCGGTGTTACGAAACGAAGACGGTAGGGATTCATCGATGGCTGGGGGATCAGCCCCCGGAGTTCCGCGCCGAGATAGACGCTGTGTTGGAGCTAATTCAGGCCGCCAAAGGTTTGGATGAGATCCTTTCTGTCAAGGCGCTTCGGGGCAAATGCGACGGCCTCACCGAGATCAAGATCGATTTCTCGTTAGAAACTGAGCTGATACACATCCGAATTCTCGGCTATGAGACGCGGAACAGTGAATTCATCCTCCTGTTTCCGTTCAGAAAGCGTGGCGGTCCGGATTATGGGACAGCATGCCGGTCGGCATTTACACGAAAACGCGGAGTAGAACGAGATGCACGGAGAGCGCAGCCCTGTCGATTCCCATAGGCTCTTTAGCCTTGTGGGGAAAATGCACGATAAGCGCTACCGCGATAACTATGTCGTTGCGCATACGCGTCGGGTGCTTGCACAACAAATGCGGAATTTCCGAGGGGAGTTACCCCAAGGTGAATTCGGCGAACTCATCGGAAAGCGCCAAACCGTCGTCTCACGGCTTGAGAATCCCAATTACGGCGCTTGGCAGCTTCGGACAATGTTTGAGATCGCAAGCAAATGTAACGTTGCTGTCTTCGTGCGGTTTGTCGATTTCCCAACATTTCTTAAATACACCAACGATCTCTCAGACGAAGCGCTTCATCCAGAATCTTACAGAGAAGAGGCAATGGATGAATTTGTAGCTTATGAAACAGCGGTCAATGAATTTTTCATAACGTCAGGGATTGCATCCTCTGCGGGCGTAGTTGACGTAGAAAACGTCAACGATAGAACGGACGCATCAGTGCTCTCGAACGTCTTCAATCAACGTAATATCGCCATGCCTGAGACCGGGAATTTGCGGGGGGTGCAGCAGATTGCGCCGGTGGGTCTGCGCTCCAGCTCGATACCATCCGTGACCGCAACAGGACCTGGATTCCCGCTTGTTGCCAACAATCCCTTTTCTATCGAGATCGACACAATGGCATCTGGGGATTAAAGATGTCAGATCAACACAATCCGATACCACCACGACAACAACAAGCATCTCTTCCGACAATTCAGTCATCAAGCTTCCGGGTTATATACGCCGGCGGGTTCGCCTATAGGGCAACCCCGACAGACTTTGCGATTACCCTCATGACACAAATTCCTGTCACCGCTCGGGGGAGTCCTATTGCTTTTAACGCCAACGTGCAGGAGGCAATGATAGTACTATCATTACCTACCGCAAAGGCTCTAGCGCGGAATCTCGCACGTTTAGTTGCGGAGATCGAAAAACACGTCGGTAATATTAGGATGACAAAGGATTCCATATTAACCGTTGATCAGATCGAGATAATATCTGAAAGCCTCGAAATCACGGAGTATGCCGACGACGAAGCATGATGGGTCACTCACGCCCTTCGAGACGTTCGAATCGAGAGCGCATGTCTCAGTTTGCGAATGACCAATTCAATTTAGGACACCGCGCTCCGAATTAGGACAGCACCCCGATCGTGCTGAGCTTTGATTACGCGTCGTTTGAGGACTATTGGTCGTGCTTCTCGACGGGTCCAAGCAGGATCGGCCAGCTCGTGAAAGCGCTCGCGGCAGAGACGCATGCCGAGATCGAGCGGCACGTTCGGGCCGGCTATCTGGCCGGCCTGCCGGACGGTCCGCGATCGTTCGCGATCATCGCCCGCGCGGTGCGCGGCACCGTACCCGCGAGCGGCTGAACGCTCGCCTATCCTCAAATCAGGCCGAGGTCGCGCAGGCTCGTGTGCTGGCCGCGGCCGATGATCAGGCGGTCATGCACGGTCACACCGAGCGGTTGGGCGGCCTTGACGATGTCTCTGGTGACGGCGATGTCCGCCTTGGAAGGGGTGGGATCGCCCGAGGGGTGGTTGTGCACCAGGATCAGCGCCGAGGCCTGCAGCTCGAGCGCTCGCTTGACGACCTCGCGGGGATAGACCGGCGTGTGGTCGATGGTCCCGCAGACGGCGTCGGCGCTCCGGATGGATTTTTTTTCGTCGCTCAATGGCTGGCCCATGCGCTCCCCTGCCGATGCTTCGCTTCGCACCTCGCGGCGCGAGACGCACGGCTCGGGGCCAGTGCGGTACGTTATTCCTTCACTGTGGGGGACTTTCACCCTCTACTCTTTGCCGGTCTCCCGGCGCACCCGCAGCAAAACCTCTCCAAATTTAAGATCTAGCATGGAACGCCCGCGAGCCTGGACGCCCTATGGTAGTGTCTCAGTTTGAATTGTAACAGACTTTTGGCGATGCCTCGTTTTTAGCCGCGGGCGCGTCATTGACGGGCTTTGGGTACGATTAGGCCGCCGGAGACCAAAAGCCCAATCGCTTTAAGATTGATCCACACGTGAGCTATAATCGCCCTCGATGGCTCGCATCATTTGGGACCGGCGGGAAAATCCGACCGAGTACGTTAGCGACCAGCTCGGCATCACCCGCGAGCAGCTCGGAGATGCGATTCATGAAATCAAAGCCGCGAGCGATCTTAGCCCTGCGGAACGCGTTATCATATATGATGACGGGACGGTCACGGATGAGCAAGGCGATGTCCTCGGCAACATCCACAACGAAATCTGATAACACGATGAGAGCGTTCGCCACGCTGCGCTTTGCCGGCGATGCACTCGACCCCGATGAGATCTCGCGTGTCATTAAGGCCAAACCGACAAGGGCGTATCGGAAGGGTGAGAAATATCGGTCTGGTCCGCACGGCCCCGAGGTTACCGGCAAAACCGGAGTTTGGTATTTCAGCACGAGACGCAAAATTCCGAGCAAAGATCTTGCCGACCATTTGAATGCATTGGAGAGGCTCATTGCACCGTTTGGTGATCAAGGCAATCGTCTGAGGGAACTGCACGACCTTATGGAGCGCGAAAATCTCCAAGCCCATGTGACTTGCTTTTGGCGTGGTCCTCCCGGAACTCATGAACCTTCTATTCCATCCGTCGCGACCGACGCGCTACGTCGACTGCCGGCTGATATCACACCAGACTTCGCAACCGAGTGATCCGTTTGGCCTAACCGACCAGAAGCGCGCCTGAACGAAGATCCTCGCGCCGCTCAACCAGCCGAACAACATCCTCCATCGAACATAGCCGGCTGTCGATCCCGGCTGCCATTGCAGGCGTTGTCCGCAGCGTCTTGTGGATGCGAACGAAGTTGTACCAGAGGGCATAGAGCGCGACCATGTGCGCGTGATTTTCCAGTTTTTTGCTGAAGGCGTTTGTCAGTCTGGTAAAGCGCCGCATCGCCATCCGCATCAGGGTTTGCTCGCTGCTGATAAGCCTTCCTGCCAAAGATAGCCTCGGCTAGCTGGGCCTGGGTGCGTCCTGGACAACTCTCTACAAGGAACAGGATCACATCAATCAGCACCAACGTCGTAGACCGCTGGCCAAATGAGAATGTCCGATGCTCGCTCATCGTTCCCTCGCTTGCTTTCCGGTAAGCATATGGGAACGGAGAGCGAGCCGCGATACCCGCGGCAATCCTGTTACAATTCAAACTGAGACACTACCCGCCCTATCTCAAATCATCCCGGCGCGTTTTAGCTTTTCGATCTCGCCGGCGACACCGTCGATGCCCTTGGCGGCGTAGATGATCTGGAGGCGCTCGGCGCTGAAGGTGCTCAGCACCGGATTGCGGAATTTGGTGTTGAACGTAGCGGTGTCATTCATATCGTAGCCGAAGCGCTGGGCAAGCATACGCAATAATACCTGCGTTTCTGCCACCGCGGGCCCGGTGTAGGTGTAGTCGGCGTCGGAAAGATTGTGCAGCACGTACTCGACGAGAAGGTTCGGCTCGTTGGGCAGGATTTTCTGGATCGAGACGCTTGCCAGTTGTCGGACCGGCGGAAGACGAAGGCGGCCGAGATCATCCTTGACCAGGTAGCCGCCGGCGACAGGATCGATCTGGGCGATGATGGCACCCGTGCGGATCCAGTTCACCACCTTGTATTCCTGGGTCCCGGTCGGCGCACCGTGCGCCGAAGCCTGGGCCACCACAAAGGCGGGCGGCAGGCCGCGCTTGATCGTCTCGGCGAGACCGATCAGATGATGGCCGCCGGTCTTGGAATCGCCGGCGCCGCCGTAGCTGTCGGTCTTGCCGTTGCCGCCGAAATTGAGCTCGGGAAATTCGCTGCCGCCGGCGGTCCACTGGAAAACGATGGTCTTGGCCCAGTCGTGCCAGATCGGGGCAGCGATGATGATGTCCTGATCGATCATGATCTCGGCGGACTGCGGTGTGGGCGCAACAGCGCCGACCTGCATCACCTCCGGAAGGCCGCTTTGGTTGCTGTGCCCGTAGGTGCGGCGGTAGTTCTCCGCGAGGCTGATCGCGCTCGACAGATTGAACGCCTCGTGGATCGGTAGGCCGCCGGGGTAGGAGTGATGGCCGCCAAAACTGCTGCCCGGCGCGGAGTTGTAGGTCTGCGGCAACATCGGGCAGGCCCCGCCCGGCTCCTGCACCGGCGGGAACACACCCGCGATTAAACCGCCCGGAAACTTGGCCTCGTCCTCGGGGTCGACCAGCCCTTCGGCGGCGAGGCTGGCCATGATGCGCGTCTTGGCGGCATCGTCGACACCGATGCGGTGACGAATGCAGGTTTGCGGGTTGTCGATCGCATCGAGCGTTGCTGCGCGCAGCTTGTCGTCCCTGATCTCGCCGGCGCGGGCGAGGATGTAATTTTTTGCACTCAGGACCAGCGGCGATCTCCCGCTGGTGTCGATCGCCAACGCGTTCCCGACGCCGACCGCAGAATTCTCCGCCGCTTCTCCCGCGGTAATCGATGCCGCCAGGCTCAGCGTGACGCAAATAGTCAACCTCGAGGCTGTATCGCGATACCGGCTCCTCATCGTGCCCCCCATTCTCTTCCTCTCGCGAGTAAGCCAAGTGTTGATGACAAGTCGATGAACCTCCTGCCCGACGGAGCCAGAGCGTTGCTACGAACCGCGCAGGCCCTCAGAGACAGGTCGACGATACCTGATGATCCCGGGCACAGCGGCCAGCAGCGCGCCGACGAGCAGCAGCGCAAGCACCATCACGAGTTCGGGCCGGGCAATCCTCGCAGCCATGGCGAGACCGGTGCGCGCCTCGACGATGCGCGAAATGGCCTGCGCGCCGAACCATCCCAGCCCGAGCCCGATCAGCGCGCCAGCCGCGATCATGATCATGACCTGGCACCATACGACGGCAAAAACGAAGCTCCGCGAGGCGCCCAGCGCGCGCAGCACCGCGAGCTGCTGCCGGCGCGCGGCGAGCACGGCGAAGACCGCGAGCAGCACCGCGGCGATCACCAGCGCCTGAGCGGCCACCGAAATGATCGCCAGCACATCGCGCGCGTCGCCCAATGTCGAGTAGAGATCGAGCAGGATTTCGGCCGGAAATACCGCCGTTGTCCCGCCGCGCCGCAGCTCGGCCCGCAGACGATAGGCGTCGCCGACCGAATTCGCCTTGACCACGATCGCCGGCACCCCCGGTGTCTCGGCTTCGAGCCAGGGCGGGCCGATCGGGATTGAGCCGTTCTCATCATCGTCGAGGTGGTCGGCTTGTGGCTCGTTCGGGGCTGCGGCCTCGCGGAGAAGCGAAGCTTCGCCTGTCGGCTTGGCGCGAGCGCCGCTCGCGCCCGAGGAATGGCCTGTGGGCAACGCGTGGACCAGCCAAACGGCTTCGACCGGCACAATGATAGCGTTGTCCCACGGGGTGCCGGTCGGGCCGAGACGGCCGACGACGGCATATTTGAACCCGTGGTGCACATGGGTCTCGCCGTCCGGCGCTGCGGCGCTGGGGTCACCATGTGCCGGCTCGAAGACGTCGCCCAGCTTGGCCGCAACACGCGCGCCGATCACCGCCTCGTGAACCCTTTCGAACGGCCTGCCCTCGGCCATGGACCGGCTTCCACCCAGAGTGAGTAAAGCTGCCGTCGAACCAACGATCGGCGAGGTCCCGAGGTAGTCGCCGAACGCGATCGGCGCGGCAAACCGCACCCCAGGCGTGCTCTGCAGGTGTTGAAGCACCCTACCCGGGATCAATTCGAGCGCCGCCGGCTGCAAATAGACCGTCGTCAGAACCAGCTGGGTTTGGCTGGCGGGCATGCCGACGACGATGTCGAACGGCTCGGCCGCCGCAGCACTGCTGTTGCGCAGTGCCCGTTCCTGGGCACTGACCGCGACCCCGAGGCTCACGGCGAGGGCAATCAGCACGGCCACGGCGAGCACCGCGGCGTGGTTGTGGCGGAGTTCGGCGAAAACGAGCGGCAGCGGGTTCACGAGGCGACGCTGAGCGGCTCGGGTGCCGCGGAAGAGAGCCGCCCCGCGGCTAAATGCATGACCTGCGGACAGCGCGCCGCCAGTGCCGCATCGTGGGTCACCAGCAGCAGGCTCGCCCCGGTTTCGCGACAGGCCGAGAACATTAGCCCGGCTACCCGCGCCGCCGCCTCGGCATCGAGGCTGGCGGTCGGCTCGTCGGCGAGCAGGATCGGCGGCGCGAAGAGCAAGGCCCGGGCGAGAGCCACGCGCTGCATCTCACCTCGAGAAAGTCGCGCCGTGTTGCCCACGACCCGCACTTCGACCAAGTCGAGCAGGGCGCGGGCGCGGCGCGCGACTGCCGCATCGACCCGAAACGCGGAGAAGCGCGCCGGCAACAGCACGTTTTCAAGCGGGCTCAGGCTCGGGAAGAGATGAAACTGTTGAAAGACGAGGCCGACCGCATGCCGGCGCCAGCGGTCGCGCGCCGCCTCGCCCAGCGCGAAGAGGTCGACGGCGTCCCAGCAGACCTGCCCCGAGCGCGGTGCCTCGATGCCACACAACACGTGCAGCAGCGTGGTCTTGCCCGAGCCGGATGGTCCGCAGACCGCGGTGTGTGAGCCGGACAGGATTTCAAGCCGCTCGATCTCGAGGGCGGTAAGCTCATCGCCGGTCGGAAGGGGATAAGCGACGACGATGTTTTCGGCGACAAGCCGCGCTCCGCGAGCGGCTTTTGCCATCAGGAGATGGAGTGGTAATCGGCCTCGATCAGGCGCACGAGGCTGACAAAACCGGTCTTGGTGTCGAGCTTGGAGCCGATATCGAGCGTGCCCACGACGGCGATGGCGCGGTTCGTCTGGGTGTAGCGGACGCCGTCGCGCAGATAGACGACGATGATGTCGCTCGGCCAATCGGCATCCGAGTTGCAGAACGGACAAAGCGACACCGGCTCGTGGGTCAACACGAAAAAGGCGGCCTCGGGTTTGAGCGGCGGCGCCATGAAGCCGAGGATTTCGACCGGCCTGCCATTGAGTGCCGTCAGCTTGTCGGACATCTCCAGACCGAGCACGCCGGAGGCCTTGTACATCTCCTCGAACCGCAGCGCTTCGCCAGCCCGGGTCATGCGCAGACACGACAATGCGATCCCGAACCCGGCGATCGCAAGAAGACTCCTACGACGCATTGGAGCGACCTACTCGACCCGGCCGAGCCCGAGTGCACTGACCATGACCTGAAATACCTCGGTATTGTCCATGAACCCGTGCACCATCTCCGAGCCGGGCCCGATCGCCGTCAAAACCGCATCGTCGGCGCTGTGCACACCGTCGGAAGCCGAATGCGGCAAATTGCCGACGCGCAGCACAGCCCCCGGCACGTCCTTATATTCCTCATTGGCGACGTATTCCTTTTTTTCGTTCTGCACCGCCGGATTGAACGTCTTGTCGAGCTTCGGGCGGAAGGTCTCGTAATAGTCGGGGAAATCAGCGAAGAAAATCGCGAGGCGTCGCGAAACGTCGACCTTGGCGGGATAGCCGTCGGCGTCTGGAGCGGGGTAATTCGGATACCCAGCCTTCTCGTAGACGCCGACCTTGTCGCGCATCTCGGGACCGGGCTTGTCGTCGTCGACGGTGCCGATCAGGCTCACGCCATGGGTGTGATCGGGGGTCACCAGGACCAGGGTGTCGTTGTTCTTCGCCGCGAAGTCCTTGGCGAGCCTGACGGCGTTGTCGAGCATGATCGTATCGTAGACGCTGCGCTCCCAATCGAGCGGGTGCAGGTATTTGTCGATGATCCCGGCCTCGACCATCAGAAGAAAGCCATTCTGATGACGCGACAACACCTCGATCGCGCCGCGCGTCATGTCGACGAGGTCGGGCTGGTGCGGGTATTTGGCGACCGTGGTGCCGTGCAGAATACGCCGGTCGAGGGCACCGTCCATGTTCTCGGGGTGAAACAGCCCAAGCAGCCTCATTGTCGAAGGCTCCGCCGCGGCGGCCTTCAGCGCGTCTTCGGTGGTCACCAGCTTGAACCCGGCCTGCTGATAGATCTCGAGATAGTTCTTTTCGTCCTTGCGCTTGGAGCCCGGTGTGCTCTTCGGCAGAAAATAAGCTGACCCGCCACCCATCAGCACATCGACGCGATCGTCGAGGAACATTTGGGTGATTTCGGGCTTGTCGGCGCGGCGGCGGGTATGCGCCACCATGCCGGCCGGGGTCGCATCCTGGACCTCGGCATCGCTGACCACACCCACCGCGAGATCGAGCTTGCGCTTGGCGAGCTCGGTGATGGTCTCGACCTTCGGATGCTCGAAATTGCTCTTGTTGCGCGCCGCGTAAACCCCAAGGGCATTGACGCTGGACTTGTGGCCGGTGGTATAGGCGCTCATCGAATTGGCCGAGTCGGTGGCGAGCGAATCCACCCCCGACGTGCCGATCAATGCCATCTGCGGCATGTCGTCGATCGCCAGCTTGCCGAAATATTTCCCCTCTTTGATCCCCTTCGACAGAATGCGCGCGGCGGTGCGGTTGGCGATACTCATGCCGTCGCCGATGAAGAGGATGACGTTCCGCGCCACCCGCGGCCCGGTCGCGAACACGGTCCAGGTGACCTCGCTGCGGCGCGTGCCGTCGCTCGCCACGACCTTGTAGCTGCCGGGCTTGTCGATGCTGGCGTCCCGCAATACCAGGGACGAGGCGTTCAACCCGTCCTCGTTCTCGACAAATTGCCCGGCCTTGCCGAGCTGCCGAGTGTAATCCTCGCCGTTGATCGTGATTTTGAGGTCGGCCTGGTTCTCGATCGCCGGGAACTCGACCTTGAAGTCGAAGCGGGCGCCGACGAGGATCGCCGCGCGGTCGATCGGATAGATCGTCTGGGCGGCGAGCGGGCCCGCAATCAGGGCCACACCCGCGACGATAATGAGCATGCGCGATACTGCAGCGGCCATCGATCAAACTCTCGGCTTTGGGAAGTGGCGACGATAGTTTCGGCACGTGACAGTTTTTTGACACCGATCAGGGCCCGACAACAATGCCTCTCCGCTCCCCGGGGGGAGCGGGTGACTCTTGTCAAATCAGGCCGAGGTCGCGGAGGCTCGTGTGCCGGCCGCGGCCGATGATCAGGTGGTCGTGCACGGTCACGCCGAGCGGTTGGGCGGCCTTGACGATGTCTCTGGTGACGGTGATGTCCGCCGTGGAAGGGGTGGGATCGCCCGAAGGGTGGTTGTGCACCAGGATCAGCGCCGAAGCCTGCAGCTCGAGCGCCCGTTTGACCACCTCGCGGGGATAGACCGGCGTGTGGTCGATGGTCCCGCGCTGCTGTTGCTCATGCTTGATCAGCACGTTCTTGCGGTCGAGGAACAGGATGTGGAACTCCTCGACTTTGCCGTGGGCGATGTGCGCCGTGCAGTAGTCGATGAGCTTGTCCCAAGAGCCGACAACCGGACGCTCTTGCAGTTCCGACCGCATCAGCCTGAGTGCAGCCTCGCGCACCGCTTTGAGCGCCGCGATCCCGGCGAGGCCGAGCCCGGCTGAGGCGAGCGCCTCGGGGTCGGCGCTCAAGAGTGCCGCGATGCCGCCGAAACGGCCGAGCAGATCCTTGGCGAGCGGCTTCACGTCAGCGCGCGGATTGCTGGCGAACAGGATCACCTCGACAAGCTCGTAATCGGGCAGATTGTCGGCCCCGGCCGCAATCAGCCGCTGGCGCAGCCGCTCGCGGTGACCGTAATAGTGCGGCGCCTCGTCCGCCCCTTCGGCGAGGTGTGGCGCACGGCGCTGACGCTTTGCGGTCGTCATGGGTGGTGCGAGCGCCGTCGCGAACGAAGCTCGGAGAGCAGGGCACCCGCCATCCGCGCGGGCTCATCGGTGTCGAAGGCAGCGACGAAGCAATCGATCCCGCGCTCAATCGCTGCGGTCGTCGGCAACTCCTCCCACTCGAGGATCAGTGATTTCTGCAGGCGGACCGCCTGTGGACCGGCCGCAAGGATGGAACGTGCGAGGCGCTCTACCGCGTCGTCGAGACCGCCCGGTGGTGCCACGGCATCGACGAGACCCCAGCTGAGCGCCTCTTCGGCGGCAATCGTCTCGCCGGTCAACAAGAGCCGGCGGGCGCGGCCATAACCAACGAGCTTTGGCAGCAAAGCCGCCTCGACAACCGACGGAATGCCGATCCTGACCTCGGGCATGCCGAAAATGGCGCGCTCGCTGGCCACCCGGAGATCGCAGGCACAGGCGAGCTCCAGCCCGGCACCGAGCGCATAGCCGTCGATGCGGGCGATGACCGGCACCGGGAGGCGGCGGAATGCATGGCAGCAACGATGCACCAGCGTGATGAAGCTGCGCGCCGTCACGTGATCGAGCGCTGCGATTTCACCGACATCGGCACCACCGACAAAGGCGCGCTCCCCGGCACCGCTCAGGATGGCGAGCCGCAGCTGCGGGTCGTTATCGAGCCCGGCGACGGCGCAGACGATCTCGATCATCAGCTCCCGGTTGAGACTGTTCAGCTTGCCGGTGTTGTCGATCGTGACGTGCGCGAGGTGGCCACCTTCAGACCGCTCCTCGCGACGAACCAGGACACTCATAGGGCGAAATCTCCAGCGCCAACTCGCGAGTGATACCCGCGACTGCCGACAAAGCCAATGGAGGTTTCCCCATGCGTCGGGCATAGTGACGCCGCTTTAAGGAGGAGCCGGACCATGGACATGATCGACGATGCGGAGGAGCTGCGGGCGGCGTACGGCGCCCCGAACGAACGTTCGCTCAAAAAGCAGCTGAGCCGGCTCGACAAGCATTGCCGCGATTTCATCGCCCGCTCGCCGTTTGTGGTCATCGCTTCAGCCGATCCGTCAGGCCGCTGCGACGCCTCGCCCAAGGGCGACGCGCCGGGTTTTGTCCGCGTGATCGACGACACGACATTGCTGATTCCCGACCGTCTCGGCAACAACCGGGTGGATACGCTCGGCAACCTCCTGGCGCGGCCGGGTATCGGCCTGATCTTTTTTGTGCCGGGCATCAATGAAACCCTGCGCGTCAACGGCCGTGCGACGATCACTACGGATCCCGAGCTTCTCGAGCCGCTGGCAGTTAACGGCAAGACCCCACGCAGCGGCATTCTCATCTCCGCCGAGGAGGTCTATTTCCACTGCGGCAAGGCGCTGATCCGCTCCGATCTGTGGAACCCGGACAAGCACGTAAAACGCTCGGACTTCCCCTCTCTCGGCCGCATCCTCGCCGACCAGATCGGCGGCATCAGCATCGAAGAATCCGAGCGGTTCACCGCTGAAAGCTATCGGACCCGCCTTTATTGAGGAACGATGCTTGCCGCTTCACGCTAGGCCGAACGCGCCGGGATTACCTCTGCCGTTTGCGATACCAGCCTGGCATGGAGATCCTCGAGCAGCGGCTTAGCCTCCGACAGGCTCTTGCTGATAGCCGAGCCGGCAACGGGCGTCAGTGCGACGGCCTTATGCCTCTTGATCGTCTGTTCGGCGAAGAATCCCCACCGAATCAAGTTGTCGACCCGCTCCTTGATCGCGAGATGCCCGAGGCGGAGAGCGTCCCACATCCTGCTGTTGATCTCGTCGATGACCAGCGCGGACGAACTCGACTGATCGTTGCCTAATGGGCTCGCCCACCACAGCAGCATGATGATCGCCCAATACTGGTAGGTGACCAGATGATCCATTGCGTCATTGACATGCGCCGGGGTGAGCCGCTTCTGTCTGACGACGAGCTCGCTCGTTTGCCGCCATTTCTGATCGTAGGTGCTCAGAAAATTGAAGATCGCGGCAACCGCCTCCCGATCGTATCTTAGGATTGGCGAATGAAGGCGATCGAGACCGCCGAATGCAGCGCGGAGCGCCGCGATCGTGCCGCTGCAGTGACGCTCGAAGGACTCATTTAACTCGCTGGTCCCAGCGATCATACATCCGGCAGAGGCAGCACAGGGTCGGTTCGACGAGTCCACTATTCTGATGAACCCATCTCGTTCGCAATCCTTTATTCTCTCGATGCAAGTCCTGATGTCGGTACCGTAAAACCCGTAAAGGGTGCGATGGATTGATCGGCAAGAGACCCCTTCCTCGGGGCCGGTGCGTGCCGAAAAGATCACGTGCCAATGGGCCCGCTTATTCAACCCCGGAAAGTGCTCTTGCCAGATTTTGTGGTATTCGCATAAGAACCGGGCGACGACACGATCATCGGACTCGTGCTCGACATATCCAGGATTCATCCGAAGTCACCGTCCGCTTGCGCTCCCTGCACACTGATCGTAATCGATTCGGCCTTCGTCCGAAAGAGAACAATCCGGGTTCGTGCGGCATTATCCATCTGCGTTGTGCTACACTCTTCCCCACCATTCTTGGTGGGTGGGTTCGACGATGAGCTTGACCTTGCAGGGTCGCCGGACAAGGGTGACTTCCACCCTTCGCCATCAGCAGCTTGAGGGCAACCCGATGACCCCGGCAGAACAGGCTAAACAGGCCGATCTCCCTCGTAGCAAGCATCGCGGACCGCCGCCGCTGCTGCCACATGCCTGGGCGCGATGAGCGCCCGGCGGACGTCGCATAACACCGACCCCAGGGTGCGGCGCGATGGTCGTAGCTCCTCGATCTTCGGTGCGACTGATCACCCGCCGGACGCCGAGCTGATGCACGCCTTGCAGCCACCCGGTGGCCGATTATATTTACCGTTAACGATTTCTTCTGGGGCTACCTTTGCAAACCGACTGGCAGACTGCGGACGCGCGTAACGATCGCGACCGGACCGATAGAGCGCGGCAAGAAGCGGAAAACTTGTTCCGGCCAAAGCAGGCGGCGCCGCATACCGAAGCGGCGGAGGTGAACGGGAGCTCGCCGACCGACCTCCATCCGCCGCGCCAGCCGCGCGTTTTCAGAATCCCGCCGGTGGTCCCGATGGCTGAAGCAAAGAGCGTGGTGCCCACGGCGAGGGTCCGGGCTCCGCGGCCGCGGGCGGAAAGGCGTGCAACGCAGAAAATACCAGCCTCTCAATTCGGTCGGGTGCGCGCCCTGGTCGATTATGGGATGACACGAACGCAGGTCGCCGAGCTATATGGCGTCGCCGTCGACGAGGTTGAACGGATCCTTTCCTATTCTACATCGACTGAAAGCAGCGTGTTCCGGCACAAGTAACTCCCTAGAGAGACCCTCATGGGCCAGGTGCAGGGCAAGGTTGCGATCGTGACTGGCGGTGCATCAGGCATCGGCGCAGCCTGCGCGGCAACACTCGCCCGCGAAGGCGCGAAAGTCGTGGTAACCGACCTCGACGACGCGGGCGGTCAAGCGGTCGTCGACAGGATCGGCGGCAGCGGTGGTACAGCGTCCTTCCTCCATCAAGATGTGAGTCTGGAGGAGAGTTGGCCCGGTGTCATCGAAGCCGCCGAGCGGCGCTTCGGACACTTGCACGTGATGGTCGCCAATGCAGGAATCGGGATCATGTGCAGGGCCGTCGAGATGTCGCTGGCCGACTGGCGCCGACAAACCGCCGTGAACCTCGACGGCGTGTTCCTATCGGTAAAATACGCTGTTCCCGCCATGCGGCGCGCGGGCGGCGGTTCGATCGTCATCATGTCGTCGGTTGCCGGGATTCGAGGGTCGGCCGGTTTGGCCGGCTACTGCGCTACCAAGGGCGGAGTGCGGCTCTTTGCCAAAGCCGTCGCGATGGAGTGCGCCGCAGCCGGAGACAATATTCGTATCAACACCGTTCATCCCGGCGTGATCGACACGCCGATCTGGACGAAGCTACCGGGATCCACCGGCCGCAATACACCGATCGATCCGCACGACGTTGCCAAAGCCGGAGTGCCGCTCGGCCGGGCCGGAGAGGCGCATGACATTGCCAATGGCGTATTGTTCCTCGCCTCCGATGCGTCAAGCTACATGACCGGGACAGAACTCGTGATCGACGGCGGCATGACGGGCGGTACGAGACCGCGCTGGAGCTGACGATATTCTTGCATGAGGGTCAGTTTCTTCGCGCGGCGAAGTCGATGCGGGGGTCGATCAGCATGTAGGTCAAATCGCTGATCAATTTGAGCAACAGCCCGATCAGCGTAAAGACGTAGAGTGTCGCGAACATGATCGGGTAGTCGCGGTTGATCGCCGCCTCAAAGCCGAGCAGGCCAAGGCCGTCGAGCGAGAAGATGACCTCGATCAGCAATGATCCAGTAAACAGGATATGGATCAGCGCTGCGGGAATGCCGGAGACGACGAGCAGCATCGCGTTGCGAAAGACGTGACCATAAAGCACACGGCGTTCGGTCAGTCCTTTGGCGCGGGCGGTCAGTACATATTGTTTGTTGATCTCCTCGAGAAAGCAGTTCTTGGTAAGCATCGTCAGGGTCGCAAACCCCGAAATGACTAGCGCCGTGATCGGCAATGTGATGTGCCAGAAATAATCGGCTATGCGCATCGGCCACGATAGCGAAGCCCAATTGTCGCTGACCAGACCACGTAACGGAAAGATCGACAGATAGCTGCCACCGGCGAACAACACGATCAGCAGCACGGCGAACAGAAACCCCGGCACCGCATTGCCGACGATCACGACGGCACTCGTCCAGACATCGAACCGGTCGCCGTCACGGACCGCTTTCCTGATGCCGAGCGGTATCGAGACGAGGTAGGTAATCAGGGTCGTCCATAACCCGATCGAAATCGAGACCGGCAATTTGTCCTTGATAAGATCGACGACGCGACGGTCGCGGAAAAAGCTGTTGCCGAAATCAAAAGTCAAATAGTTGCGCATCATCAATAGCAAGCGCTCCAGCGGCGGCTTGTCGAAGCCATATTGCTTTTCGAGCTCCTTGATGAGTGCGGGATCGAGGCCGCGCGCGCCGCGATAGCGGGTATCGCCGCCGCCCGCCTGAGGCTTGAATTCGCCGCCCTCGCCGCTGACCCGCTCGGTTGCGCTGACCGCACCGCCCTTGAGCTTCGAGATCATCTGCTCGACCGGCCCGCCGGGAGCCGCCTGCACGATCACGAAGTTGACTACCATGATCGCGAGTAACGTCGGGATGATCAGCAGGATGCGACGGATCGCGTAGGCGATCATGCGCCCCCTCTCCTGCGTGGCGCCCGAACCCACCTCGGCCCTCCCCCGTGCGCGGGGGAGGGAGGGACCCGCGTCATCGGCAGAATGGCGGCTCGCTGGGTCACTGCTGCTTAACGACCTCGCCTTTTTTAGCCTCGACCGACTGCTCGGCGGCAGGATCTACCCACCAGGTATCCAGTCCGACTGTGTATTTAGGTGCGATGGCCGGTCGCCGATACTTGTCCCAATACGCCACACGAAAGGCCGCGACGTGATAATGCGGGATTACATAATATCCATATTGCAGTACCCGATCGAGCGCGCGCGTGTGGGCGACAAGGCTCGCCCGATCAGGCGCCTTGATCAGCTCCTCGATCAGCGCATCGACGACCTTGCTCTTGATGCCGAGCACGTTCTGGCTTCCCTGCTCGTCTGCGGCGATCGACCCGAAATTATCGCGCAGCTCATTCCCCGGCGACTGTGATGCGCCAAACGAGACGACCGCCACATCATAGTCGAAGGTCTGCATCCGCTTTTCGTATTGCGCAGGGTCGACGGTGCGGACACGGGCATTGATACCCATCCGCTCCAGGTTCTTCTTGACCGGGAGAACAATGCGTTCGAATTCCGGCTGCACCAGGAGGATCTCGAACTCGAAGGGTTGACCGGTCTCGTCGTTGACGAGCTTTTCGCCTTTAAAAGTCCAACCCGCCTCCTTCAGAAGCTTCAGCGCCGCACGCAGCCCATCACGAATGTTGCCCGAACCGTCATATTTTGGTGGGTCGTATTCTGTCGTGAACACTTGCTCGGGGATCTGCCCACGAAATTCGTCGAGGATTTTTAGTTCCTCGCCCTGTGGCACGCCTGTTGCCGCCAATTCCGAATTGTCGAAATAGCTGCGGGTACGAGTGTAGGCGTCATAGAACAGATTCTTGTTCGACCATTCGAAATCGAACGCATAGGCGAGGGCTTCGCGCACCCGCGGATCCTGAAACAGCGGCCGGCGCAGATTGTAGCCGAACCCTTGCATGCCGCTCGGCCGTTGGTTGGGGATCTGCTCCTTCTTGATCAGCCCGGCGCGCAATGCCGGGCTGTCGTACCCCGTCGCCCAATTCTTCGACGAGTTCTCCTGCCGCACATCGTATTGGCCGGCTTTGAACGCCTCGAGCGCGATCGTGCCGTCGCGATAATAGTCGTAACGGATCACGTCGACGTTATGGCGGCCCCTGCTGACCGGCAGATCGATCGCCCAGTAATCGGGGACCCGGCTATAGGTGATCGAGCGGCCGGGGTCGATCGACTCGATCTTGTATGGGCCGCTGCCGAGCGGCGGGTCGAGCGTCGTATTGCCGAAATCGCGCCCCGACCAATACGCCTTCGAAAGAACCGGCATTTCCCCGACGATTTGCGGCAATTCCCGGTTGTCGGCGGATTTGAATGTGAAGCGGATGCCGCGCTCGCCCTCTTTTTCCACCTTGGTCACGTCGCCGTAATAGGAGCGATACATCGGCTGGCCCTTCGTCCGTAGCGTCTCGAAGGTCCAGATGACGTCCTCGGGCGTCATCGGGCTTCCGTCGTGAAACCGCGCTTCCTTACGCAAGGTGTAGAGCACCGAGAGCTTATCGGGTGCCAACTCTATCTTTTCAGCGACGAGCCCGTATTCGCTGCTGGGCTCGTCCTCGGAACGAACCGTGAGGGTGTCGAACGTGCCGCCGATCCCGGCTGCCGGGATACCCTTGATCACAAAGGGATTGAGCGTGTCGAATGTGCCGATCGCGGCGTACCGCATTGTCCCGCCGCTCGGCGCGTTCGGGTTGACATAATCGAAATTCTTGAAGTCCGGCCCGTATTTCAGGTCACCGTACAGCGACATGCCGTGCGTTGCCGCAGCTTGCGATGCAGTGGCGACGAGAAGCGAGAAGACGAGCCCGGCGAATATTACGGGCGCCCTGCGCATCACTTGCCTCCAAAACGAGTTTTTCAGCCGTCAATCAGGGCGAGCGCCGCTAAGTGAGCGCGGCGATCGCCGGCAACGAGGATGTGGCCGTCGGAGGCGAGGTCGAGAGCCGCACCCCGCCAATCGGTGGCAGTGCCCCCTGCCCCTTCGACGATCGGAACCATCGCGCAGAAATCGTACGGCTTCAGGCTGGCTTCAAGAACAAGATCGATAAACCCGGCGGCGAGGAGCCCATAGGCATAGCAGTCGGCGCCAAAGCGCACGAGCTTGACCGCCGCCGAGAGCCGCGCGAAGGCAGCCGCGTCGCCACCCTTGAACATGTCGGGGGTCGTCGCGAACAGGGTTGCCGCGGCGAGTCCCGAGCACGGCCGGCAACGGATCGGCGCGCCATTAAACGTCGCCGGACGCCCCGTTGCCCCGACCCAGCGTTCGCGCGAGATCGGCTGGTCGATGACGCCGAGGATCGGGCGCTGGCGACGGGTCAGCGCGATCAATGTGCCGAATAGGGGAACCCCGCTGATAAAGGATTTGGTGCCGTCGATCGGATCCAGGACCCAGACGAACTCGGCCTCCTCCCGGACCCGGCCAAACTCCTCGCCGATGATGCCGTGATCGGGAAAATGCGCCTCGATCAGCGCCCGCATCGCCGCTTCGGCCGCGCGGTCGGCGGCAGTCACCGGGGTCAGATCGGGTTTGTCGTCGACGACCAGCGGCCGACGGAAATACGGGCGAATCTCCGCGCCGGCCGTATCGGCCAGGCGCTGCGCAAGGGTGAGGAAGGCGTCGAGGTCGATTTCGGGCACAGACCTATTTCAGCGTCTCGAGGTAGGCGATAACATCGGCGCGATCCTCGGCCTTGGGCATGCCGGCGAAGGTCATCTTGGTGCCTTTGATCAGCGATTGTGGCCGCCACAGCCACTGGTTCAGCTTGTCCGGATCCCATTTTTCGTTTTTGTGCGCTTCCATGGCGGCAGAAAACTGGTAGTTCGGGACGGCAGCCATGTTTTCCTCGGTGATGTCCCAGAGGTTAGGGCCGATCTTGTTCGCGCCGCCGTTGTTGAAAGTGTGGCATTGGATGCAGACCTTGACGAGCTGCTCGCCTCTTTTCGGATCGGCCTTGGCGAGCAGCGGCCCGATCGGCTCCGGCCCGGCCGCAGCACCCTGTGGAGCCGCTGTGGCCGAAGCCTGCTCGGTGCCGGCCGGGAGATAGACCGCCTTTTCGAGCGGCTTCGGGCGGACGAGCTGACCAGCCAAAATTCCGGACGCCATCGCGATGATCATCGCCGTCAGGATCGAGGCGATTATCTTGTTCCACTCGAACGACGACATCGGCGAGCCTTCCCCCTCAGCGCGCATGAATTAACACGCTTCCGATGCGCGGGCGAACCGGGCATCTTGTCGCTGCATGATCGGCTGCACAGAAGATCCGTGACCAGAGCCGTACCCAAAAACCCGATCATCTTGATCCCCGCCCGGCTCGCTGCGAGGCGGCTGCCCGGCAAGCCGCTCGCCGATATCGCTGGGGTGCCGATGATCGTCCATGTCTGGCGCCGCGCGGTCGCCGCCGAAATTGGGCCGGTCCTCGTCGCTTGCGGCGACAGAGAGATCGCCGATGTGGTCGAAGCCGCAGGCGGGCGGGCGGTCATGACCGATCCGGGACACCCGACCGGATCCGACCGGATACATGCGGCCATCGAAAATCTCGACCCCGACGGCGCCTTCGATGCCGTGATCAATGTCCAGGGTGATCTTCCCTTGCTGGATCCGCGGGCGGTGCGTTTGGCGTTTGACGGGCTCCGCGACCCGGGCATCGACATCGCGACACTCGCCGCGGTGATCGAGGACACAGCAGCGCTCGCGGATACCAGCGTCAACAAGGTCGTCGCCGGCTTCGCCGACCCGACCCGGCCTGCGCGCGCGCTCTATTTCAGCAAGGCCATCGTGCCGTGGGGCGAGGGTCCGCATTACGAGCATATCGGGCTCTACGCCTATCGACGCGAGGCACTCGAACGGTTCGTCGGGCTGCCTCGCGGCGTGCTCGAACAGCGCGAGCACCTCGAGCAATTGCGCGCCCTCGAGGCAGGCATGCACATCTCCGTCAGCCTGATCGAAGCCGACCGCCTCGGGGTGCAGGTCGACACCCCGGCCGACCTCGCGCGCGCTCGCGAGCTGCTGCGACAGAGACATTAGCGTCATGACAGAGCAAACGATTGCGTTTCAGGGTGCCCCCGGAGCCTATTCCGATCTCGCCTGCCGCCGCGTCTTCCCCGAGATGGTCACCCTTCCCTGTGCCCAGTTCGAGGACGCCTTTGCCGCGGTGCGCGAATGCCGCGCCCGGCTCGCGATGATCCCGATCGAGAATTCGGTCGCCGGCCGGGTCGCCGACATCCACCATCTGATGCCCGATGCGGAACTCCATATCATCGGCGAGCATTTCGAACGGGTGAACCATCACCTGCTGGCCGTTCCCGGGGCCACGATCGGCACGCTCCGCACGGTCAGAAGTCACGTCCATGCGCTCTCGCAATGCCGACGGCTGATCCGATCGCTCGGGCTCGAGCCGGTGGTCGCGGCCGACACCGCAGGGGCCGCGGCCGAAATCGCAGCG
>Ga0210406_10001183_pt1 | contig 33011 bp, 31 predicted proteins | sample IncBWC30MmetaG_FD_155454 | JGI IMG/M metagenome (GOLD analysis project Ga0210406, IMG submission 155454) | Forest soil microbial communities from Barre Woods Harvard Forest LTER site, Petersham, Massachusetts, United States - Inc-BW-C-30-M | ecosystem: Environmental > Terrestrial > Soil >... | reverse complement strand
ATGGCGGCACGCGAGGATGGAAGAGTTGCGGACAAAGGGGGGCGCTCCTTTCTCCGCCACGATCAAAGACAAAAACACAATATCACAAGAAGTAGCTAATGTCAATAATTACTTACTGAGTAATTTACATGATCACGGAAGATATTGAAGGGGCAGAGTTTGCCGGTCCACAGATGCAAAAATCGCACCCTGAAAACCGCAGGGTGCGGCATCGCAAAAGCATATCGTTAGTCTATTGACCTCCTTGGGCATCCACCTATAGCATCCTTTGGCTGTCCCAACAAAATGCACCGGGCTCCCAAGGTACCCGGCAATTTGTCATCGAGTTCGATGCATAAAAATCCTAACTCCCTAGGAGAATTACGATGACTGAAAAAGAACTGTCGCGACGCCGGTTGATGCAACTGGGGATTACTACTGCCGCAGCTTCCGCTCTGACTTCAGTTACGGCCGGCGCCCTGGCTCCTGCCTCGAAGGCGCGCCCCACCAGACCGGACTCGGATCATGATTTTGACCGAGACAACAAGTCTCTCGAGCTTTCCATTAACAATGCCTATTTGTTTCTCGACCAGATGATGGATGCGTACGTTCAAGGCGCCACGGTTCGTCTATGCCAGAGCTATAGCGATCAGATAGCGGGTGGCACGTTCTTCAGTACCGCGTTCGTTTATGACAACGCCCTGCTCGTTCTCGCTTATCTCGCTCGCGGACGAGCCAGCGACATCCAGCGCGCCAAGGTGATCGGCAACGCTTTGCTTTACGCACAGCAGAATGATGCCAGGGCCGACGGACGCTTCCGTCAGGCCTACTTTGCGGGCGCGCCGGATAGCAACGGAGTCTTTGTCACCCGCGGCCTGCCGTTTTTTCAGGGGAGCGCCGTCGGTGATGTGGCCTGGCCCGGAATCGCGCTCGCACAACTCTATGTCCGCACCGGTGTGAAATCGTACTTGGACGGCGCGGTCAAGGCCGCCACCTTCATCGAAACCACCACTCGCGACAATGCGAACGTCCCGCCAGGCGGCTACTTCTTCGGCAACGGCCAGACCAACAAATCCACCGAACACAACATCGACGTTTATGCTCTATTCACGATGCTGGCTGCGCTGACGGGCCACGGCTCTTGGCTGGATGGCGCGCAACACGCCAGGGCCTTCGTGGAAGCGATGTTCGACAGCCCTTCCGGCCATTTCTGGACGGGCACCTCTGATCCTACCCACATTTTCTTCAATAATAGTCCCGAGGATGTTCAGACCTGGTCCTTCCTGGCGTTCCAAGACCCCAATTTCGCTATGTCTCTCGATTGGGTCAAAACCAATCTGGCAACTACCGATACAACCTTTGGTTTCAATAACGGTTGGGGCACGAACGGCGGCCTGAGGTTGCGCGTCTCCGGCGTCACGTTCGCCAGCCTGAGCAAGCTTGGCACTGTGCTTGGAGACAATTCCGTGGATGCGGACGCAGTTTGGCTCGAAGGCACCGGCCATCTGATCGCAGCACTTTTGTCACGTCGTTTGCCCGCCAAAGAAGATATTCCTAGTTTTCATGGGGACGTAAACCTTGCGGGCTTCCTTATGGAGAATGTGCAGGTCGCGCAGAATAGCCTGGGAAGTGGACAGACCGTAAATGGCCAGCTGTTGGTCGTGGGCCAGGGTCTTACGGCGTCTACCAGCATTCTGAATACGGGATTCGGGTTCAACTACTTCCCTTTGTTTCACATCGGAGCCACTTCCTGGTACCTGATGGGAGCCCAGGCAGCTAATCCGCTGCGACTCGCGGATCGTTGATTTGGACAGTTGCCGGTGCCACAGGGCCACAGTACGAAAACATCGTCTCGCAACGGATGATGCCGCTCCGGTTTGGGGAACTGTTGCTCAGGTTTTGGCTTTGATCAAGGGCGCGAAGCCAAAGCCATTTAGCGGGTCCAGCCCGCTACATGACGGCTGGTTAGAGCCTGACCTGAGGAAAGGGAGGATTTGCGTGTTGCTATGGGGCCTTGGGGTCGGGGGCTGGCTTTAACCAGGTATTGTGGGCTCCCTTCGTCAGCGTCCAACCTTCGGCGGGCATCCAGTCACAGTAGAGCACCCTGCGCCATAGAAAGTCCTTTGGTGGATCCCAGGAACAGTGCGACTCGGGAGCATCCTTCTTCTGGCGGACTTGGGTTAGTTTGTTGACGGTACCGGGGTCGTTCTTGTTGGACTCGCGGCCCATGCGGACTTCCACAATGTCGCCCACCTGCAGAGGCTGGCCGGGCGGAACATAGAACCATAGGGCGGTCCCTTCGTCGGTGGAAGGGTGGCAACAGTAGACGCGGCCCATAGCCAGACTGCCATCCTGGAAGTCAGAATCTTTCAATCCGGAATCGAGCAGATGCTGGCGCTGGGCGGTGAGCTTGAGGATCTCCTCACGGGTGGCGGTCTGCATCACCTGTGCGAGGCGCAACGTTCCGGCCTGGTCCTTGCTGGGCGGAAACAGTTTGGAGGTTCCGGGGCTGCAGACGGCGCAAGGAAGACAGAGCATCAGGAACAAGAACGTCAGCGGCAGCTTGCGGAACCAGCGGCGTGACGATGGCAAATTCGATTGGTCCACCAACCATTTCAAGGGCAGATGCTGAACCATGGCTAATCCCCTTTACGTTTGAATGGGTTGCCCGAAGGTGATCCAGAACCGGTTGATGTCACGCAGGATGAACTCACGCATGCCGTAGAAAGTATCGTGGGGGTCTTCCACGATTGAACGCGGTCCTTGCGGCGGCGGTGCAAAACATCGACGTTGTCAGTCAGTATGTACAGATCGACCTCGCGGCGGTGCTCCGTGCTTGGTTTTCCACCTGCCTGAAACATGACTGCGCTGTTTTCGAAGGTCAGCTTCGCCCAGTTGATTTCGCCATCCTCCTCGTTTTGCCGGACCAAGGTGAACCCGATGGAGGTGTACCACTCCGCCGTGGCGCGAACGTCCGGCACATGAATCATGGGAACGACGCTTTGTGACATGGGTAATTCGCTAGCCCCTGTTTACCGGCGCACGCTCACCAGCGCGAGGTCGGCTTCATAGCCTTCTTCTTGCACGGTTTTCTGCGCCGCTGCGCCAACTGTCTTTTCGTCGGCATCCTTCGGCAACTTACAATAGCGCCGAATGACCTCTTCCCCATTCACAATGCGAACCAGCCACTGGCCTTTGCTTGCGTCCCAGGAAACTTCTACTTGATCGGCACGCATAGATACCTCCTACGGCGGGGCATGCGGGACTCCCGCCTCTGCCGCGCATCCCTCTTATACTCCCACTCACGGACGAAAGCGACAGGCCGATAGCGAAGAAATTCCCTTACCTCTTTGCGAGCTCTACGCTCGTAGCGGTCTCCAAACTTAGAGAGGATGTGCGGCTTTTTTTATCCGCACCTTGGCACTCAGGACGCCCGCTTTTTGCGGACCATCTGGAAAGTCAGGTGCATGATCAGCTTGCGGTCGTCGTCGGAGACGCGGCCGAGGAGCTGGCGGAGGCGTTTGAAGAATTTGGCCGGTTCGCCGGAGCTGCCCCACTCGTCCTTGCCGGTGGGCATGCCCGGCGGAAGGGACGGGATTTCTGGCGGGGCTTCCCCATCGTAGAAAAGTTGGTACATGGGAACTTCGAGGGCGCGGGCCATTTTCTCCAGAGTTTCGATGCTCGGGATGGTGTGGCCGTTCTCGACGCGCGAGACGTAGCAGCGTTTGAGGCCGGTGCGTTCCTCGATATCTCCTTGCGAAAGGTCTTTTTGTTCGCGGATGGCGCGTAAACGATCCGAGATAACCATGGTGTTATTAGTTATACCACGACATGGTTCAGTCTACAAATTAATTTGAAGCGGGCGCCGGCGGGGGCGGGCTGGGAGCGCCGGAGAAAAAGGCTTTCACCGGAATAGTAACGGAGCCCACGGAACCGGAGCCGAGGTCGCGAACGACAACGCGAATTTCATCCGATTGCGGCTGGACCGTGACACTGCGCTGGAGGACCATCCCCGCTTTGCAAAGAAATTCGTACTGCTTCTGCTCGAAATTGAGTTCGAGGTGTTGTTTATCGCCCACAAGAATATTGCCGGAGGCGTCGCGCTGAACAAAAGCCATGTCGAGGGCGCCCTTCTGGCGGTCGCCGGATTCCTTGAGGAGAAATTGTTTGGGGTCCAGAGCAATTTGCAATTGCAGATTGCGAGCGGAAGTCGGAGCAACGATTTTGCCATTGACGACAATGCCGAGGCTGGTGGTCTCGAGGGGGCTCACGGCGGCCTGCTGCAACGCAGACTTCACGGCGTCATCGGAATCAGAGCCGCCCGCGGATGCGTAATAACCCTGACGATATCGCAGATGCGCGCCGCTGCGGTTCACTTTCACCTTGAGCTCGCGAAACTTTCCGTCCCACGCGCCGTGGTCAGGGTAGAAACCAATCAGGCAAGCGTAGCGGCCGTCGTCAAACGCGCGACGAATCGCGTCGCGGATGTCGTTATTGCCGTAAAACGCCTTGCCGCCGGTGCGGTCGGCCAGCAGCCTGGAGGAGTCACGAATATCCTGACGCTCGAAAAAACCATTGGAAGCAAGAGACGGCTGAGCCGAGGCGGAACGGACTGTGGGACTCATATCGGGGCTAACCTGGACACCCCGGGCATCGACCGGATAAATGGCCATATTGACGCGATTGAGCGCATCGGCAGCTTTTTGAATGCTGGCCGTTTGCGTGCTGTTTTCGCGACTGCCGCGAGTGAGCTTGTTGGTAGGATCGCCTCCGCCAACGGGCTGATTTTGACCTCTGCCTGCTGCGCTTCTTGGATCGCCGCCGCTTCCGGAGGAGGTGACCGGCTGCATCTCGGTTTGAGCAGCGCCCAGCTTGGTCATGCCGATCTGGATGGGAAATCCGCCGGAGACCCAGATGAGACTTTTGTGGCCAGAGATGGGAGCCACATGGGAGGCAATGATTTCGAGCGCGGCAGCGGTGGTGCCGATGCGATTGAGGGTGTTCTGGTCGCCGATCATTCCTTCGGCATTATTCAGAGCATTCTGAAATCCCTGCCATTGAGGATCGCTGGTCAGACCCACAAAGTCAATCGCCTGAGAGGTTGAGGCGTCGAACGCGGCAATCTCTTTCGGAGTGAAATGGTTTACCGCGTTGACGAGGGCGGAGACGTCTTGCGTGAAATCGTGGAGAACAATGAGATTTGCGGTGAGCGCGTAGATGGCAACGTGATCCTGCGGCTTGAGGTACTGGAGAAAACGGAGAACCTGTTTGCGAACGAACGACTGGTCCTCCGGGGAGGTATTCAACGAGTCGAAGAGGATGACAGTTACGGCGCCGGGGTCCTCGCCCTTCAGATCGAAGCGATTGGTGAAGTAGTTGAATGGCAGGGCGGGAGGAGGCGTGGCCGGCGGTGGCGCGCCGCAGGAAAAGAATGCGATGTTTTGCGGCTTGCCTTCGTCGAGGACAGTGAAGTCCTCTTTTTGCAGGCCGGTGAGGGGCTCGCCCTTGGCGTCCTGGGCGATGACACTCAGTTGAACGAGGCGAGTGGAGGAGCGGATCATCTCGGGCTGCTGATTTGCGGGCGTTGAATTTGCCGCCGCTGGCGCTTGAGGCGCGGCAAGGATGCCGGTCGGGGGAATCAAGAAGAGCGAAAGTCCGAAGGCGATTACGCGGGCAAGCATCAGCACTCCTGATCCGAATGAGTTCGGCACTTCGTAACTTACACCATATCGGGAGCGTTGCGGCTGCAGAGTAAGACGCGCGAAGCGACCTCCCGCGTTTCTCGAAATGAGGTGAATCTTGCATTGCCTGCGAATTCGTGATTAATCCGATCAGTGGATAGCGGCAACCAGGATGGTGGCGTCATCCTGGAAGTTGGAGGAACAAAACCTGGTGACTCCCTCCAAAATCCTGCGCTGGGTGGCCAGGGCCGTGACAGTTTCATCCCGTACGCGGAGGGACTCAATAATCCTGGCATTGCCGAACTCCTCGAATTCGGAATTGGCGGCCTCGGTGACGCCGTCGGTGAAAAGGAGAAGGCGGTCGCCCGGCGCGAGTTGAACGGCGAAATCCTTGTATTGCCAATCCGGCAGGACGCCCAGGACGGCGCCATCGCCGCTGAGCAGTTCGGTTTCGCCGCTGGCTCTGAGCAGGATCGCGGGACAATGGCCGGCATTTTCGTAGCGCAGGGTGCGATCTTCGGCGTTGAGAATGGCGTAGAAAAACGTGACGAACTTGCCGGGAGCCAGGTTGCCGCAAAGAAAAGCATTCAGCTTGGCGCAGACGGCGGCCGGAGATTCGTCCGGGGTAGCGAAGGCGCGAAAAGAGGCTTGGAGATTGGCCATCAGGAGCGCGGCGGTAATTCCCTTCCCGGCGACGTCGCCGATGCAGATGCCGAGACGATTCGAATCGAGCTGAATGACGTCAAAGTAGTCTCCGCCGACGGTTCGCGCAGGCTGCCAGGCGCCGGCGAGCTCTACTCGCGGAAGCTGTGGCAACACTTTCGGCATCAAATCCTGCTGAATATCGCGTGCTCGGTTGAGTTCTTGCTCCTGCTGCTGAAGGGCGGTCGTTCCCTTTTCGACGGCCTGCTCCAACTGTTTGTTCTTATCCTGCAGCTTGCTTTGAACTTGGCCAACGATATAGGCAACGGTACCTATCGCAACACAAATTACAACGCAAACTGGGGCGTTCTCCCGGAATACACCCCAGAACGAGACTCTCGTGGGAAGCATCCAGAGCAGCAACACAGTGGTGACCAGAGCGCTTGCCAAGCCGGTGAAAAACGTGAGAGGAAAAAAAACAATCCAATTCCATGGGAATGAACGCCGACCGTAGAGCGGCGCGAAGGCGACGTTGACGGGGTACATGATATTCCCCACGGAGAGCATGAGGACCATCATCGTGACGAACGAAATGGGTATTTTCAGAGCTGCAAACAGAGCATAGAAGACTACCCCGACAAAGACGAGAAATTGTTGCAACTGCAGAAAGCGGCGAAGGCGAGGGAGGAGCGTCTTCCTGGAAAAGATCGTCGAGAGTTCCACATTGCTCCTGCGCCGGCAGACAGCGATAGATTACAGCGAATAATACTACACGGGGACTGTCGAGGCTGACGGGGAATTTGCAGCGTGCGGCAGCGACTTGGGCCGGAGGAGCAGGACGGCGGTAACGCCGAGAGGAAAGTTTTGGGTGAAAATTTCGACGGTGTGAATGATGCGCTGCGCAGTTCCCATAAAGTCGTTGGGAACAATTAACAATCCGGGGCCGCCACAAATCCAGATGATGCTGCCGACGGCGATGGCGGCGTGCCAGCGCTTCATGCGCAAAGTGTAGATGATGGGAACAACGGCGAGGGTCATCAGCACGCCACGAGCAAGCTCGATGCTCCAAAAAAACCAAACACCAAGGTGTTCGACAAGCTGAGTGGCTCCGGGATAGTAGCCTTTGGTGAAGAACTGGTAGGTGATGGAGCCGAAAATCAGGTAATAGACGACGTACGCGAAACCCGCGAGCAAAATCAGGAACACGGCAGAAATGGGAGAGCGGTGCGTAAGCGCCGGCTCGCCTGGTTTTGACAATTTCAGCAACCAAGCGAGAAGAGCCAGGACCACAGCGAAGATCAGATACATAAAGACGGCGCCCGAGAGGTCGCGAATGGCATGTTGGCTGTAGCCGGGCACGAAAATTAACGCTTCGGACCAGGTACACAACGCACTTACGATAAGGAAAACGGGGATGATGACGCCGAATTGGCCTGCAGCTTTTCTCGGGCCGAAGAGCGCCACGGGAACAAGTGATGCGGCAAAGAGAATCCCGGACAGCCACCACCAAACAAAATGGCCGGCAGCCAGCGTGATGATGGCCAGAGGAAGACCTCCGAGCAAACAATAAAGAACTACGCGTGATTTCACTTTCGTGCTCCTCTCTTTTTGCTTCTCTTGTAAATTCCAAGAGCGCTTTTGGCCCAGTCGAGCAGCGTCTCGTAGCCACGGATACCGCTCTCCAGGGCTAGCTTCCCGGAAAGGGGCATGCCTGCGCCCTGCACTTTTAGAAATTTGCGAAGAGTGGGAATATATGAGGCCAATTCCTTCGCGAGCGCCTTCAAAAACCGCGTGGCCTGGGCGGCGCCAGCCGTTTCGTCCATGAACCCGAAGCGGAGCATCAATTCGTCGACGCTATGGATGACGTCATCGCTGGTGATGGCTCTCGTTTGCCAAGCCCTGAAGGCACGCTTGCCGGAAGAGGTAGGACGAAAGAGGCGGCGGCGGCGGAGGCCGGAGGAGGGCTGAACCTTACCGGAGATGAGGCCGCGTTTCTGCAGTCTTTGCAATGCGGGATAGATTGCACCTGGGCTGTCACTGAACGTGCCCATCGGAGTATGGGCGAAAATCTTTCTCAGGTCATAGCCGGAGCGCGGCTGCTGCTGGAGCAATCCCAAGAGGGCATACGCGAGCAAAGAATTCTCTTGCATAGTACGCTGCGTATTATAACGCAACGTACTATGCAAACGCAAGTGAGAATTCGCGTTTGCAAAACGGTTTGCAGTGTCAGAACTGCCATGCGGGCGCGAAGCCCGCGCAGATTTGTGAAGCGAGGCAGATTGCGGGTTGCCTGCGACGACAGACAGGACATAGACTCTTTCCAGGACAGACCATGTTTGAACGCTATACAGAGAAGGCTCGCCGCGTGATTTTCTTCGCGCGCTACGAAGCCAGCCAATACGGAAGCAGGGCCATCGAGAGCGAACATCTTTTGCTGGGGCTTTTACGGGAAGATCGCGGGTTGGCGAAATGGCTTTCCGGAGAGAAAATCGTCGAAGGACAAATTCGTGCGGAAATCGAGAGCCGGATCATTCGAGGCGAGCGAATCTCAACCTCCGTGGAAATGCCGCTGGACGAAGAATGCAAGAAAATACTGAAGTTTGCCGCAGAAGAGGCTGAGCGACTTGGGCACCGTCACGTGGGGACAGAACACCTGCTGCTTGGCATTTTGCGGCTCGAGGGCTCGATGGCTGCTCAGTTGTTAATAACGAAGGGATTCAAGCCGGCATCTGTCCGAGAGCAATTGGCGAGTGCGTCCGCAATCCAAACTGTTAAAGTCCAGCGAAAGAACACCGCGCTGCTTAAGCTCGATGAATTTCTTACCGGGCTCAAATGGCATAATGCGGAGCTATTGGTTCCCTTTTTCGCGCAAAACGCACAGTTTATCGACGCGTTAGGAAAACGATGGAATCGAGAGGAAATCTATAAGGACTTTGCCACACTCCTCGCTCCTTACGCCAAAAAGAACGCCACGTATTCGGTTGAAGAGACACTCATGGAAACGAGTGACCTGCTTGTGGCCGCAGTTTTGTGGAAGAACGCCATCCTCGCCAGCGAACAGCGCGTGTGGATGCACCGAATGACCGCCGTGCTAATCACGGAACAGGACGATTGGCGCATCCTGTCCGTGCAGATCACCCCGGTGCAACTTCCGTAGCGCAGTGAATCACTCAAATTCGCGGCGGGGGGCGGATTGCTCGAGGCCGACGCGGCCGGCGGCGATTTCGGCTTTGTTGTAATTTTCGGCTTTGACGGGGGCGCCAGCGAGGCGGCGGAGCATGGCGATCTGGCCGATGTGCGTCAGAGAGTCGGCTACAGGGCCTTGGAAGAGGCCCTCGGCTGCGCCGCTCAGTGGCTCGCCGGAAGCTAGAAAATCGTCAAACTTTTTCAGGACGGCAAAGAAGCGGTCGATTTCGGCGTTCCAGGGCAAAGGGGTGGAGTCGTGCCAGGCTGGTTGGCCTTGAGCGATGGAGAGCGCCCAGTCATACAGGTCGCCCATGTGGGCGAGAATTTGCCCGGGGGTGCGCGTTTTGTCGCCGATGTGGAAGCTGGCGAAGTGGTCCGGGGCACCGCGCAGAGTTTTGCCGCCGCGGTAGGCGACAGTGGCTACGGTGTGGCGGAGGAGCTGGCGGGTAGGATCAGATGATGTCGTCATGTTGGATCTCCTGTAGATTCCCTTCCCCGTGAGGGAGGAAAACGAAATGATACAGGAAAATAGTTTTAACGCAGAGAGGGCGGAGAACGCAGGGCACGCAGAGAAGAGCAGAGAAGAAGAACCCTCACCTGGGCGACCGATTGCGAGGGGATTTGTGCAGAGTCATTGCTTGGTGTAGACGCGGACGTAGTCGACCAGCATTTGCTGGGGGAAGGCGGTGGTGTTGTCGGGAGAGCCGGGCCAGTCGCCGCCGACAGCGACGTTGAGAATGATGAAGAAGGGGTGGTCGAACGTCCAGGTGCCGCCGGCGGGCCACTGGGATTGCGTGAACGTGCCGTAGAGATTCGCATCGACGTAGAAGCGAACCGTGCCAGGTTCCCACTCGACGGCGTAGAGATGAAAAGCGTCAGAGAAATTCTGTCCGGCCGGCAGGCTGAAGGGCGCAGTGGCGTCGCTCGTCGCGCCGGTCGTGCTGGGACCGTGTAGCGAACCGTGGACCGTGCCGGGCTCCTTGCCGATATTTTCCATGATGTCGATTTCGCCGCACTTCGGCCAGCCGACGGAAGTGATGTTGTTCCCAAGCATCCAGAACGCGGGCCACATTCCCTGCCCCTTGGGGATCTGGATGCGGGCTTCGAACCGGCCGTAGGACTGGCTGAAGAGGCCCTGGGTTTTGAGGCGAGCGGAAGTGTAATCACGCGTTGTGCCGCCACTGCAGGCGTAGCCGGGCTGATTCTTTGCGGTGATGACCAAGTTGCCGCCCAGCATTTGGGCGTTCTGCGCGAGATTGGTATAGCACTCGAGCTCGTGGTTGCCCCAACCGTTGCCGCCGGTGTCGTAGGCCCACTTGGAAGAATCGGGAGAAGTTCCATCAGCGCCGTTGAACTCATCGCTCCAGACGAGCGTATAGCCAGTGGCAGGAGGCGGCGGCGGGGGACTATAGGCGCTGCCACAGCTGATCAAGAGAAGGGCCGTGGCTAGGAGAATAAGAACAAGCGGTGGCGCCAATCTAAATTTGGTCATAGGTGTGAGCAAAGACTCAAACACGCACCACTAGGAAAGGTTCAGGGCGCGCTTGAAGGAGCCCTTCTCACTGTCGATTTTTTTCTGGAGCTGGAGGATGGCGTAGAGAACGGCTTCGGGGCGTGGCGGGCAGCCGGGAACGTAAACATCGACGGGAATGACCTGATTGCAGCCCTGCACGATGGCGTAATTGTTGAAGACGCCGCCGGAAGTGGCGCAAGCGCCCATGGAGATGACCCACTTGGGCTCGGGCATTTGATCGTAGAGCTGGCGGATGACCGGAGCCATTTTTTGCGAGAGGCGGCCGGCGACGATCATCAGATCGGCCTGGCGGGGCGAGGGGCGAAAAACTTCGGCGCCGAAGCGCGCGAGGTCAAAGCGGGCGGCGGCCATGGACATCATTTCGATGGCGCAGCAGGCCAAGCCGAAGCCGAGCGGCCAGATGGAACTCTTGCGGGCCCAGTTTACGGCCTTGTCGAGCGTGGTGAAGATGATGCCTTCGTCTTGCAGAAGGCTGCCGAAGTCGTCGGGTTTCGTCAGCGTAATGTGTTTGCCGAGTGATGTGCTCATGGGGTCCCGTCTGAGCTATTTTCGCATAGCGGGGCGGCCAAGACAAATGGGGCATTCTTACGCTGCAGGATGGTTCCGATTGTGGCTATCAGCGTATGTCTTGCCGCCTAATTTGACCAACCACAGAATAAAAAGTTTGAATTTCGGAGCTCGGTCCAAAAAAACCTACTGAAAGCTGCGCTGCCAATGAGTCACACGTGATGTGAATCTTCTTCTGATTGTTACTGGTGGTAAAATGCAAGCAAAAACCGCGGTCGGCTCCGATCTGAATTGAGCGCTCTTCTTGAAAAACATATCCCTCTTTCGAAATCACTCGAATCGAAGCTTTCCTGAAGGCTTCGGGATCGACCGTTTTGCTTGGGCTTAGCACGTCGGGGATGATTGTCGGTGCGTCCTCGTTATCATAGAATCGCGTGGTCTTCTGAATGATAAGGTGGTCATCGCGAGTAATCGCGTACCAGCGTCTCGGAACGGGAACCCTCCAGCTATGGTAAGTTATTGAATCCCCGAAGCGAAGGTGCCAATAGGTGGAGACGATCTCGGGAAGAAAAAACGCGCAGGAGAACAGCAGAATTAGGACTGACCAGATCAGCAATCTGACCTGCGATCGAGCGTGTTTTTGCGACATCAAGGTTAATCCTTGTCTCTCAAGACGTTAAATTGTAGTCGGAGGCGGAGACGGAGCGGGTGCGGCGGAGGTAGGAGACGACGGAGCCGGGCCAGAGGGTGGTGATTTCGCCGGTGGATTGGTCTTGATACCAGCTCTTGCAGCCGCCGGATAGCCACACGGTGCCGGTCATGCGGCGGTAGATTTCTTCGACGAAGGATTGCTGAATTTCCGGGCGGACTTCCAGGACGCGCTGATTCCTGCGCTTCATCATTTTCAGGCACTTCATGGCGTAGCGAACCTGGGCTTCAATCATGAGCACGACGGAATTGTGGCCCAGACCGGTGTTAGGACCGAGAAGCATGAACAAATTGGGGAAGCCGGCAGCGGTGATCCCTAAATAGGCGGACATGCGTTTTCCCCAGGCATCGTGAATTTCCACGCCGCCCTTCCCTACCACGCGGCAGCCAATAAGCGGCTCGGTGGCGCGGAAACCGGTGCCGTAGATCAGCACGTCGATGGGGCGTTCGACGCCGTCTGCTGTGACGATGCTGTGCGGGCACACTTCGGAGATCCCTTCGGTGACCAGCTCAACGTTGGAACGATTGAGAGTGGGATAGTAGTCGTCGGAAACGAGTACGCGCTTGCAGCCGAGCTGGTAGTTGGGCGTGAGAGCAGCGCGCTTCTTGGGGTCTTTGATCGCCCGCGCGAGATGGCGTAGAGCAATGGCCTCCATTTTCTTGCGGAACCCCTCATTGCCGAGAAAGCCGAGGACGCGAACTTCCTGGCGCCAGAAAATGTATTGGCGCAGGGCCCAGCGCGTGATGGGAACACTTCGGAAGCGGCGCCGCCATTTTTCACTGAAGGCAAAATCGAGGCGCGGAACGATCCACGGCGGCGTACGCTGAAACAGATGGAGCTTGCCAACGCGTGGCGCGATCTGCGGGACAAATTGGATGGCGCTGGCTCCGGTGCCGATCACCGCGATGTTTTTGTCAGCAAGGTCTACGCTGTAATCCCAAGATGAAGAATGGAACGCGGGACCTTGGAATCGCTCGATACCCCTGATTTCCGGAAAATGTGGCACGTGCAGAGCGCCCATTCCTGATACCAGAACGCGAGCTCGAATGCGCATCCCATCGCCGGTAGAAACGTTCCAGACGCCTGCGGATTCATCCCAAACGGCGTCGCAAAAGCGAGTATTGAGGCACAGATACGGAGCAAGGCCGTACTGCTCGACGCAGCGCTTGAGGTAGTCGTGGATTTCCTGCTGCCCGGGATACATCCGCGTCCATTCCGTGGAAGGAGCGAAGGAAAACGAGTAGAGATGCGAAGGAATATCGCAAGCGCAGCCAGGGTAGCGATTGTCCCACCAAGTGCCGCCGATCTCGGCGCTCTTTTCTATGATGAGAAACGAGTTCATGCCAGCTTCGAGAAGCTTGATGCCCATGCACAGGCCGGAGAAGCCGCCGCCGATGATCAGGACATCGATGTTGGTAACGGCGGAATTTGCCGAATTGGCGGCAGATTCTCTCACGTGGACGTCATCGCTTCCTTCTTCGTTTCACCGGCTGCGACGCGCGCGCGAAGAAACTCTGCGCTTTCGCGGAGAGATTGGCGAGCTTCGGGGACCAGGTGCGGGACGAGCTGCCAGGCGTGCGGGACTACAGGCCAAATTTTCAGATCGACGGGAACTCCTGCGGCTCTTGCGCGCTCGGCGAGGCGCGTGGAGTCGTCCAGCAGGACTTCGTCCGCGCCCACGTGTATGAAAAGCGGCGGCAGGCCGGCGAGATCGGCGTACAGGGGCGAGGCGACCGGATGGCGCGGGTCGGTGTCGCCAAGATAGTAGCGCGCCGAGAAGGCGACACCGGCGCCGTCGAACATAGCGCAGCGGTCGTTGTTGGTTCGAATGGAATCGCCGGTCGCGGCGAGGTCGGTCCAGGGAGAAAAGAGCGCTGCCGCAGCGGGGAGCGGAACGCTGGCGTCGCGAAGCGAGAGCAGGAGCGAGAGCGCGAGACCGCCGCCAGCGGATTCACCAGCGACAACGATGTTCCGGGGCGCATAGCCCGCGCTGAGAAGCGCACGGTAAAAAGCAACGGCATCTTCGACAGCGGCAGGAAAACGATTTTCGGGCGCGAGCCGGTAGTCCGGGGCAAAAACACGGAATCCCTGGAGCGCATAGAACACGGTGATAGGACGATGAGTTTCCGCGGAACAGGCGAAATAGCCGCCACCGTGCAGATAGAGGAGTACGCTCTCCCGCGGAGACGGGCCTTCGAGGCGTTCGCCGGGGACTCCACCGAGGTGGGCCGGAGAGATCTGGATTGCAGAAGGAATCTTGTATGGATCGGGACGAAGAATTTTGCGCGCGACGCGATAATCCCGCACGCCTTTTAACCGGCGCTTGACGCGCCATTTCACGAGCCACACCGAAATCCGCGCTTGAAGACTGACTGACATTGTCCCCCGCCACATTTGAACTTTTAGGACGGAGAAAGAATATCACTCCTGTAGTTTTGTTGTGAAACGTTATGAAGCGCCACTCGATGGGAATAAATGGAACGGGCCGACGCGGCGGCGATGTTTCCGCGCCGGCCCGGGCTGCGTCACTAGAGGGACCGCAGGAAGGTGATGAGCTGGTTCTGTTGTGTTGTGCTAAGGCTGTTGAAATTATTCGTCACCGGCTGCGCCTCCCCACGGTGGCGCTGGATGGTGTCGTAGAAAGTGGAGGTTCGGCCGTCGTGCAGCAACTCCGTGCGTGTGCGAACGCCCCAAAGCGGAGGCGTACGCATTTTGTGGGCGGTTTCCTGGCCGCCGGTTTGCACGATGCCATCGCCGGTGCCAACGTCATGAAGCAGGAAGTCGCTATAAGGATGAATGACCTTGTTGCCTAGAGAATCGGGCACGACGAACGCTCCCGCGGCTACGGCGGAGCCTGTCGGCGCCGTGGTAATCGAGGAGACGTGGCAGAAGCCGCAGCCGACGTTATGGAATAGGTTTGCGCCAGCGACGCCGTCGGAAGAAGTAGCCAGGGCGGTGTCGCGCGGCGGGACTTTGGTGGCGCGCATGAAACGCGCGAAGTGGTCGATGTCGTTGAGTCCCTCGGCATCGGGAGTGTTGTCGTTGGGATCGGGAACGACATCGCAAATTCGCGTGACGTCAACGTTGTTGGGCGGCAGCCGGTTGCTGATTCCCATTTCGTTCAGGTAGGCATCGCTGGAGAACGAGAGGAGAGACGCGTGCTGGTCCTTCCATCCGAAGCGGCCAACGGCAAGCGCGCCGCTGGCTTCGAGGACAGGAACATGCACGGCCTCGCCACAGATGGCGCCATTCGAACGCGTGCACTGCGACGCCGCCAGATCAAGAATCGTCTGGTCGGCGATGGCTTCGATGAAGCCGTCGCCGATGGTGTTGAGGGACATGCGGAAGGCGCGGATGGTTTCCGCCGTGCTGATGCGTTCTTGTCCCTGGGTCTGCGGAAAATTAAATGCTTGCTGCTGGCCGTTGACGGTGATGGTGTCAATCGCGGGGCAGACGGCACGCTGGTTGATCAGCGAGCGGTTTGGAATCGTCACCGTGCCGTCGGCAAGCGTTGCAGTGGCGCCGACAAAGTTCCCATGAGGATCCTGGTGGCCCGCACGGAGTTCCTTGACCTGGCTGCCCGCGCCGGTAACGGGGTTTTGATGGCATTCCCGACAGGATTGCGCGTTGAAGATGGGGCCGAGTCCGTCGCCGATGGCTTCCACCTCTTCAAATTTGCCGCGGTCCATCGTAAATGTTGCAGCGTCCGTGAGGCCGTTGGGTTGATTGTCGAAGCCAGAGGGAGCTTCGGTGGCAGTGCTGGTGTTCTGCCCCGAAGATTTGCCGGCCATGGCTAGCGCCACGGCCGAGCCGGTGAGTACACACACGTATAGCGTCGATTTTTTGAACCACATGAAAGAGCCCTCCAAATCCAGAGTCGATTGGAGACTGTACCTGGGCACCGGGAGGAATCAGGGTCGGGCGACATCACTTCCGGGGGGAATTGCGGCGGAAATTATCAGCAGGGTGGATGGCTGTATATAGTACGGAGGGACAGTCTTAGGACAGGTCGATTCCACTAAAATCTTCGTCAAATCTTGAGCACTACTTTGCCGAATTGGGAGCTGGATTCGAGATAGGTGTGGGCGGCGGCAGCTTCGGCGAGCGGGAAAACGCGATCCACGATGGGTTTCAGTTTCCCAGCGGCGACGAGTTTCATCACGGTTTGCAACTCGGTTTTGGTGCCCATGTAAGAGCCGAGAAGCGAAAGCTGGCGGCTGAAAAGGAAACGGAGATCGACCTTGGCGTCATAGCCGGTGGTGGCGCCGCAGGTGACGAGGCGGCCTCCGGCGGCAAGACTGGCCAGGCTGTCGTCCCACGTGGCCGTGCCGACGTGCTCGAAGACCACATCGACGCCGCGTTTGTTGGTGATGCGGCGAACTTCGTCGCGGATTTTTTGCGTTTTGTGATTGATGAGCTGGTCGGCGCCGAGCTCTTTGGCTTTTTGGAGCTTCTCGTCGCTGCCCGCCGTGGCGATGACGCGTGCGCCGAAAAACTTTGCGATTTGTATGGCGGCGCTGCCGACGCCGCTGCCGGCTCCCAGGACAAGAACATCTTCGCCGGGCTGCAATTCAGCGCGTGAAAGAAGCATGTGCCAGGCGGTTTGGAAAACCAGCGGGATCGAAGCGGCTTCTTCGAAACTGAGATTTTCGGGATACGGCAGGCAATTGACTTCGGGAGCGCGGACGAATTCGGCGTATCCACCGTCGATCATGTAGCCGAGATTGGTGAATTGGCGGCAGCGGTTGTCCTGTCCGGCGAGGCACGCGGGACATTTACCGCAACTCACGCCCGGAGCGAGGACGACCTTCTGGCCGACGCGAACAGTCGTGACATCGGCGCCAATCTGTGTGATTTCACCAGAAATGTCGCTGCCCGGAATATGTGGAAGCGGGAACGGCACGCCTGGGATACCGCGGCGCACCCAAAGGTCGAGATGATTCAGCGCGCAAGCCTTCACGCGCACAAGCACTTCGTTCGGCCGATTCGCGGGGTCGGGCACATCTGTGTATTTCAATACTTCGGGCCCGCCATGCGCGCTAAAGACGATCGCTTTCATGAATCCTCCGGAGTGTCATCGCGGATTCGAAAGTTAGCATTCAAAACAAAGAGTGTCCAGGAAGCGGCACGCGTTGACAGCGGCAACGGTGCGCCGTAGGCTGAGGGCAGAGGCAACGCGTGGACCTGTTTGAAGAAATCGTCAGGATGCGGCGAGCCGGGCAGCGGGCGGCGTTGGCTACGATTGTGCACACCAACGGATCGATCCCCAGCTACGAGAGTTCACGGATGCTGGTGCGCGAAGACGGCTCGATTGCGGGCACGATTGGCGGCGGGTGCGTAGAGGCAGAAGTTTGGGCGGCGGCGAAGGAAGTAATGCAGAAGGAATCGCCGCGCAAGATGGTCTTCAATCTCAACAATGAAGCGAGTTACGACAACGGATTGATTTGCGGCGGAACGCTTGAAGTGTTCGTCGAACCGATTCTGCCGCAGCCGATGCTGTACCTCTTTGGTGGCGGGCACGTTTCGATGGCGGTAGCGAAAGCGGCTAGCTCGGCGGGTTTCGGCATCGCCGTGGTGGACGACCGCGAATCGTTTGCCAACAAAGAGCGCTTCCCGATGGCGCAGGAGATTTACGCGAGTTACGAGGATGCGTTCGATAAAATTCATCCGAATGCAGCAAGCTACCTGGTGATCGTGACGCGCGGACACAAAGAAGACATGCGCGTGCTGGCCTGGGCGGTACGCACGGAAGCGCGTTACCTGGGAATGATCGGCAGCAAGCGCAAAGTTTTGTCCGTGTATAAAGCGCTGGAGAGCAACGGCTACAAGCCGGAAGAATTTGAGCGTGTCTACGCGCCGATGGGTCTGGAGATTGGCGCGCTTTCGCCGGAAGAAATTGCCGTGAGTATCGCGGCGGAATTGGTTGCGGTTCGCCGCAATGCGCCGAACGCCGCGCACAAAAAATTGAAATACGAGGCCCACGCTTCGCCCATTTTCCAAACGGGCGAACGCTGAAAGGCAGCACATGCTCGCCGCCGTCATTCTCTCCGGCGGGTCCTCGAGCCGAATGGGCTCGCCGAAGGCGCTGCTTCCCTACCAGGGCCGTCCTTTCCTCGAACATCTCCTCGAAGTAACCGCTCTCCCGCAGATTGGCGTGCGCCGGGTGGTGCTCGGCGCGCACGCTGAACCCATAGCAAAAGTGATCGATCTCAGAGCCAATGAAATCGTCATCAATCAAGATTGGGAAAAAGGACAATTGAGTTCGATCCAGGCAGCGCTGCGAAGCCTTCCGCCGGGAACAGACGGAATTCTGCTCTGTCTCATCGACCATCCCCTGATCAGCGTCGCGCTGGTTCAGGAATTGATCGAACACTTTTTTAAAACGAAGGGGCTCATCGTTCTGCCGGTGTATGAAGGTCGACGCGGCCATCCGGTTATTTTTTCCGCAGCGTTGTACGACGAACTGCTCCGCGCGCCACTCGAAACCGGCGCGCGCGCCGTCGTCTGGGCGCACAAGGGTGAAATCGAAGAAGTGCGCACCAATGAAGAAGGTTGCGTTCTGAATTTGAACGATCCGGAAACCTTGAACTCGGCCATCCCGCCAAAGAACTAAGGATTCTTCGCAGGCAGCTCTCGGAGCAGGGCGCTAACCGCCTCAGCAGCGAGTTGCGCGCCGTGGAAGGTCGCTGGCGGAAGCCCGCCGAGAGACTGAGACAGTGATTCTGCCGTGATGGAACTCGTTTCTGCAGGCGCGCGGTTGCGCAACTCTTCGGTCAGGAGCGAGGCGCAGGCAATCGATGTGGTGCACCCACGGCAGAGGAAACGCACTTCCGCGAAACGGTCATCCACGATCCGCGCCGAGAGCTTCAGGATGTCGCCGCACACGGGATTGCTGACTTCCACCGTTACTGTTGCGCCGGGGAGTTCACCGGCGTTGCGCGGATTCCGGAAATGATCGAGGACGGCTTCGCTGAACATCTCCTTGAGTATCCCAAAGGTCGCCGCGGAACTGCAACGCAGCAGCAGTCAAGACGACTCAACGCAGAGACGCGGAGTTCGCAGAGCGCAGAAGGAACAGGCAAGAGTACCCGTTCTACAAAGTGGCCTACTTCTTCGGCGGCAGGAACTTCTTCTCAATAGACGCAACCACTACGTAGTTCGGATCGACCATCTCGGTGAGATGGATTTTCCCGACCTTGGAAAGGAGCTCGTAAGTGTCGAGTTCCGAGAGACCGTAGTCAGCATGAATCCAAGCCACCAGTTCGGTGAAGGCAATGCGCACGGCATCGTCGACGGGGCGATAGATGCCCGCGGCCATGATTTCTTTTTCGTTTTCGAAACGAGGCCAGTTCGTGTGTTTCCCCTTCACAAGATCGAGCTGCAAGCGCGCCTTCATCGGCACTTCGATGGCTGTGCCCGCGATTTCGCCGTCGCCCATCGCGGCGTGGCCATCGCCAAAGTAAAGCAGCCCGCCGGGGACATTCACCGGCAGATAAAGCGTATTGCCGACCGAAGCCTCCGGCGCGTCCATATTGCCGCCGAACTCCGCCGGAACAATGGAGCTGCGCGCTTCGCCGTTCGACGGCGCGACGCCTATACAACCAAGAAAAGGATGCAGCGGGATTTTAACTTTGTAATTCGAATCAATCGCCTGAAATGTCGCCGTGTTGCTGGCATGATCGATGGGATAAAACCAGATTCTTTCTGCCAAAGGAGTATGCAGCATCGGTGTGTAATTCGTTTCGTTGAGCGCCCCGAATCCTGGCGCAAAAGCGCCGAGGCCCTGGTTGCCATCCACCTGCAAGTCAAGAATGTGAATGACCAGGGTGTCGCCAGGCTCCGCGCCTTCAATGAAAAAAGGCCCGGTGAGCGGATTATCGCCTTTGACGAGCGCCTGCGTGTCGCCGGGCTTCTTGATGGCATTGCCGAAGCAATCGAGCGAGTTGGCCTCCAGAATATTTCCCGGACGCAGGCGCGCTACCGGTGGCGCGACTCCGTAAACATATTTCACGTTGTCGATTGTCGCGTGATACTGAACGACTTCGGACTTGGAGGGCGACGACGAAGTCTGAGCGAGAGTCGCGAGTGGCAGGACCACGCTAATAGCGAGGAGATGGATACGCAAGGATGGCCTCCGAAAAGTAAGGGAGGCAGTGCAACACACTCGCGCAACAGTGTCAATCCGGCCGCGCGCGAGCCAACGAAATCCGGGCTCTCTGCTATTCTCTTCCGGTAATCATGGACCACCACCGCCGCACATCATTACGCATTGTTTCGCTGGCTCCGAGCGCGACTTCCATTTTGTGCGCCATCGGAGCGAAGCGTTATCTGGTCGGCGTCACCAAATGGTGCCCTGAGGTCGCTCCCGTTCGGCATTTGCCAAAGCTTGGCGATTGTTGGCACATGAAATCCGTGGACGACATTCTGCGGCTGAAGCCCACACTGGTCATCGGTTCCGTACCCTACAAACACGAGACTGTCGCGAAACTTCTCGATCAGCGGCTCAATTTCCTGGCCATGAACCCGCGGACGCTCGCTGACATCGAAGCGGACATTCGCTTGTTGGGCGGCATTACGCACCGCGCGGCAGCGGCCGAAAAGTTGGTCGATAAGACGCGGCAGTCGTTTGCACAAATCGCGGCGAAGTCGCGGCAATACAAGAAGCGCGTTCGTGTCTATTGCGAGGCCTGGCCAAATCCAAGAATCACTTCCCCACCCTGGGTAGCTGAATTGGTCAAGATCTGCGGCGGCGAGTTTGTCGTTCCTGCCGGCCAGAAGATCACCGAGGCCCAGGTAGCGTTCGCAAGGCCCGAACTAATCGTCCTCGCTTGGGCGGCAACGGGAATGAAGTCAGACCCGAGGCAGTCCTACAAAGTGGCCGCGTGGAAGGATCTGCCGGCAATTCGAAACCGCCAGGTCCACGTGATCAGCGATGAGTTGCTGAACACGCCTGGCCCACCGCTGGTCAAAGGCCTTCGGGCACTTTACAGGCTAGTTCGTTCCGTGAGCGAAACGCGGGAGCGTTCATGAGAATTGTCGTCGCGGCAGTCATTGAGCGAAACGATCGGCGACTGCTGATCGGCCAGCGCCGGAAAGACGATACTTCCCCGCTGAAGTGGGAATTCCCCGGCGGCAAGGTACGGGACGGAGAATCACCGGAAGCGGCCCTCGCTCGGGAATTACAAGAAGAACTCGGCGTGACGCTGGTGAAAAGTGTTGAGCTAGGCCGTGTCCGCCATCAATACGCAAGCGCGCAAGAAGAACTGGAAATCCGCTTCTTCGCCGCGTCCATAGTAGAATCGGAAGTGGTACCCACCGCGTTTGAAGCCATCGCCTGGGCTCTGCCCAAAGAACTGGGAAACTACGATTTTCTGGCCGCGAATCGTGAACTGATCGCGCAATTGGCCACCGGCAGGATCAAGCCCGCGGAAATCCTCGAAAGCGCATAATAACTCGCTCCACGCGACGGTCAGATCTCAATCTAATTCGCTACCTGTTTAACTGACCGTCGTCAGGAAATCACCGGATTCGGTTTGTCGGCATTGATGCCGAGGTCTTTGATGGCCTTATCAAGAACGCTGCGCTCCACTTTGCCGTCGGAGAAAAGCTCGTGCAGCGTGGCCAGCGTGATAAACCGCGCATCGACCTCGAAGAATTCACGCAAAGAAGTGCGGCCTTCGCTGCGCCCGAAGCCGTCGGTGCCCAGCGACGCCAAATGCCGCGGCATCCATTTGCTGACCATGTTGGGCAACGTCTTCAAATAGTCCGAAGCCGCCACCAGAACACCCGGAGCATCCGCAAGACATTTGGTAACGTAAGGTACCCGCGCTTTCTCGCCCGGATGCAACCGATTCCACCGCTCGGTCTCGATGCCGTCGTTGTAGAGTTCCTTGTAGCTGGTGACGCTCCACACATCGGCGGCCACGCCGTATTTGGTCTCGAGAATTTCCTGCGCCCGCAATGTTTCATTGAGAATCGCGCCGCTCCCAAACAGTTGTGCGCGCAACTTCGATTTCGCATTGGTCGAAGCGCGGAAGCGGTACATCCCGCGCAGAATTCCGTCCTTCACGTCGCCCGGCATCGCCGGCATGGCGTAAGGCTCATTCATAACGGTGATGTAATAGAAGACGTTCTCGCCGTCTTTGTACATGCGGCGAATGCCATCCTGGATGATCACCGCGATTTCATAGGCAAAGGCGGGATCGTAGGCTTTGATGTTCGGCACCGGCAGCGCCAGGACATGACTGTTCCCGTCCTGGTGCTGAAGGCCTTCTCCGGACAACGTGGTTCGCCCCGCGGTGCCGCCGAGCAGGAAGCCGCGCGTGCGCATGTCGGCTGCCGCCCAGATGAAATCCGCGATGCGCTGGAAACCAAACATGGAGTAGTAAATGAAAAATGGAATGGTGTTAATACCGTGCGTGGCAAAAGCGGACCCGGCGGCGATAAATGACGCCATCGAGCCAGCCTCGGTAATTCCTTCCTCGAGAATTTGCCCGTCCTTCGCTTCCTTGTAATAAAGCAGCGTATTTACATCGACGGGCTCGTATTTCTGGCCCACGCTGGAATAAATTCCCACTGTCCGAAACAGCGACTCCATACCGAACGTGCGGGCTTCGTCCGGAACGATGGGCACGATGAGCTTGCCGATCTCCGCATCCTTGAGCATCTTGCGTAGCATGCCCACAAACGCCATGGTCGTCGAAACTTCCCGGGCCTCGCTGCCTTCGTGAAATTCCTTGAAGAGTTCGTCATGGTCGGCGACCAAAGGCTTCGAGCGAACGCTGCGCTTGGGAACGTAGCCACCCAGCGCTTCGCGCCTCGCGCGAAGATACTGAATTTCCACGCTGTCCTCGGGCGGCCGATAAAAAGGCACTTCAATGCAATCTTCATCATTCAGCGGAATGCCGAAGCGCGATCGAAATTCCCGCAATTCGTCTTCGTTGAGCTTCTTCTGCTGGTGCGTGACGTTTTTGCCTTCGCCCGCTTCGCCCAGTCCGTAACCCTTAATCGTGCGCGCCAAAATCACCGTCGGCGAACCCTTGTGTTCCACGGCCGCTTTGTAAGCCGCATAAACCTTGCGCGGATCGTGCCCGCCCAGGCGCAGCCGCCGCAAACTTTCGTCGGACATGGGTTCGACAAGCTTCAGCAATCGCGGATCACTGCCGAAGAAATGTTCGCGAACGTAAGCGCCGGAGGAAACCACCAATTTCTGGTATTCGCCGTCCACCAGTTCGCCCATGCGCTTGACGAGCAAGCCTTCCGTGTCACGCTCGAATATGGGATCCCATTCGCTGCCCCACAAAACCTTGATGACGTTCCACCGTGCCCCGCGAAACGCCGATTCGAGTTCCTGAATAATTTGCCCATTGCCGCGCACCGGGCCGTCGAGCCGCTGCAAATTGCAATTGATGACAAAAATCAGATTGTCGAGCTTCTCGCGCGACGCCAGCGTTATCGCTCCGAGCGATTCCGGTTCGTCGGTCTCGCCGTCACCCAGATACGCCCACACTTTGGCGTCCGTGGCAGGCTTCAAACCGCGATCCTCGAGATAGCGGTTGAAACGCGCCTGATAGATTGCCATCAACGGGCTCAGGCCCATTGACACCGTGGGAAATTCCCAGAAATCAGGCATCAGCCATGGATGAGGATAAGAAGAAAGCCCGCCGCCGGGCTTCAGCTCGCGGCGGAAATTTTCCAGTTTTTGCGCGCTGAGGCGCCCTTCCAGGAAGGCACGGGCGTACATACCAGGCGAGGCGTGCCCTTGGAAATAAACCGTGTCGCCCTCGAACTCCTCGCTGCGCGCGCGAAAGAAATGGTTGAAGCCCACTTCGTAGAGCGTGGCCGCCGAAGCGTACGTGGAAATATGCCCGCCGATGTTGTGCTCCACGCGGTTCGCGCGCACCACCATGGCCAGCGCGTTCCAACGGATGAGGCTCTTGATGCGCCGCTCCAGTTCCTGGTCGCCAGGGAAAAGTGGTTCGAGGCGCGGCGGAATGGTATTGGCGTACGGAGTATTTGCGGTGAACGGCAGGTCGATGCCGTTGACCGTGGCATGTGCCCGAAGGCGCTCGAGAATTTCGGCTGCGACTTCCGGTCCGCTCGATTCCAGCACGGAATCCAACGACTCAAGCCATTCCTGAATCTCCACGTCTTCCATGCCATGCGGCTGGGTCGATATTTCGTTATCCATAACTTCGGTCAGTTCCTCGTCTTTCGATTTTCCGCAGGTCTCGCGTTTATCGCGGCGAATTCATGTAAGCGCTAGCAGAATAGAATACACCGGTGAGACATTCTCTGCACGGCCAGACGGAAGATTTTTTGAATGGTGTTGAGTAGCAATAGGAAAGCGGCTGGCGTTTCCTTTCGCCTCACAAGGTGCGCCCGCCATCGAGAACAATCGTTTGACCGGTCATGAATTGCGAATGAACGAGAAACAAGACCGCGTCGGCAATCTCTGAAGGAGCGCCGGTCCGCCGCAGCGGCGCGAGCTTGATGAAATCGGCCGCCCACTCCGGCGGGTCGCCCGGCATGGTGATCGTGCCCGGGGCGATGGCATTCACGCGCACCTCCGGCGCGAGCGCCTTCGCCAGTACTTTCGTCAGCATCACAACGCCGGCTTTCGAAACGGAGTGGGCGATGTATCCCGGCCAGCCGAGCAGCCCGCCGGTATCCGCAAAATTAATGATGCATCCATTGCTCCGCCGCAGCAGCGGGGCCGCCGCCTGCGCGCAGAAAAACGGCGCTTTCAGATTCGAATCGAGCGAAGCGTCCCAAACTTCCTCCGTCGTGGAAATGATGCTGGAGGGAAGAAAATTTGCCGCGCAGTTAACCAGGATGTCGAGCCGTCCGAATTGTTTTGCTGCCTCATCAAAGAGCCGTTTGATGTCCGCGACACTGGTTAGATCGGCAGCAATCGCCGCTCCGCGCCGCCCCATCTTCTCGATTTCCGCCACCGCGGACTGCGCCTCCCCCGCCGAGGAACGGTAGTGGATGACGATGTCCGCACCCTCCTCCGCCAGCCGCAAGGCCACCGCGCGCCCCAGCCGTTTCGCGGCCCCCGTCACAAGTGCCACGCGCCCGCCTAACGACTCCCCAGACTTTTTGCTTTCATCCATCATCTTTGAACCTGAAACCGTAGCACATTCCCGCAGGGCTGGCATTCCTTGCCTGCCCTGAGCTTCAAAGGGGCTGCCCTCTTTCTTCCCTTCTAATTTTTCCGGCGACAGACAAGAATGTCCGTCCTACCTTACAATCCCAAATGCTGGAGGACGCATGCACCTCGATCTATTGGCCATCGCCGCCCACCCCGACGACGTGGAGCTCACCTGCGGCGGCACCCTACTCAAAATGGCGCAGCGCGGTTACAAAACCGGAATTCTCGATCTGACCGCAGGCGAAATGGGCACGCGCGGCACCCCCGAAATCCGCGCCAAGGAAGCCGCCCAAGCCACCAAGTTCCTCTCCGTCAAATGGCGTGGCACGCTCGGCGTCCCCGATTCCGACGTCCAGCCTAGCCGCCAGCACAAGCTCCGCCTCGCCGCCGTCATCCGCGAACTCCGCCCCAAAACCGTCATCCTCCCCTATTGGGAAGCGCGCCATCCCGACCATTACCACGCTTCCACCCTCGGCTATGAGGGATGCTTCCTGGCGGGGCTGAAGCAGCTACCCCTCGACGGCGAAGCCTATCGCCCCTTCAAGATTCTCTATTCCATTGCATTCGCGGACGTGCGCCCCACCTTTATCGTGGACATAACACCTCAATTCAAGCAACGGCATAAGGCGATCCTCGCTTTCAGATCGCAGTTTCTTCCTCCAAAGACCGAGAAAAAAGGCAAAGTCCATCTGGCCATCGATCGCCTGGAAGCAGACATGAACCAGATGGCCCGCCACTATGGCCAAATGATCGGGGTGGAGTATGGCGAGCCCTTCCTGCAAAAGGAACTGATGAAGGTGGATGACGTTGTAAAGATGGAAGTTCGGTCGATTTGAAGCAGGAAAGCTCTAGTCGTCCTGTGCTGGCGAAAACCCGGGAATCGTCTGCCCCGCCCCGGCCCGTTCGACCCGTACACGAATCTGCGCCTCGTCCTCCGCGCCGGACTTCCGCAGAATCACCATGGTATTCAGCGCCTCGGAATACAGCCGCGTCACGAGGTAAATGTCCTTCGTGCCGTCCTTTTTCCAAAGCTGGCCGATCTGGATCTTTGAAGCGCTCATAAGTAACCAGCTTTGACTCTAGAGTGCGACAGCAAGTGTGTCAACTCCCTGTCCCGGCACTAGGTACGCAGTCGGTACGCCAGGAATTCCACTCTCCACCCTGACTTTCGCCCACTCCCACTTGACCGCCTTCACTTCCGGAAGCCTTACGGGCACTCTAAGGAATAGAAAACCTTCCTGGACCGTCTGACATCCTAGTAGTCAGCAAAGCATTCTAGGTGCCTGCCCGGCAGCATGCGGGTGTATAATCCGAGGTAGGCGGAGGTACATCATTATGCAAGCAATATTTCGGCATAGCCTGAGTTTGGTATTGGCCAGCTCCCTGGTAGCAACCTCGGCCTTCGCCACCCCGCAAAGTCAGCCCGCCCCGCCGGCGGCCCAGGACCCCGTGAAGACAGCGCCGCCCGCACAGCCGCAAGCTCAGCAACAGCCACCGCAAAGCGGCTCCCAGCCGGTCCAGCAGCAGGAGACCGTGACTCCCAAGAATTCCAAGGAAGACGTCGAGGCTATCGGCAACCGCAACGTCGGCAAAGGCGTGAACCTCTTCTCACTGGAGCGGGAAATCTCCCTCGGCAAATCGCTAGCTCAAGAGGTCGAGCGCTCGTCCAAGTTAATCGACGACCCCATCGTCACCGAATACGTCAACCGCGTTGGCCAGAACCTGGTCCGCAACTCCGACGCAAAAGTTCCCTTCACCATCAAAGTGATTGATTCCGATGAAGTCAACGCCTTCGCCCTTCCTGGCGGCTTCTTTTACGTCAACAGCGGATTGATCCTTCGCGCCCAGGAAGAATCGGAACTCGCCGGCGTTATGGCCCACGAAATCGCCCATGTGGCAGCGCGCCACGGCACGAAGAACGCCACCAAAGGCGAACTCATGCAATTGGCTTCCATCCCTGCGATGATCTTTATTCCGTATAGCATGGCGGGCTACGCCATGTATCAAGGCCTGAACCTGGCGATTCCACTGACCTTCCTGAAGTTCAGCCGCGATGCCGAGCGCGAAGCCGACTTCCTCGGTCTGCAGTACATGTACAAAGCCGGCTACGACCCCAATTCTTACGTAACCTTCTTCGAGCGCATCCAGGCCGACGAAAAGCGCCGCCCCGGCACCATCCCCAAGGTCTTCTCGACGCATCCCCCGACTCCGGACCGCATCGAGAATTCACAAAAGGAAATCGCCCGCATCCTGCCGGCCAGGAATGAATACATCGTCACCAGCTCCGAGTTCGATTCCGTCAAGGGCCGCCTTCGCAACATCATGTTCAAGACCAAGGCCCAGGAAAACGCGCCCGGCAAACCCTCCCTGCGCACCAAGACCGAGCAATCCAAGAAGCAGCCGGGCAGCACGGACCCCAACAGCACGGACGATGATCGGCCAACCCTGAAGCGCCGCCCCGACTCGCAGCCATGATCCTGTAGTGGCGGGTCTTCAGACCCGTGCTTTCTCTTCCACGGGCGGCCGCGAGCCGCCCGTATTTTTTTCTAATCAACCGAATTGATTGCGCAAGCCTAGCGGCCGGAATCGCGTCCAGCGCATTCTGCAAGTGACTCCTCGAAAGCCACATGCAGCCGCGCCAATTTCCCCGTGACCGCTTCGACCTCGCGGTCGGCCAGCTCCGAACGGCACACGAAGTGCATCGCATCGAACAACGCGTTTCGCGCATTCCGCATCAGGCGATCCGTGTTCTCGCTTGGCTTGGAGCGCACAATCCGGCAAAACGTCACCGCCAGCTCCAGTTCCGCGAGCACAAACTGCAAGCGCAGCGATCTTCCAGTCGCTGTCCCGCGCCGCTCCTCGACTTCACCTCCCAGCGAATGGGCATCACGCAAGAGTTCGCTGGTGCGCAGGATCGAGCTGGTTATGATTTGTTCCGCTTCGGCGGGCGGAATCTCCAGACCCTCGTTCAACCGGGTGGCAAACGCATTCGCCTGCGTCCAGGTCTCGAATTCCCCGAACTCCTGGTCCACCGCAGGTCCGGGACTATCTTCACTCGACCGGCATACCACCGCCTTGTCGCCCCAATACTTTGCCGTAAACGCGATCCGCTCTTGCATACACACGCCGATTCCCCAAGGTGCGCTTCACCTAGCCCCTAATCTATGTTGATACACTCTTATGGACAGTTAGTCAATATATTCTACAGCACGTGTAGAGACTCTGAACTCTGTCTGGATTCCACTCACCAACTGGGGGCCCCCGAATCCCGAAAAAGAAGCTCAGCCGCGGACCAATCAAGCCAGTTGCTGCGATCCCGAGCTTGGCTTGTCCGGAGCAATATCAACAATTGTGATCACTGCTCCATCAATCTTATTTTCAGTCGTCCGGTATGGCAGGATTTTGAACTGATAATGAACGCCCATCCGGTCCGTTAGCTCTCGCTCCAGGCTATGAAAATCCGCCATGACCTTCAGTACCATCGCCTGCAGGTCCGCAATTTCTATGGTGGGATTGAGATTCGAGAGCGGGCGGCCCACGTCGCCCGGTATCAACCCTAGAAACTTCTGCGCCTTCGGCGTGAAACGCCGGATGGTCAGATCGCTCCCAATCATAATCACCGCGATATCGATGCTCGACAGCAAATTGATCAGATCGTTGTTGATTTGCGTGATCTCCAGATTGCGGCTCCGGAGCTCGTCGTTTACAGTATTCAGTTCTTCATTCGCGGACTGCAATTCCTCCTTGGCCGTTTCCATCTCCTCGTTGGTGCTTTGCAATTCCTCGTTGCTCGAAAGGATTTCCTCATTCGCCGATTGCAATTCCTCATTGGTCGCTTCCTGGGTCTCGATCACGGATTGCAGATATTCTTTCGTGGCGGCCAATTCCTGTTCCAGCTTCGCGGTCCGCTTCAAGGCTGATTCTGTTTCATCGCTGTGCCGCGCTCGGCGGCCACCGGCTTCGCGCCCCTGCTCCGGTGGCGCCTCTTGGAACACAATCATGAAGTACTGCTGCTCCATGTTCCCCAGGCTGACCGGAATCACGTCGAAATTCACCAATCGCGTTGTCTCTGACTCATCCGCGTCTTCGCCATTTCCATTTCCATTCTTGATCCGCAGGTTCCGCTTGCCGACAACTGCATTTTCTTTCCTGGCCCGGCCAATCGCGTTTCTCAATTCGACCAGCAGCCCTTCCCTGGCCATTTTAAGCAGGCTCAGGCTGGCACGCCCTGGAGCCAGCTTCAGATACCGGTTCACGTTCCCCCGCGTGTGGATTATTTCCAGGTCCTCGTTCACGAAGGCGGTCGCCGGCGCATATTGCGTCAGCAGCCGGCGGTCGAATTCTTTCTGGGCTTCCGCATAATTCCAGACCGCATCCGGCGGCTTCGCCGCTATCCGGACTGGGCCATACTCCCTGCGCTCCGTCTGAGAATCGAGTGAAAACGGGACGGTCTGGTGCGCCGCTCCAATTTTCCTCGAAAAGATCTTGTGGCCGCGGTCTTCCACGGCAAACAATCCCGTCGTCGCGCCCAGGCCTTCGGAACTTCCCAGTACCAGAAAACCGCTCGGCCTCAGCGCATAGTGGAACAGCGAAATCACTTTGCCCTGCAGCACCGGCTCAAGGTAAATCAGCAGGTTCCGGCAGCAGATCAAGTCCATTCGAGAAAAAGGTGGATCATTCAGCACGTTGTGCTGCGCGAAGATGCACAAATCCCGGATCACCTTGCTAACCCGGTAGCCGCCCTCCGACTTCGTGAAGAATCTCCTCAGCCGCTCGGGCGATACATCCGCTTGAATATTCTCTGGGTATGCGCCGTTGCGTGCCCTCACCACGCTTGACTCGCTCACGTCCGTCCCGAAAAACTGAATGGGAATCTGCGAAGCTTTGTCGCCCAGGAATTCGAGCAGTGCAATCGCCACCGAATATGTTTCCTCCCCGGAGGCGCAACCGGGCGTCCAGATGCGAATCCCGCCCTCCCGCGACAGGTTTTTCTGCATCGCCGGAAAGACCGTTGTTTTCAGGGCATCGAACACCCGCGGTCCGCGGAAAAAACTGGTCACGTTGATCAGCATGTCCTGATACAACGCCTTGACCTCTGCGGGATTGTTTTGCACATACTTGACGTACTCTCCCAATTTGTGGATCTTGTGCACCACCATGCGTCGCTCAATCCGCCTCAAAATCGTGGTCTGCCGGTAATGCGTGAAATCCACTCCTGTAACCCTTCGCAGAATTTGAAAAATCGCATTCAGGCCGGTGCCGGGAACCGGGCTGGCTTCCCCGGCGGCCTCAGACTTTGTTTGGCGCTCAAGGTATGGATGCCTTGCGATTCGCCACAACTCCTTGGCGATTCCCTTGGGTGGCAGAACGTAATCCACATAGCCCGCCGCCACCGCGCTACGCGGCATGCCGTCGTATTTGGCCGTCTCATCGTCTTGTGCAAACGTCACACCACCATGGGCTTGAATTTCTCCCATTCCCAGCGTCCCGTCGGATCCCGAACCCGACAAGATCACTCCAATCGCTCGGTTCCCTTTGTGTTCCGCGAGCGAGCGCATGAAGTGGTCCACGGACATGTGCGCCCCATGCGACTCTTCCCGCGGACCTAGATGCAGCGTGTGATCGGAAATGGTCATCGAAGCGTTCGGCGGGATGACGTAAACGTGGTTGGGCGCAACGGACACGCCATCCGACACTTCCGTCACACTCATCGCCGTCTTCCTGCCGAGGAGTTCCGTCAGGATACTGTGATGTTTCGGGTCCAGATGCTGTACCAGGACAAAGGCCAACCCCGTGTCGGCCGGGAGGTGAGTCATCAATTCGGTGAGCGCTTCGATGCCGCCCGCCGAAGCTCCTATAGCCACAATCGTAGTGTCCAGTTCCTGCCCGCGCGTCACCGTGACCGCCTCTGCCGCACTGTTCTGGCGTTTGCTTTTGGCCTCCGCCTTTGGCTTCATGACCTTCCCTCAGCCATCACCGCCGAACCACTCTCCCGGCCAGAAATCCCGAAGCCTTCGAACCTGAACCCATGTGCCCAAGGGATGAGTCGCATGCCCCACCGTGCAGTCAGCCGGGGAACTCACGCGCGCGCGATTTTAGTTCAATTACCAACGTCCGACAACACCTCCTTGTTCATAATCAGATCCCTTATTATTTATTATGGGAATCAACATGCCTTATATGCTCCCCCGACTTGCATCCTGGAAAATGAGGCACCTACTTGGAGAGTCGCTCTTCCATCTCCTCCAAGGACCGCGGCCAGTCCTCGCGCAGCAGCCGGCTCAGCGCGCGGTCGGCCAGCAATTTCCCGCCTGTCTGGCATTGCGGACAGTAATTCGTCTCGTTCGACGCGTACCGAATCCTCTGCACTTTCGTTCCGCATCGCGGACACGGTTGCCGGTAGCGCCCATGCACCGCCATCTCGGGACGAAACGCCGTCACCTTCTCCGGAAACTTGTCTCCCGCCTCCGCGCGCAACTTTTCCGTCCAACTCCTGAGCGTCTCCTTCGTGGCCTCGTACAATCGTCCGATCTCTTCCGGCTTCATTCGTTGTGTCAGCAGTACCGGTGAAAGCCGCGCGCCGTGTAAAATCTCATCCGAGTACGCGTTGCCAATCCCGCTGAATAAGTGCGGATCCGTCAACGCCCGCTTCAACGTGTGATTGGCGGAAGTCAAAACCGTCCCGAACTCTTCCCGCCCTGCCATCAGCACATCGATCCCGCCTGGATCAAGCTGCGCCAGTTCCCTCTCCCCCGCCACCACGTGGAGCGATGCCCGCTTCTTCGTCCCAGCTTCCGTGAGCGTCAGTGTTCCGTTATCGAAATGGAACGCCGCCGACACCCGCCTCCCATCAGGCATCACGCGCCCCGCCTTCCAGTGCAGCCGCCCCGCAATCATCAGGTGCAACACGACCCAAACATCATTGTCGAACCCGATAGCAATCCGCTTCCCAATCCGCCGAATCGCCTTCACCGTGCGCCCCTGCACCGAATCCACCGGCGGCACCGCCGTCCGCAACAAAAACGGCCCCGCCACCAGCACCCGTTCTAAAACGTGCCCGACTACGCGGCGCTCCAGCGCCTCGATATACACCACAATGTCCGGCAACTCCGGCATTGGCAGACCCCCTCAATACAATAAACCACCGAATTCGCGCCCACACCCGCGGACACGCAAAAACTGAAAGACCGCCTCGACATCCTCGAAGCCGAACGCCTCGTGCTCACCATCGAGCTACGCAACGCCCTCATCCGCGCAGCAAAAGACCTACCGCCCCTCGCGATGCGCCACACACAGATCGACAAGACATCGCGCCGCTAGCCTCCCAAACTCGCAAGCACGGATTCCACTTGTCCGGTAAGCCGACTTGCCAGGCCCTTGGACTCTCCCACATCGACTGCGGACTAGACTTTCGACACATCTCTCACCGCCCGCTCCGTAGTAAGGCATGTACCCGCAGTTTGAGCCACAGAGGTTCGCGGGTAACTGGAGTAGCAAACCTGTACCTTCGTACGGTAGTGGACTGGCTCTGACGGTTGATAATCTGGAGGCAAGCTGTCCTTTTGCGTGCAATGGGGCCCTCGGAATCTACCCAAGGAGAAAACCAATGGGTGTTCTTGA
>Ga0210406_10001182_pt1 | contig 33021 bp, 45 predicted proteins | sample IncBWC30MmetaG_FD_155454 | JGI IMG/M metagenome (GOLD analysis project Ga0210406, IMG submission 155454) | Forest soil microbial communities from Barre Woods Harvard Forest LTER site, Petersham, Massachusetts, United States - Inc-BW-C-30-M | ecosystem: Environmental > Terrestrial > Soil >... | reverse complement strand
TCGCGGTAGCCGTGTTGTTTGCCCCCGTTAATGTAGCACCCACACCGGAGACGCCATTGCTATAAGTCAGGGCACTGGTGTCCCCCGCGGCTACTGTGGCATATTGTACGGCCACGGCAGGGTTTACCCCTGCTATAGCATTATTTACTGCTGTGGTGACATATGCGGTTGATGCCCCTTTAGTGCTGTTGTCCGATGATGACTGCGTCCCGACAATAGGGTTAGTAAATGTTTGCTGGCCCGACCATGAATTTGGGTGCCCCAAGGCAATTGAGGCCACCACGGCACCGGTTGTCGGGCTAATGGTCAGTGTACCATCTGAATTTGAAACCGAGGCAGCATAACCACCGGCGATACTGCCTGCGGAATTTACTATCCAAATTAACCCCGTTGACCCGACTGTAATTGCGCCTTGCGTTGTCATAATGCAAAGCACACCGGCATTCGTAGTTCCCTCGGAAACTACTGTCTCTGTGCCTTCAAATATCGAACCTGCGGTTGAATTATCATAATCAGAGCTTCGGGTAATCACCCAATTGGTAGAACCGCTACCAGCATTTGTTACAGAATAAATACCATTCTGAAAAGCAGTCCCCTGATTTTTAACACATATCCTGTCACCTACAAATAAATTCACACTATCAATAGAAAGCGTCACCTGCGCACCTGAATTGGTTATAGTCGCGCCAACTCCGGAAGCCCCATTGTTATAGGTTCCGCCCAAATCTCCAGTAGTTGCGGCTCGAACAGCCTTTAATCTACCAAGCGGGGCTATAGCAGTAATCAGGCCTTTGCCATTGGCTGTAGTGCCGTTGAATGTCCCAACGTTGGAATTGACTGTAGCAAGAGTATGCGCCCCCGAGCTATCTATTGTTAAATCACCTGAGGCTGTTTGTGGGGCGTAAGCTGTCCCACCCGCGTTTCCTACTAAAATTTGTCCAGATGAAGGAGCCGTATTCGGAACTATGGCGGCCTTAGTTTGAGCATTATTGGTTACATTAGAGGCAGAAAAAGCAGTGCCATTGCCTACGGGTATTCCTGTTACGCTGGTTTGAACAGTGATGGCTGGTGTGGTAGTGGCATTCGCTACTGTGCCAGAAAATCCATTGGCTGTTGCCACAGAAACGGTGGTAACTGTTCCAGTGCCACTTGTTGCCGCATATTTTAATCCTGTAGGCTGCGTTGAATCTGCGGTTAAAACTGTTCCGTCCGCACCTACTGGAACACGCGCAGCAACTGTGGAAAATCCATATACATCACCTTTAGTAGTTAAAGGTGATGTACCGCCGCTAAGTGCTGTCATAACTGCTGCCGTAGCAATGTGTATTACTTGTGCACCAGAGGCAAAGGCGATTGCTGTACTACTTTCTGCACCACGTTGAACGGTAAAGGTATTTCCTGCTACCGAAGTCACCAACATTATTTCCGGCGCTGACGTTGGAATTTGTGTTGTTACGTCGAAGGATTGAACAGTAATGCGGAAATTGCCTTGTGAGGGGAAATTAGAGGGGGCTGGCCGTCCCGTATAATCCGTCGGCGTGATGGAAATAGTGGTTTGCGCAGCCGTAATCGGTGCGGCCAGAACGCCTTGGGCGAAATTGGCAAATTGTTCGGTCATCATGCAATCCTAAATGCAGTAATAGTTGAATCTTTTGAATTACCACTAGAATTAAATTTTATTGCGCCAGAACCACTATGGGTACTATTAGCGACACTGATACGTAAATTACCTGCTGGAGAAGCAAGATAACCTGATAAGGTAATAACACCTGGATTACTCGATGCACCACCATTAGCTGTAGCAATAATCGTCGTTCCATCCCATAATTTGGCCGGGAATATTGCCGTGCCACCACTATCAATGACCGTAACCGTTCCTGATGCAAACCATGTTCCTGATGAGCCTTGAGCGATAGAAGGGCCATCATAATAAGTATTCGCACTACTGAGTGTTACATCCCCTGTTAAAGAACTTGTTATAGGAGAAGAGGTAAAGGGCAAATCAGCAGTTACTAACGAACGAAAAGTAGGAATTGCGGCACCACCAGAAGTTGGGCCAGCAAATATTTTATTTGCGCTTTGAGTCGAATTTATTGCCGCATTACTGAAAAAATTCAAACCATAATTGCCATTGGCATCCGTCCATACTTCCGCAGTGCTACTGATTGGCATGACATAACTAGAACCGACCGCACCGCCTTGAATCGCATCTGAAGATTGCGGGATAAGAGTTATTGCACCACCTTGCGCATTGGCATTAAAATTAAAGCTGTTAGAAACTGATGTCGAAAGAGGAAGTGTAAGATTAATAGCTGTGGTAGAAACAAGATTATTCCCGGCATTTGATGCGGCAACCGTTGTGTTTGAACTTACTTTGACGGTGGTTCCTATCGTTGTCCCCCCTGTAGGATAAACAGGGTCAAGCGTTTCAATGAGAGTGCCGGAAACAGTAAAAGCTGTAAATTTCAGATTGACGGAACCAGAGTAATAAAACGCAGCACAGCCATTGGCATCAAGTGTGATTGGATTGGAAATCGGCGTAGTTAAGCCAGCATCAGAATAGCATGTTACAGGTGTGGTAGTGCCAGTCTGATAAACATTGAGCGTGCCACTAGCGGCGGGTAGACCCTGATAAAGGCCGTAATATTTTGCTATTGCGAAACCTGACATTTAAGCTACCTTATTTGCTAGAAGTTGTTGAACTTCCGCAACCGTTCTAGGTCGGGATTTATCAAAGAATATCTGTCTATTGGAATCGAAAACTTGACGGGGGAATAACATAATAGCTTCCTGATTCGCCGGGGCATTAATCAATTTTGATGCCCCATGCGCTCCTAAAAAATGTGCCATATATAATTCAGGTTTTGTAGGCATTCTCCCTAAGGATTTCTGCAAAGAAGTAATATTATCTTTTGCCAACAAACTAGCCATAGTGGCCTGTGCCTGCGGATTGTTCTTATCACCAAAATTGATACCGGTTTGCTTTCCATGACGGCTAACCATGTCATTCCAAGTTTTATTGGTAAATTGATAAAGGCCGGAGGCGGAACTATTCGGGTTTTTGGCATTAGGATTGCCACCAGATTCTGCTTTTATGAAGCTTGAAACGTCGGGCAATGAAGCTTGGGGTTTATGTTGCGGCTGCGCAGGGAATTGAAGTTTTTGCAACTCATCCTGATTTTTCTGACCGATACTGCCTTTTGCCGCAGCCCCAGCTAATGCCGCACCACCTGCACCGATAGAAACTGCTGGCGGTACGCTGCCTTGTATATTTTTACCCATATTCAGAAATGCTTTACCTACTCCACCAAGATTATTTTTATCAGCATTGGCAGCGGCTAGTTCTTCAATGGTTTTGCCCCCCATTGAAGCGGCTGGCTTCGGAATATTTTCCCGTGCGGCTTTGTCCCTTGCTATCTCTGCTTCATCTTCTGCTGCTCTAGCGGCACGTTTCTGTTGCAATGCTTGCTCGGCTTGAGCTGCGGCGCTGGGGCGACCTTCTGCGGCGGTTCCTGCTGATGGTTCAACACTTGCGCGCTCGGCTTCCGTCTGAGTAATGTTTTGTCCGGCTGTATTGCCATAAACCGTTGTTTTAGGTGCTGGCAATGCAAGCATCGGTGCTTGTGGGGGTGCAGGAGGAGGCGAAACGATAGAGGTATCTCTTTTAGCTATAGCATTTATTGCATCTTCCAATGCCCCTCTGGCTGCCCATTTTCCGGTCTGACGGGCAACGGTTCCTGCCCCTACTAATGGAGCGCCATGTGGCAACAATGCTGCCGCCCCTTTTGTAGCATTCTCACCTAACATAGTTGGCAATGCGACATTCTTTACTTTGCCAAAATCTAGCCCAAAGGTTCCTAATCCTCTTTCAAGAAATTCTGCAGGTGAGCGCGTAGCCGCGCGTTTTAATGTTTGGATTTCTTCATCGCTTAACCCAGCTGGATTTTGGTCTAAATATTTACCGACCAATCGTTTAATTGCATTCGGGTCACCACCGGCCTTTTTCTGAATATCCAGTAAATCATTAAACTTAAATTCTTTGGCTGCTGCAGCCCGTGCCGCAGTAAGTTTATTAATGGCATTACCACTATCTCCGCCTACAAAATCCTCATTGCTAAGATTATTTAAATGGTCATCAATAGCTTTTCTTGCAGCGCTCGCCGCCGCCGTATCTTCACCATAAGAAGCTCTAGCTAATTGCCTCCTGTATTGGTCTATCTCGCCTACGCTTAATGGTTCTTGCGTTATTTCTCCCGTAATCGGGTCTACTTTTCCCTGAGTTACTCTCTGATAAATATTCTTCAGCGCACTAACAGTTTTAGGACTAGCAACTGGGTCTATTTTAATATCAGCGTAGCTTTTTCTTACAGTATTATTAAAATCATTTGCACTTTCGTCGGTAAGCCTTGCACCTGTCTTGTCAAATGCGGCATATTTTGCTGATGTATCGTTAGAAAGCGCTTCCGATTCGGCATCACGAGCCTCTGCATCTTTTGCCATCGCGCCTCTTGCTCTTAAGCCAACTCCTTCAGGTACAGATTTTGCGGCATCCGCTATCTTACTTCCTGCCACATCCACCAAAGGTGCAGCTTCTCCTATACCGGTCATTCCACCGGCATTGCCTAGAAGTTGGCCAAATATCCCAAGTGAAGTTTTTGGGTCATATAAAGGCATTCCAGCATCTTTATAGACCTCTCTTGAGCCTTTAAATGGAAGGGTGGGATTAGTAAGCTTTTCTGCTTGTTCTGGTGACAAATCGCCACCTATTCCTTGATAAGCCGCGCCTGCCGTTCTTGTTATACCTTGCGTCAAGGCATTTGCAGTATCGCCTAACCACATAGGGGCTTGTTCTGCTCCCGAAATCATAGATTTATTAAAATCATCAGGTGAATTTGAATTAGGAGGAGCAACACCACGATTCGAACCGAAAGGCGAAGGCGTTGATGGGACTTCCTGTGGCTCTGGCGGTTTAGTAACTCCTCCGAATTGTGAAACGAATTGCTGAGGTTGAGGAGGAGAAGATACACCCCCAAATTGTGAAACAAATTGCTCCATGTTATGGCTTCCAAACTTGGTGAGGAATTCCTGATTTATCTATTTCAATATAAGCAGCACCAGAAGGAAGTTTATCAAAATCTGCTTGGGTTTTTATTATAGGTGCATTGGCTATACTTTGTGGATTGCCACCTCGATTATTACCGAATGCCGCACTAGCTTGCCCAGAAGCAGTTTTTGGCGCATTTTGTGCAACTGCCGCGTCAATTTCTGCATCCGTAGGTACGTTCTTGTCTCCATATGTACGCCGCTGTGCGGCAAGAGATTTAAGCGTGGCGACATATTGGTCTTGGATTTGGTTTACGGCTTGTTTTTTAACAGCGGGTGGGTCATCACGTTTTAACCCTGTTGCACCACCAGCTATGCTTTCAAGATATTTATTACCTTTTAAGCCCTGCAATTGTGGCCCTAATTCCGAAATCATGCCTTGGCTTATTGCCGTATCTATTGTTTGATTCGCACCTGCTGTTTTAGGTTCAATTAATCCGCCTAATGATGTTTTTGCAAAATTTGGGCCATATCCCTTACCTTCGGTATCAGTCCCCGTGCCATAACTCGCATTATCTGCCGCATCGCGCACTTCTTGAAATCGTTGCATAGCGCGAGGAAGATTGGAAAAGGCGACGTTAAAGGTTTTCTGTGCGTCAGCCAGATTCCCGCCGCTTTCCTCTTGTTCTTTTTGCAATTCTTTTGTGTGAGGATCTGCTTCATATCTTTTAATATCTGTTTGAGCTAAATCATTCATCCCTAATAATGAAGCATTATGAGCCTCAGTTAAGCGCGGGTCTTCTGCTACGCCATTTTCTGTGGGTTGACCAGATTGCTGATTACCACCACCAAATGATTGAGCAATTTGTTGTTGAATATATGGATTTTTGTATGTCTGCATCTGATAAGCAGGCTGTTCTTGTACTGGAATACCAGCCATAGCATTCATTTTTGCAGTTTGCTGGTCGATATTAGGGTCAATCTGCCATGATGGATTCAGTTTATTGATTGCGCCTATCGTCGTGGCTTTTTGTGCTTCATATTGGTCAGGCGGAAGGTTTGCCAATGCCCCAAGCATAGAAGCTTGCATCCCACGGCTTTTCTGCTGGACATCGGTTAGGGCATTTTTGGCTTGCGCACCCTGCAAAGCCTGTTGCGCTTGCATTCCGGCGATATTCTGTCCGGCTAAGATAGGATTCTCAGGATGCCCCACTGCGCCTGCGGCTTCTCCAATCCCACCAGGGCTTAAACCTGTTGACCATGAAGCTCCTGCAATAGGAACCTGTTGAGGAATTGGTACGGCAGGCATTAGCTAAGACCTAACATTCCGAGCAGACCAGCTCCACCGCCTCCGGTATTACCACCGCTTAAAAGCTGCTGTAAGTTAAATCCGCCTGTAGGGAATAGTGCATTTAAGCCAGTTCCAACTGCGGTATTCTGTGCCTGCGCCTTATTTCCGCTTGCGGCAGATTGTGCACCCGCGCCAGTCAAAAGATTGCTTCCTATCCCACCTGCCGCTGTCATGCCACCAGAGGCCATATTCTGCAACTGATTGATGTAATTGTTATATTGTTGCGAAGCAGTTCCTTGAGCATAGTTATTGATGGCCTGTTCGTTATTTCCTGAAAGAGGATTGCCCATCGCAGCAGCATTGGCATTAACGGCATTCAGACCTTGATTAAGGGCAAACTGATATCCGGGTTGTGTTTGGAAATTATTCATGGCCGAAGTCTGCGCCGCCGCGCCATTGTTTCCATAAAGGTTTCCGAGAGTATTTTCTGCGGCAGTTCCCTGTTGTAAATAAGGTTGATAATTGGCATTAGCGGCATTTGTCGCGCCAGTTATTTGATTCGCACCCTTTTGATTGGGATTATTAAGTAGCATACCAAGCCCAGAATTTATAAGGCCGTTTATTGGTGACATTTTAGAGCCTCCTGCCAATGATGATAGACCTGATGTATTGCTCGCTGGAGAAGCGGCGTTTGCAAATTGTTCTGTGGGGGAAAAGGATGATGCTCCGGCTGGCGCACCATTGATGTCATAATTGAAAGTTCCGGCGTTATTTGAAGGGGAAAACAAATTAGAAAACATATTTTGTGAAGCGGGAGGAGCGCCTATTCCTGCACCGCTAACAGCAGAGCCAATATTCCCCACATCCTCACCTATTGCCTGTCCGGCAGGAGCTACTGCACCTCCTCCTATAGCACCACCTCCACCTCCAGCTGTGGCCGTAATAGCTCCGGGGCCAGTTGCTGCCCCGGGTACGGGCGAACCGCCAGCACCATAATCGCCGCCGGATGCGAAATTACTAGGACTTGTCGCTTGTGCTGCGACATCAGGTGTGGAAACATTTCCTAAGTCAGAAGCAATATTTGTTAAATCATTGGTGGGTTGTGCTGTGCCGCCAAGAAGAGAAGAAAGACCACTAGAAGGAATAAAATTCGATAGACCGCTTCCTATATCGGAGCCAAGGGTTGAATCACCAAAAATTCCGCCAACTGAATTACCAAATCCACTAAGGCCACCACCACCTGCATCGGCTATTTCCCCTAAACCGCCACCAAGACCCCCGGTAATGCCACCTTCTAAAGCACCTTTCCCTATATTCCCACCAGTGAGACCCGATAGACCGGCACCAGTCCCTGCGCCTAATAATGCAGGTGCAATAATACCTGCCGTATCAGCACCCACCCCAGCAGTTACTAGAGCATCTGTTATTGCTGCTGTAATACCCATTTTATAATTCCTTACTAAAAAGAATATCTTGAACGATATAGCCGAGCTTTGGCATCAATTCGGAGAAATTAGTTTTTTCCTTGCCATGCCATGTAATCATTTTGATTCCACGCTCTTTTATGGCTTCTTCACTGCTCTTAATTAATCGCATTCCCCATTTGGTTTTACGATAATCAGGATGCACATAAAGAATATCATTTTGTGCCATTGTTAGGTCAGCATAATGCAAAGCATGAGTTAGAATGAAAATGGAATATCCAACGATTTTATCCCCATCAAAAAGCCCTATACCTAAAAGCTTTCCAGCATCCTCAAGTCTCTTATAGGCTGTTACATCAGGCTTCAAAACCATCAAATGCTTATAAGTAGCTAATTCTTCACGATGCATTTCAAGCAATTCCCAAGCTTGTTCAATATGTTCCGTGGTTTTGATAAATTTAATATGCATCTTGACTTTTTATACCGTTAAGATATAATGGTTAATTATGAGGATTATTTTAATTCTTTTATTGCTCTCTGGTTGTGCGCCTGCTTATGTGGGAGGCGATAATCTTCAGTCCGATTTACAAGAATGTAATCATAAAAGTATTCGAGATTATTATGCCAACGATACTATTAATTCTGATATTTCAGGAGCATCTCTAGGCTTAATCGGTGGATTAATATCAAATGCCAGTAATAAAGGCCCTAATTTGCAATCTATGATTAATAAATGTATGGCTGACAAAAATCACCAGCTCAGTGCTCGTTAATCGCACTTATCATCAAGTATAGATTCGTTCCATCGCAGCGATACATGAACATATCTACTGCACTATTTGCCGTAGAAAGTGTCGGTGCAGAACCACCTGGAAATTTGAAATTACCCGGATAAGAAATAGTGCCAGCAGCGCCAGAAGCCGGTTGAATCACTGTGATATAATATTTCAGGCCAGCCACGAGGTTTAAAGGTGAACTAATAGTATTTGTACCATTCACTAGCGTCAAAGCTGCATCAGGTGCTGAATTCAAGTCCCAAATCACCGTACCGGCATTATTTGCTAATGCTGTATAAGTTCCCCCGGTTATTCCGCCTAACCTTGCAAGCAGACTATCCATGTACCTTTTAAAATATGGCGTAAAAAATCCGGTTTGTACGTCCGTAATCGGAAAATTCTGCTGTAACGGTAGAATATTGGTCATTTCTTCCCGACCTTAATATCCGCCCTCGCACCCGTAATAAAAACAGCTACCGGGTCAGTAATCACCACCTTGAACGTTACTGCCTTGCGGAACCTACCAAGATTTCTCCAGATAACACGTTGCAGATATTTCCCTTGTGCTCCAAGCGAACGAGTGCCTAAATTATGCCAGATATAGCCTAAATCCCTTGAAGCATAGAGTGTCACGAGCGGTGTAGAGCCTGTAACTGGCTGATTGACTAGATTCGCATCTGGTGTGAATCCAAACCCCACCTGAAAATCTATTTGCAATTCCCTGACAAAAGCTGTCATGCCGCCAGCAATTAAATGCTGCGCTGTGCGGGTACGTGCTAAAGGAACATCATGTACGCCAGCACCTGAACTATACCATGAGTAATTCTGGGACATCAGGCATAGGTTTCCTGATAAATCACCTACTACATGGTTATTTTGCCAGTATGTATAACATTGCGGCAAATCAGGGCCACCTGCAATAGACCGTTTATGCCACATATCCATTTTCTTATCATAACACCACGTAACACCGCCGACCGTGCAACAATAAAAATGGTTATCACCTTCCCGATATGTCCAAGAATAGGCGGCAGCAAGCTGTGATGTATTGAGTCTGGCGAGAAATTCATTGATAGGAGGGGTAGAGAGTGGTTTAGGCGAATACCCTGCAAGTGTGGCAAAAAATGGGCTTCCAGCGACATCCGAAGCCAGAAACATAATGGTATCGCCAAATTTCTTGACGGATGCCCATGCTAAACATCCGCCTTGGATAAGAACACCTGATATTTTCTGGAAAGCATAAGGTATAGACCCCACATCAACCTGTGGTTCAGTAATTTTCGGGCCAAAACAATAAAGCGTCAGTTCATCAGAAAACACTGTCACCAGATTATCAGGAAAAGAAACTATCTTATCGAATGCTAAAGCCTGCCATGTCGTTGCATCAAGTTCATTGGATTGTATCACCTGCCTACTATTATTCACCGCACCGATGATATATCCATCATAATAGGTAAAATTCGTCACACCACCTGAAGCAGGAAATGCCCCGCTTGAACTTATCCCGGCGAAAGTATTGCTTGAAATCGTATAAGTATAACCATTTGAACCATCGCTGATAGCAAGCTGAACGGTATTACATTCAATCGAACAAAGCCCTTGCGATGTATTTAATGTCCCTAATGCAGAAAATGTTCCATTAGTTAAATCAAATCCAGAACCGCTTGGCATGAAACTAAATAGCGTATTTCCGACTATACCATAAAGTGTTGTGTTAATAGTATAAAGTGCCCTGATAGGTGTCTGTGCCGAAGTTGCCAAAGAAACGCAGGATTGTGCAAATTGATACCCCGGCGTGGGGTACATTATTATATTATCCGCACGTCCCTGCATCATCTCCGTCTTAATCGCAGTAGTCTGCGGCTGCGGCGTTTTCATCGCATAAAGATTGATACTTTCTTGTGCATTAGCTATCAGCGTCTTATCTTGATAAGTGCCGCCGCAGAAAGGTATTGGTTGTAATGGCATTAGCTTATAAATCCATCAAGGATTGTGCCTCCTGCCAAGTGTGCAGAACCGTTTATCGCTGAATCAAATTCAGCTACCGAACGTTTGAAATTCCGTGCTTTCATCAGGTCTTTGACATAATCCACTTTTTGTATTTGGCGTTGTGTCATTTCATAACCATATTCCGGTGCCAACTCATCCGCTGTAAGCATGACAAGTTCCTCAAAATATTCCCCCGGTAGGTTCATAGTCGAAGTGAGCGTGGCAAACTGGGCTATGGGCTTATATGTCTCAGTATAAAGTGAATAAGTAGTCAGACTGGCTGTTGGATATATATAAACAATACCTAAAGGATATTGTTGGTCATAATAAATCGCTTTCGGAATTGAGGAAATAGTATTCAGCATAATTCCCTGATACTGATTATCCGAAAGTACTTTCAGCGGATAACGTATTCCGGCTTGCGAATCATAAATCCAGCAATTGAATATCTTATCAGGCCGTACAGAATTGAAATTCCCACCGATTCCCCAAGTATAAGATACCTGTCCGACTACAAGAGGAAAGTTCTCAACCGTGACGTCTTGAATCAAGCCCCATTCCATGCTGAATGCGGCAAGGAGCCTATTAATGACAGTCAAAGCATTCGATGCTTCGGTGCCATCAATAGGCTCACCTGGCGTGACAGAACTTATTTGGCGGAGAGCGCCATATAAAACGTCCTGACAAGTCGTCAAATTAAGCTCCTGCTATCAAACCAAGACTCGTCATCGCTGAACGACTAGCATTTGCCAAATTCCCAAGGCTGTTCACAATCGGGGCTGCAGTCTGATAAACAACGTTACCTGCGCCCGGTTCCGGCACTTGGAAGTTACCGATAGTGTAAACTTCCGTTGTGGGAGTAATGGAAGCACTGGTGGTATTGAGATAGGTAATTGCCAGTGTATTAACCGCAGAGACACGAACACCGCAGATAGCAAGACCCGGCTGGAAAGAAGGCTTATTCACCCATACTGCCGAGCTGGCTACGAGGCCAGAGACAGTAAAGGTCTGTTCTGCCGTAGTAGTAGCAGAAACGGCCACCGGCGCTAACTGCTGGCTGTAAAGCAATAGCGGAGCTACCGGATTAATGCGTGCGGTTTTTATACCATACACTTCACCCGAAGTAGGTGTCCATGTTGCCTGTGAGAGATAGTACAGCGCAAGCGTGTTAGCTGCGCTTATTACAGCGAACGGAATACCGGCAGAAGCCGCAGCCTGCGCCGTCGGCTTATAGATACCGTAAATACTATCCGTAGTTGCCAAACCGTTCAAAGCAGTAGAGCCGCCAGAAACAACGAGGCCGGTGGTTTCTGAACCTGGAGAGCCTACGTTGAAACCATACATAATTTCATTATTGACAGCATCTAGGCCGTTTAATGATGTAACCGTATAGGTTTCAGCAGAGGTCGGGGTAATAGCAGCCGACGTGACGTTGACGAAAGTGATACCAATGACGTTATTGGAAACGGCACGGCAACCACCAATATCAAGGCCGGTCTGTGAGGTGGGTTTAGATACCTGCACCAGAGAACCAACCTGAATACCAGGAATAGTAAATTGTTGTTCCATCGTCGTTGAGGCAGGAACTGCCGCAGGAACAAGTGAGGAAGTAAGTTTACCAAGACCGCGTATTGCAACAACCGTATAAAGGGCGGAAGCGGTCGGAGTAATAGTTGCAGAGGTGATATTATTAAAATTAATACCGACAGTGTTAGAGGCGGAAACGCGGATATTACCATATCCCAAACCCGCCTGCGAACTGGCAGGGTTAAAGAATAACAAATCACCAGTGGCAATAAGCATCGTACCGCCCGTTCCGGTCTGAACTGTAGCAACAAATTCAGAAGTAGTAATGGTTGCGACACCTGCCGAAACAGGAGATTGGGTTGTAGCGTAGGTTGCTACTACACCTGCCTGCTGGCCTCTAGAAACCGCAGATTGAGCATTACCGGAAGGTTGTACGATAGGCGTTGCGCCATAAAACCCAATCGGGTCGGCGGCGGCATTACCAAGGTTGGTTCCGTCCGTGCTACCATCGGTAAGCTGGCGGAGTAGATTTTGGCCGGTTTGTGTGGGCATATGAGTTCTCCTTCAAATTATGGAAATACGACGTTGCCGGATAATGCATCCGGTCCGCCTAAAGATTTTTCCGGGCGGCAGAAACAGGCATTATAGGTGCCCCCTGCCGTTGGAGTAATGGATGCGCTTGTTATATTTGCGAACTGCAACTGCAAAGTATTAGCAGCACTTACAGCGGCATTCGCTATAAAAAGTCCAGTTTGTAGATTGGTTCTATCAATTTCCACAATCTGGTCAGTTGCAAGCAAACCATTTACCGTAAAAGTTTGCGTCGAGGTTGTACTAGACGCTACCGCCGTTGGACTGAGTGTAAGCTGCGTCCAAACGTAACGGTCAAAATTAATGGGGAAACTCATGCGGCCTCCTTACTGACAAGGGTTTTAAGCTTGCCAATATCATTACCGGGGAAATGAGCAGGAGAAGCATACCAGCCGTTTTTAAAGGCTTTCTTGGCGTCTTCTTCCGAAACCATCTGCGTTCCATCAACCGGATGATAAATCATGGTAGGCTTGGCATAATAGCCTTTAACCTCCCAGATTTTCTGGTCTTGCACCGGGATATTTATATCCGGTACTTGACCAGCGCCCGGGCGGGGATGGTGCATATGCACGAGAGCGGGATTTTCCATCCAGCCTTCTGCCTTAAGGCGCTCCCTTTCCTCATTCTTATGAGGATTGACATAGCGCATTTCCAGCGTTTTGGCATTGAAGTATAAAATACCGTCAGACATAAGCCCTCCTTTAAGCGGTTATACGAACAGCGTGCTGTGTATAAAGGCCGGTAAAGCCCCAATATGCATCAAGCCGGTCGAGTTGCTGTGCGTTCACGATGTCGTAACCGCGCATATAACGGATGGTAAATCCATCATGTGATGCCTGTGAAGCTTTGACACCCTGTTCTTTCGGCAGAGAAAGTCTGGCAAAAGCGGTAGTGAAAGCATCTTTGTGGAAGGCGATGTTCTGGGCATAACCCGTTGAAGCCGAACCAGTTACCGTTACGGCTCCTCCATTGGTAGGCGAAGCAGAGCAGTTCTGTGTCGGGCCGGAAGTTATGATACCATTATAACCACCGATGCCGGTAGAAATCGGAATCGTCGCATTGCCGCCGGAATCCGCCGTCACGTTTGCCGTTACAACGAACTGCTGCAAATTGGTGAGTGCTGCACCTGTCACGTAATTCACTGCATTACAACCAGCGAAGGTTATGATGTCACCGGCGTTTAAAACCGCAGCAGAAGCAGTCCAACCGTTAGTAATAACTGAAGAACCCGTTGCGCCTGATTGGTTAACCAGAGGCGTACCACCCTGCGCGCCAACAGTCTGCGTTGCGACGTTCTGCGACATGAAGAATTCCATATCGGCTAGTTCACCTATGAAACCACGTAGCAGGGCTTTTTCTGATACTTCTTTAACATAAGTACCTTTCAAAGCATCCGACATTTTATTACGCATGGCTGGATTCATAATGATAATGCGGTCACTCTGCGGCGCAAGGTTATCATCAAGTTTCTGCATGGAATCACCTACCACAGACCAAGTCTGCGGAACCGTACCGGCAGTACCTACCTGATTTGCTACTAAAAGATAAGCTGAAGCATAGTTCAGGCGGTCGATTTCATTCGCCAGACGGGTAATACGCGGTTTGATGAAGCGCTTGGAGAATGCTTCCATTTTGTTATTGGGGTCAGGAATCAGCAAACTTAGTTCGTTTTCAGAGATAGCTAAGTCGCAACCGCGAATCGTATTTATGGTAAGCGGAATGGATGTCTCAACAATCTGCTGAGTGTTCATCGCCCAACCAGAACGGATGGAATTTCTCATCGGCAGTGGGATATTAATGGTAGTTCCTATGCGATGGTCTTCAACGAATAAGTCGTATTTATCTTCATATTGACGGCTTACTTTATTCGTAAAAACAAGCTCGTTACTCAGGACACGGAGCATCTCAGAGGCAACGAGGGATTGGACTAATTCAATATTGGCCATTGTATTAACTCCTAATGACGGCGCATACGAGCCAATTCACGTTTGTTCATCTCTGCTTGATATGCCCCGGTATCTTTAGAGGCTAATTGCAAGAGATTAACCCTGGCGGTTTCTTTGGAACCGACAGGCGTGATAGGTTCGGGCGCTTTGGTTATTTCGACAGGCTTCGGCGCTTTGAGTCGCGCAGCCATGCTTATAAGTTGTTCTCCTACCGACCATATATCGGCATTTGAGAGTAAGGCTTGTAATACAGCAGGATTCCTACCCAATTCATAAGCGACTTCCGAACCCATCGGGTTCTTGGTCACGAAGTCTTTTAAGATAGGACTGCTGGAAAGGATAGGGACGATAGGATTGATGATTGCGTCATAGTCTGTGAATTTTTTACGAGCTGCATCATCCCTTGCCGCTATTTCAACACGCTGCTTCTGCAATGTTTGATTAGCTAATTCCTGTTTCTGGCGTTCGGTGGCTTTTCGTTCACCTTGTGCCTCAGCCCACTCATCACGGGCTTTCAGGAAGGTTTCGAGGTCATTTGGCGCATCTTGATACTTTTTGCCCCATGTGGCCTTATCATTGATGTCCGGCATCTTATCAGGAGTTTCAGTTTTTGGCGTCATCTCCTTCAAACGACGTTCAGCATCATCGGCACGGATTTTATCCTGTAATGCCTGCCGCGCAACCTGATTGGCTTTATCTGCCTCAGTTGGTTCAGTAGGTTTTACTGGCTCAATTTTGGGTTCAATGACAGGTTGAGCTAATTCAATTTGGCGCTGCTCATATCTACTTTTAGGCTCTAATTCTGTTGATTTCTGCTCAACAGGGGCAGGAGTGGCAACAGTTTCAACTGGTGCCGTGGTAATATCGGTCATAAAAATCCTTTAGTAACAATCACCAGATAATGAACCGGCCATTTTATCCACGAAATGCTCATGCGGCATTTTCTTGGCTTCATGCTTATGCGGAAGACCGGATTGTGAAACCAGTTTCCCAGTCGTCATATTGCGGTCACCACCGTCATGCCCCATACCGCCTTTTTCTTTTTCGCCGGGTGGATGGTCTTTGGCTTCACTGGAAATATTTCCTATCTTATCGGAACTTCCCATGCGGCCTGATTCTGCGCTTTTATCTTCTGCCATAAATACTCCTTGGTTACATTGAGGGACGGGGTAATAAAACTAATTGAATGCTTTGATTGGCTGTTTCAGATGAATTAGCGGCCATTTGTATAATTTCAGTACCGGACAATTTACAAATCTGGTCTTGGCTGAAACCATAATATCGAGCTGTGGAAGATGCGATGGTAAAACTCAAAGTTGTGGCAGCCGATGATACTGCGGCATCCGATACCGGCACCCATGTTATGGAAAGCATTGAACTGCTGATGTCTTTATTTAATGCCATGTTGAATGTCACAGCCGTCGAAGCAATCGTTGAAGGCATAATAAAGCCAACCAATTGATTCCCATTTAAGCTAAATGGTGCGGAAGTTTTGCCTGTAGTCGGCCATGCGATAGTGGGATATGCCGGTCTCATAAATCTCCTAATGCAAAAGAATGAATAATGATTCTTCTTCGTCTATCATCGCCTTAAGTTTAAAGGCACGTTCCTTAGCTTCACGTTCGATGCGAAGTTGTTCACGTATGCGGTTCTTAATCTTTAAATCGGTTTCAGCTTCGACTTGGATTTTAAGCCGATGGATAATCTCAATACGCGCAGATATTTCAGCTTCATAAACAACTTGTAAGTTTTCCCTACCCGTTGGCTCTTGCCAATCCTCAACCAACATTCCCGGCTGTGCTGGCCGTTCTTCCGGCCATGCGCCATAAACCTGAAACAATTTAGGCGCTAAACCGTAAGCTATATTTCCGTAGTAAGAGCGCGCTGACCCATATTGTGAGTAAACGATTTGCGGAAACATCAGGCAGCCTGTTCAGGCATCTTTTTTCTGCTGCCGGTTATCCTGCCTGTTTTATCTCGTATCGCTTCAACCGGAGCACCCGCTATAGCAGCGGTATGTGCTAAACCTTGTGCAATGGCTTTATGACCTTCAGCCGTTGATTGAGCCAAGTGCTGCATCATCTGCTGGTTCTGCTGATGTGAAGCGACTAAATGCCCGGCAAGTCCCGTCAACATTTGCTTAATATCACTGGCATCCTTCATGTCCTGCTCGTCTTTTTTGTGTGCCTTTTGGATATCTTCCTGTCGTGAACCATAATTGGTTCGTGGAGCGGCGGGAGGCACGGAGGAACCTCCCGCACTCACTGCACCTTGCGGCGCTACTGGGGGCTGCGACGGCGAGCTGCCTAGGCCGGAGGCCGTGGGAGTTGCCCCAGTATTCATACGAGTCACATCAAGAATATGGGCTGCGGTTTCCATTTTTGCGTTATGCGCCTCAATAGCGGCAATCTCTATATCTGATTTGGCCTTTATTACTTCAGCATTGGCTTTCTGCACATCAGCGCTGGATTTAGCCATTGAAGCTTGATTCTTGCCTTGTTCAACTTGCAGTTTTCCTTGTACGAGCTGCATCTGCAATTGCTCAGCCTGCTGCTGCTTCTGTTGAGCCTGCTGAGCAGCCTGTTGTCCTTCAGGCGAATCAGGGTCGTTTACAACTTGAGGCGGAAGGCTTCGTTTAATACGTTCAGCCATAACCTCGCCGCCAGGCACATCCATGTTTTCAAGAACTTGGTCTGCGACAAGAGGAGCCTGCTGTGGAAAGGCCTTAGCCCAGTTGATAAGTCCTTCGACAGCTTCCCGTCTGCGGGAGGCGAATGCTTTACCAGCCGTAACGATGACATCATATTCCCCTACGCGTATATCGTTTAAGACTTCGGTAATGCCCAGCAGCGGGTTTTCTTTCTTCTGGTTAATCTTCTGCATTTCCACATCGTCTTCGCTATTTATCGTGCGAACGACGCGGTCGGTATCATAAAATTCTGGTATCCAGTCCACTAATACCCGGCCACATTGTTCAATTCCTGCCTTTAGATTATCAGGAAAAATATAAGTAGAAGTCTGTCCTTGGCTTTGCTGCTCGCTTAACCCCACACCTGATTGAACATTAGTTTGCTCGCCAACCTGCGAGTTAAATACACCCGTTGTCCTCTGCACATCTAATGCCGCAGTTTGTGAGTTCTGCATTGCAGCCGTTGATGGCGTCGGTGGTTCAATACGTTCTGGCCCCGCTGGAACAGCCGGGTCATGGGTATAAATCAGATAAGGCTGTGGTGTTGTGTTAGCCTTGTCCCATTGGTCGCGCCACAGCTCAATCATCTTATGAGTGACTTTCCAAGGAGCCTTGGCGCTTAATGCGCTATTCTCAATAGCAGTAGAGCGCTCGTAATTATAGGAATGCTGTGCATCAATGCCGTAATAAATCGCGCTTCTAAGGTAAGTTTTTCCTTCAATATTAACTTCCTCGCCGAGTACCGGGATGACGGGTATATATTTCGTCTTATAGATACGTTCTTCAAGGATATGTGAGCCATTGCATTTCCGCCAATGTATATTAATCCTATCGGCTTTACGTTCTTTTACCGGATTAATACCAAGTTGCTTAATGGCATAAATCTCTTCATCGTTATCAATCTGAATACATGCACCGTTGTCAAAAGCCACTAAGCGCGCTTCTATCCGTTTCTTTGTGAAATATTCACATAATCTTATGGTCTTATCATCGCCCCATGCGCCTTGGTCGTCATCATGCACGTCAACAATATCCCATCCGAATTCTTCAGCTTTAGGATAAAGGCGTCTAAATTCTTCCTTACTCATCATCTCTGTGATGAAAGTCCATTCCGCATCGGCACGGGTTAAAAGCTTGGCGTTAGGGTCACGTTTAACCGTCAGTGGGTTCTTTATCGATTTAATGACAAGTTTCTGCGTGAATACATCATCCGCTTCATATTCCGGCAGGATGCGTATCTCACCCCTATTACCGCGTGCCGCGCATTCTAAAGCATTGGTATAAGCTTCCCCGGCATTACTATCCATTTCGATATTACGGATAATGCCTGCCAATATATCAGCCGATTCTTCTGTCGCTGGCCCACCCGAAGGTAAAACCTTAATCGACATCTTATTCTGGCGATAATCACCTATAATCTGCTTGACCACAAGATTGAGTAAATTGAATGTCAATGCCGGACGATTCGAGCCACGCTTTTTCTTTACTTCATCATCCCATTGGTTAGAGCTAGAGCTTATCTTGACGTTCTTGACATAATCAGCATCGTTCTCTTCTTCCATGAGACAAGCATATTCAAACCGCTTGCGCATTTCGGTAAGGACTGCTGCGTCTTCGTCTGAAACATCGCCTTTTCCTTCACCTACCCCAGCCGGACGGCCAATCGGTGAACCTGTACCTATGAGTGAGTCGGTCATGATATATCATATAAGTTGAATATGTTTTTGTGTGGTTGCCGCTAATGCGGGCTTTTTATGTATTATAAGTTGCAATTTGTAATTCTGGCTCTGATTTCTCGTATGGCTCTTTATTATAAAGTTCAACTAGCTTTCTTGCCATTTCTAGGCCATATGGCGTTTTATTAAAGCTGGCGACTAATGCTTCTGCAAACATCCCCTTGCAATGTATTTTCTCATATATGCAATAGGTTGATTCGGACAAATATATCTTATCAGGAAGCTTCATCCCGCCATCCATGAGGTTGATGATTGCTCTCTCGATGAATAAGGAAACAACGGTTGCTGCATCGCTGTAGGCTGCGCACCTGGCAATCCCATAGCCAGATACCTGAAAGCATCCGCTGCATGGCTTGTCCAGTTATGTCTTGGGCGATTCTTGAAGGTCTTTTGCTTATCGTCCCATTCACGCTCGTATTGCCTCAAAGCCTCAAGGCCACGTTTGGTATTCTCTTCATCAAACCATGCCTTACCAAGCACTAGTCTAGCTGCATTGATACCATCTTCAACGCTTGTAGCTTCAAGAGGCGTTGCTTCTATTCCCAAACCTCTAAGAGTTTCAAGACGTGAACGCCCTGTGCCAAGTTCTGTAACCTTAACATCATGCGGTAGATAATGTTCAGCATAAACATAAGGTTTCTGCTTTAATATCTTGGCGTAATGGTCTAAACCACAACCAGAATTCTCATAATAATCTATCAACCTTATCTCTGGGCCAGTTACCTGCACAAACCATATTGCCGTACTGTCATCAACGCCCAAATCCCAAGCGGTATAGACCTTCAGAGCCGGGTCATGTGGTACGCCCGTAACACGCCTACCAGCTTCAAGCTTGGCAATCTCTTTGCCGTAATACGCCCCTATCAGAGCAGCTTGGAATGAGCACTCAAACTCTTGGGCGTATTGTTCTTCGCTCATATCCTTACGAGCGGCATCAAGCTCTTCTATTGGCAATACCCCAGTATCGCTGGCTTTAAACATCGCTGCATACCAATCTGAATCTTTCAGTGCATTGTTATAGACTTCCCAGAATTGGTTCCGTCCCTTTGGAGTGCCGATAAACAATGCCCAGCCTTTTCTATCTGACAAAGCAGGTCTGAGAACTTCTGACCAAAGTCGTGGGGACATATCGGCGTATTCATCGAGTACGACTCCATCAAAATACAGCCCGCATAGGCGGTCAGGGTTGTCAGCACCGTATAAACTGATGCGAGCGCCTCCTGGTAGGTCAATTCGCAACTCTGCTTCATTTACCTTCACCCCGGGAATAGGCTGCGTAAAATACTTTGCATAATCCCATGCCACCGTTTTCGCTTGATTAAATAATGGGGCGATATAGGCAAAGCGCGGATTAGGATGTTGGCATTTACCAAGTGACTTAATGATTTCATTGATGGCACATACTGTCTTACCCCATCGGCGGTGACAAACAAGTATGCTGAATCGTTTGATATTGTTATGGACTTCTCTTTGCAATGGGCGGGGAGCATAAGGAATAATTATGCGTCGCTTTTCCATTCTAATACGCCAATCGTATGAATAGGGTCATCAGCGCTACCAAGTTGCTTATCCCCATATTTCTTAGGCTTCATTTTACCTGCAACCCATTTGCGGGCATCAATGCGCACTCTTGCTTTATCAGAATGTTCTTCAGTATCGGCTATTTCAATAACAGCATCAGCGTAATAATCTGCCTGTGCGTCTCTTGCGCGCGTGTAGTTATCTAAAAAATCTGGATATTCTTTAAGCCAATCAAATACGTAACGATAGTTTATTTGTAGTTCCTTGCATACTTTAACAAGGCTTTTCCCTATAATAATACCATCACATATTTTATCGCCAAGGGCGGGAGTATAATCACTCATACTGACACTTCTTTAATCTTGCCTGATATCATGCCATCTATCTGCATTTGGTGTCAAGCGTCTTTTTTAAAATGTGCGATTAAATTATCAAGCGCTTCACGTACTAACCTCATTTTCCGTGCGCCTGGTGTTACATTATGACAACAAACATCAATCGCTGCAATACGGGCATTTGGGTTATTTATTGAGAACTTAGCTTCCATGAATTGATGCGGTATAATAGCCATATCTTCGTAATCGGTATCGCCTTTTATTTCATTGCCATAATTGCATTTAACATATCTATCGCGCAAAATGGTGAAATGCCATAAGCGGTAGAATTTAAACCCGGCACGGTGTTGTTGGAATGTGATATGATTAGCGTGGAAATACCAATCTAATAAATTGGCTTGGCTTCTATATTCAGCACCACCTCTATCCCCAATGATAACAATGATGTCTTTACGTTCCGGCTTTATAAGCGGGTCTTTAGGTGTCCACTCAATCTGTTCCTTATTATCCATTTGGTTTCCAGCTTAGGGCATAATCCATGTTATTTGGCTTTTTAGGGGGTTTTGTCTCTTTGCTAGGGGTGACTAGCTTTTTTACCTTTTCAACGCTATAAACAGGCTTAAAACGAGAATTAGGCGTAATGCTACGGTATATCACTTCCATCTTAATTCAAAATACCCACAATTGCTTTAAACAGATTATCTTTTTTCACTTGGTAGGGCGGAAGTTCATCATAAGGCACAATGCATGGGTTCTCTTTTTTGGAAATATCTTTTATTTCACCCCATTTCCAGCCTTTTGATTTTCGGTCATTGAGCCAGTGATTGTGATTATCAGCGGAAAATAGCGATAATGCTTTTGGATGTAGGCGAAGCCATCTGACGCCTGCCGTAAATGAAGTTTTTACCCATTCCGGCGATTCATCCCATGGCGTATGCTTAAGGCCATCATCGCTTACAATGCAATAATTTCTAATGGCTTCATAGGCGATTTGCGCGATTTCGGTATCATTCATATTTTTGCTTCCCAAAGAATAAGATTTTGTTCTGCAATCATTTTATCAGCCGCAATACGTGAGTGCATGTATTTATCGCCTGGTAACGTTTTATCGCCGGTCATTATTTCGTAACCCGGTAATTGCTTGCGTTTGGCGATGTCAACCAGCATGAAATCATCAATCCACCCACGGCGAGCCGCTACAAATTCCTCGAAAGTAGGCGCAGTCAGACCATAACCTTTGTAAATTTCATAGGCCTCACGTAAACGGCGCGGCCTCAAAGCAGTAAACAACCCCCACCAGAAATCCATCTCGCGCATATGCTGGGTATTATGCTGCTGGCCGCCTACCTGAAGTTGAGGGATAATTTGCGGCGCACGATTGAACACGTAACAATGCGTTTCAATGCGCCATTGGTCGGAAAACCAAAAGGGAAACATGGTGGGTTCATATTTGTTTGCAAGTTCTATCCAGCGTTTCGTACAAGCGGTAGTATGAAAAGCATTAGGAGCTGGTATGTAGGTGAAGGCAACTATTTCTGCACCTGTTTGGGTCATTATCTGCCGTAAGATATTATCCCAGCCTTGTGTCAAAGGGAAATATTTATCATTCATAGCGAGATAAATATCTACGTCCATACTTTCGGCCATCAGCTTTAGCCTGCCACCGCAAGTAATAATACTTTCATCAAATTTCAGGACTTCCAAAGAATTAACGGGGATGAATTTATCTGCATCGGGGTCATCGCCATCAACCCCAATAAGAAATTTCACATTGGCGGCATCAGCACACATCTGCGCCCAAGCATTGAGGGAAGACATACAAAGTTGCGAACGGCCTCTGGTAGGGACATAAAGGCCAATGGTGGTTGGTTTAGGAAGAATAGCTTGGGGGGGGGATTCAACAGGTTTTTCAGACATTATACTCTCCGATATAAAATCATTATGAGTTTTTTATACTCTTGTCAAGCGCCTAATCACAACAGGAAGGACTACCGCTTGTGCACGATAAAACCTATCGCTTAGGCTGCCGGTGTTTTAGCCCACTAACCGGCTTGGGCTGTCATCAATCCCAATTATGAGTTAGTTCTAAAAAATCAGGACGAGCAAGCTGTGCTTGGGCGGATTGATAGTTTTGCATTTCTTGGGTCTGCCGAAGAATAGCCATATCCTCGCAATTGCGCATGAATTGTTTTTCCTCACGAGTGATATAGGAATAGCCTTCACGACTGCGTTTTTTAAGCTCAATGTAAAGCGGCCAATCAATTTTTTGAGGAGGTGGATTGATGATTTTATTTATATCAGAAGGTGTTGGTATATCATTGTTATTTAAAGAATATTTGTCAATTGCTTGAATAATAATATCCATTGGAATATGTTTAAGTATTCTTGAAAATCCTTCAACTAAAGCTTCAAGTTCATTAGGGGTTTTCCCATATTGCTTTTGCAAAGCACATACACTAGCTAATACTTTTACAAGCTTAATCTTATCAGCTTGGCTGTGAATGTTTTGCGATATAATCGTGGGCTGCTGTACCCCATTTTGAGGGTTTTGGTTGTCCATAAAGCTCTCCTTGTGGTTTGGGTTCAAAAATACCTTGGTAGTTATTTAAGATATTGTAATTTAATATTTCTTTTATGTCTTTACCTTCAAAATGATAGTTTTCCAGCTTCTTTATGGCTAGTTTCTCAGCATGGGGTGTCATAGATTTTTTTGATTTACGGCGCATTTCCTTGAAAGCTTCCCATTCAATAACTGGAAGCCATGGGGGTAAGGGGGTATTACTTTCTTCCTTTCTTCCTTTCTTATCTTCTTTAGATGTGGTCGTTTGCTGGTCACTTGCTGGTCGTTTGCTGGTCATTCTGCTGGTCACTTGCTGGTCATTCTGCTGGTCATTTCCTTGATATTCATTCCAATTAACTATTGTTATAACTGAAAATTTTTGGTATATTCTGCTGGTCACTTCACCTGACTTTTTTAGATGCTCTATTGCGACACGAACTTGACGCTCTGATAACCGTAGCGCGACCGACAATGAAACGCGGCCTGTTACTAGACTGCCAATAGGAATATCTATTCCCATGTAGCGGCTTGGTTCGTAATTTGCCGATAATAATAGATGAAAAAAAAGAGCGCGGGTATTTTGGGATTGATACCATTCCCATTCCAAAATCTTCCGATGTAATTTTATCCAACCGGGCATAATTCTCAAGGGTAGACCGTGCAGTCCACGCGCTCGTAGACGCGCAAACCGCACGGCCATAAGCTAAATATAAAGGGAATATTTCATTATGAATCTGCTCCTACGAGTAAACAGTGGAGCAAATATAATTTATGGAAAATTTATAGTCAAGAGAGTATTTCGGGCTTGACTTTCACAACTTCACCTTCAGATATTACCGTATCGTGTATTACGAAGCATTTTAAATCCCTTGATAAGCTCTTTAATCCCTTCCTCAAGACTTATGGTAGCTTTAAAGCCGGTAGCTTCTATTTTCGCATTGGAAACAACATAATTACGTTGGTCAATATCAGTGCCAATAGGTGCATCTAGGAATGTAAATTCTGGCAATTGTAATTTAATTCGTTCACATAATTCTTTCTTGGATAAATTGGCTGCAGAAAGCCCGAAATTATAGACTTGCCCTTTCATTTTATCAAATTTATCTATGGTGTGTATGAAAGCTCCAGCCACATCCATTACATGCACAAAATTACGCTTGAAATGACTTTCAAATAGGATTACGGCGCGGTCATTCACCGCCCGGTAAGTTAAATCATTCATCAGCAAATCTATACGCATACGGGGGGACATGCCGAATACAGTTGCTAAACGTAAACTAATAGCGTTTTCATGCTGCATCAGACGTTCTTCTATCTGCATTTTATGCTGGGCATAGGTACTAATGGGTTTAAGGGGCGATTCCTCAGTGCAAATATTATCAGACGTGCCATAAGCACTATTCGTTGTCGGCATGATAATATGCTGCTCTTTAGAAGCATTCTTCAGCATCATTAGCACCGCATCATAATTGATAGTTTTAGCCCCAATAGGGTCTTTATCGCATAATGGTGCGCCGACATAAGCCGCCAAAGGAATAATAACCTCAGCTTCACGCATCAAAGGAATCATGGTTGATGGTTCACGAATATCGCCTCGACTGATATGGAAATTATGGTGCATACAGATATGATTCAAGCTGGCCTGTCCGTACATGAAATTATCCAATACAGTGACTTCATGGCCACTGGCAAGCAAACAAGGAACAAGAACAGAGCCGATATAGCCAGCACCCCCTAAGCATAGGATTTTGCTCATCTTTTACCTTCCTTATAAGCCCTCTTTAGGCCTTTCGATATATTCTTTTTGTGTGAAATCTCCCGAGGTTTTTTATTATAACATTTTAGAGAACAATATTTTCCTTTTCCTTGATTTAATCGCCATTGTAAAATCTTAAAATCATTACCACAACCAGCGCATTTTGAGATACAGATGGCCTTTTCACTGCGTTCGGCATTATGCAATTGTGAATGCTCCGCATGAGAAAGTTTTTCCAAATTGTCGAACCTGTCATCTGAAGGGATATGATTTTCATGGTGGATATTTGCCTCCATATCCGTAATAATTTCGCCAGTATGAAGCCACCAGACAACGCGAGAACGCAGACAAAATCCGGATTTGTGAGAGCCAGGAAATTGAGGACAATAAATTCTCACGCGACCATCTTTATTGCTTAAAGAGCCATTTCGTAAATCAATACCGATGGCTAAGCCTTTTTCGAGAGTTTCCATATCTATTATGCCGGGTTTACTTTGGTTCCCGACAAATCTTCCAGTTTTTTATCTTGCTTTATCATGCAAACATTTCCTTTTCGATAATGGAACAAAATTCATGGCCTAATTTAAGCTGGTATTCCTGAATTTGTTGAGTATTTTCACCTTTTCTTTCTAAATCAATGATATTAATTTTTCCTGCAACAGCAGTTTTTAGAGCATTTATTACATTTAAAGAGCGACCTGAAGTAGAAATGCCAATAAGTACATCACCTTTTTTACCTAAAGCCTCTATTTGACGAGAAAAAACATTCTCAAAACCATAATCATTACCAATTGCTGTTATGATTGAGGTATCGGTCGTTAATGCTAGGGCAGCCAAAGCAGGTCTCTCAAAGTTTAATTTTCCGACTAATTCTGCTGCTAGGTGCTGGGCTTGTGCCGCACTACCTCCGTTGCCACAAAACATGATTTTATTTCCTGCTTTCAGGGCTTGAATACAAATATTAGCAATTCGTTTGGCTTCTTTCATACCTGCGCCTTTTTATAACCTTCCGGTGTCCCCATATCAGTAAAAAATGGTATTATATAATATTTTTTCTTCCTATCTTTAATAAATTCCTCGAAAGAAAAAGCACCACTTGGCGCATTAAAAAATAATGATTGATTTAGAATATACACCCCAGCACTTTCAGCGCCATTTTCAGCAATAGCCACAGTCAAAGGTGCTTTGTGTATAGCAAGCATTTCCTGAAAATCACATTTGGCATAGGTATCACCATTGAGTACTAGAATTGGATTATTTTTATCGCTTTCCTCTAGGCAATTTTTAATCGCACCCCCAGTTCCAAGAGGTTCAGGTTCTATTTTGTATTTTAATTTATCACCCCAATAATCCGTGAATACCTCTGGTTTGTAATGCAAGGATAAAGTGATGTCCTCTATGCTTTGAGATTTTAGATTGTCAATAACGATTCTCAACCAAGGAATCTCACGAGTTCCGGGTTTAAACCAACCTTTGACCATGCATTTTGGTACTTGCTCGCCGGTGATTTGACGTAAGCGAGTACCAAATCCCCCACAAAGTATAATTGCTCTCATTTCTTTGACCCTAATCGCATATAGACTGGTTGTTTTAAGTTAAAAGCTTCGGGTAATTTCCATCTTACATCCTCAGCATTATTTACATCCATTGGCAGCATATTAGGTATTAATTTCATAAGCGCAAAATCATCTGTCGCATGATGAGAAAATCCGCTAGATTCATAATATAAACCGCCCCCAGCACCTACGAGAATTACCGGAAGATTATGATGCCCTATCAGGAAGCGGGTAAACTCAAAAGGCCGCGCCGTCAGGAATGAGGCAATGGAGTAACACACAGGCTTCCAACCTTCCAATGCAAGACCAGCGGCAGTAGCGATAAGCTGTTGTTCCGCCACGCCTACATTGACATATCGTTTACCAAACTTTTCCTTGAAGGCATCGAACGTCCCGAAACCCATATCGCCAGTTAAAAAGATAATACGCGGGTCGGCTTCCGCCAACTTGAAAAGTGTCTCTGCAAAGGCTTTACGCATACAGCGGCCTCGCACCTAATTGCTCAAGAGCACGTTTCAAATCATCATCAGAAGGTGTTCGGTAATGCCATAGCACTTGATTTTCCATGAAATCAACATCTTTTCCTCCGGTGGTATTAGCAATTATGGCAAGAGGTGATTTTGGCTCGATGATTGCATGGCCAAGAACATAAAGAATATCATTTATTTTATTACCATTACAGCAAAAAGTGTCCCATCCAAATGCCTGAAATTTCTTACGTAAAAAAGTATTCCCATTCAATTCATCATGTTTTCCGACAGACTGAATATTATTATTATCCACAATCGCTATCAAATTATTCAGCTTCTGGGCCTTGGCGAACATCGCCGCTTCCCAAACCGAACCCTCATTGCATTCCCCATCGCTCATCAGGACAATGCAGCGTGAGGAATTGTTATCAAGCTTTAAACCATAAGCTGCCCCAGCGGCAACCCCCAGCCCCATACCTAAACTACCAGAGCTGACTTCCAGCAACGGCATGGCCTGTTTAGATGGATGGCTAGGAAGCCGAGAATTGGCTTTACAGTAGGTTTTTAGCTCCTCACGGGGGATGATGCCCTTTTCAGCCCAAGTCGCATATAAAGCCGCTGCTGTATGTCCCTTGCTGAAATAAAACCTATCCCTCGGTTCTTCACGTAAGAATCCATTATAAAGTGCTACGAGAATATCCACACAACTTAAAGCCCCCTGCAGATGCCCTTCTCCGGCATCATGTGCCATTTGAATAATGGTTGCACGTATAGCACGGGCTTTATCTTCAAGTTCTTTAAACATTTACAATTATCTTACTCCCTTCAGATTCAAACTTGAATGGCACATGGATAAAATCTTTGAGTAGCTCGCGGATTTTTTGTTGCCGTTCTGGCGGAACAAAAAGCAGCATAAATCCTCCTCCACCCGCTCCAAGCATTTTTCCGCCTATTGCCCCGGATTTGCGTAATCCTTCGTAAAGAGTATCAATATCATCATTGGAAATCCCTTTAGCAAGTGTGCGCTTTATCTTCCAAGATTCATGCAAAAGTTGTCCAAAAGCATCAATATTACCCCGAGATTTAAGGATATTTATAGCCTCACCAACCATTCCTTGCATTGTCTTCATTTCAGAAACTTTATCATCAATTATTTTAATTTGTTCACTGGCAATTTCGGAAGCATTGCGTTGTAACCCGGTAAAAACCAGCATTAGATGGCTTTCTAATTCTTTTACCTTTTCATGTGATAGAACTAAGGGGGAAACTTTAAATTCATAATTTTGTGAAAATTCTATTTGATTGAATCCGCCAAAAGCCGCAGAAATCTGGTCTTGTGAACCGACATTTTCCTTTATGATATTCTGCTCAATATCTATAGCTTGATAAGCCAATTTATCTTTAGAAATATGCTGCCCGATTAACGAGCTTAGAGCATAAAGAAGCCCCACGGTGAAGGCAGAGCTTGAGCCTAAACCAGACCGCGCCGGCAAATCACCATCATGATGAATCTCTACCCCTTGCCGTAGGTTCATTATCTCCAAAATCACCCTTACTGATGGGTGTTTTATTTCAGAAATTTCTTTGACATTCTCAATCCGTGACCAAACAATACGATATTTATGCTCAAAAAATGGCGGAAGATAACGGGCGCTGATATAACAATATTTGTTGATAGTTGTAGAAAGTACCGCCCCACCATGTTCACGATACCACGCGGGATAATCAGTCCCACCGCCGAAAAAACTTATGCGGTATGGCGTCCTAGAAATAATCATTCCGCATCTCTTTCACGCCGCATACTTTCAATATTCAGCTTTAATGAAGCAATAGCAATTTCAGCCTGTAAAAGGCGCTTCTGCATTTCGGAATAGGTCAATTCACGACGGAAATCAGGTAGGCGGTCTTCAAGACGTGTAATCTTCATGCTATAAATTTCCGAGGACGGCCACGGCCTTTGAGAATAGGCTTCCAGTTTTTTAAAGCATCAATATTCCAAGTCGGTTTATTACGTTCCATCCGATAAGTGGGGGTGCGGTTGCGTTTATAATAGTAATAGAAAGCGCCAATAGTCATATTGGCTATTTTGGCGGCATCGGTAATTCCCCAAACCTCTGTATTATCATTGTAATTCATATATTTAACTATTTCTAAAACTTTTTCTAAAATATTTGTTGCAATATCACAAAAACTATTTTATAGTAGTTTTTAGTAAATGTCAAACGGAGGTAAAAATGATTATCACATTTCTGCAAGACTGCCGGTTGAGCGAAGATGGTTTTGCCATCAAACGGTTTGCTAAAGGCCAAAAAGAGAACGTAGCCGACCATGCCGCAAAATATGCTTTGAGGAATGGCTGGGCGTTTAATAGCGAGCCTTATGATGATGAAGCAGTAATATGCAAAGATACAGCCTTTAATGCTGCTTTGGATAGATTTGTCAAAGTCATGTCATCCATGACTGATTCGGAAACTCTTCGCACACCAACCAATCCAGCAACGCATGCTGCGAAGGGCGAACCGTTATGAGCAAGCTTAAAGATATAGTCACTAATCCGAAAGACGTATTGATTTATATTGAGGATATGATTGGCTGGTTTGCCCTAATGGGAATAGTTGTAGCTGCAATGATACTCTTTTTCTTTATCGGGGCAGACCGAGAGCTTGACAGACAACAGGAAGTGACACGAACTGATAGATTGCGGATTTATTGCAATATGCCACAGCATTTAGAAGCGATTTGTAAGAAATGAGCAAAACTAAGGAAGAACGTGAACACATGGCCGCCGTTGGACAATTGCCATGCATCATCTGCAACGCTTGGCCGGTGTCTGTACACCACGCTTTAACGGGGGCTGGGGGACGGAAGAATCACATGAAGGTGCTCCCGCTTTGCTACGGACATCACCAGGGCAAAGAAGGCATACACACCATCGGTAGGAAAAAATGGCAAGAAAAATATGGGACTGAAACGGAATTATTGAAAAAGGTGAAGGAGAAATTACATGCAAACGATTAGCGTTAAAGAAAGGTTTTTCAGAAAAGCGATTCCTGAGCCAAACACAGGCTGCTGGCTTTGGGAAGGGTATGAGCCGCCAAATAAATATGGTAAAATAAATATAAAGGGAAAGCAGAAATTAGCCCATCGGGTGTCATATGAAATCAATATCGGGTCTATCCCTGATGGTATGAATGTTTTACATAAATGTGATCAACCCGCATGTGTCAATCCTGATCATCTTTTTATCGGGACTCAACAAGATAACATTGATGATATGTGGGCTAAAAATCGATTTCGACATGCATCATTAAAAACACATTGCATTAATGGGCACGAGTTTTCTGTAGATAATACACGAATTGTTTCACAAAAAAGAGTTTGTTTAACCTGCCGCAGGGCAAATGGAAGGATTTATGATAGAAAACGCAGAGGATAATTTAATCCCGGTCATTACACCCCAGCAGCCAGTAAGTGGTGGGATGCTGGCTATAATAGAGCGTGTAGCATCTGATCCGCATGCGGATGTTGAGAAACTGGAGAGAATGCTTTCTTTGCAAGAGCGCATCATGACGAAGCAATCCGAAATTGACTTCACTGAGGCGCTGGCGCGCATGAAGCCGAAGCTGCCAAAAGTTGAAAAGAAAGGTATGATAAAATTCACCGATAAAAACGGGGTAGAGCGCAATACACCCCATGCACGTTATGAGGATATTCAGGAAGCCATTGACCCGCATTTGGCTACTGAGGGCTTTACCATCTCTTTTGATACCACGGCTGCCCCAAACAGTATGCCTATCATAAGCTGCACTCTGGCGCATAAGGGAGGCCATTCCAAAACAATCTCTATGCCGCTTCCTTTAGATACTTCTGGCAGCAAAAATAATCTTCAGGCTATGGGGAGCACGATTTCTTATGGAAAACGTTACCTTGTGGGGATGATGTTCGATCTGGTGATAAAGGGCGAAGATGACGATGCTCAAGGTGGTGCAATCACAGACGCGCAAGCCAAAGAGATAAAAGACGGCCTGAAAGAAACCGGCCTCGATACCGTCAAATTCCTGAAAACGTTGAAGGCGGAATCAGTCGAGGAAATCCGCACCCGTGATTATGCGCGTGCGACATCAGCCATTGATGCTAAAAAGTGGCGAAATTCACAGGAAATAATGAAAGCGGGGAACAATGCCAAAACTGCATGATGTTGAGCAAGGAACAGAAGCTTGGGAACGTCTGCGCTTGGGAATTCCAACCAGTTCTTCTTTTGATAAAATAATTACGCCAGAGGGAAAGCCTTCAAAACAGCAGGAAAAATATGCTTATTTCTTGCTGGCAGAGAGATTCTTGAATCGGAAAATAAATACTTATACCAGCGCAGCTATGGAAAATGGAAAAATTATTGAAGAAGATGCCGCTGCTGATTATGAATTGCAGAGTGGGTTAGATACTTCCTTGGCCGGATTTGTCACCACGGATGATGGTTTGGTCGGATGTAGTCCGGATAGACTTGTCGGCGATGAGGGATTGCTTGAAATAAAATGTCCCCAACCTCAGACACAAATGGAATATTTAATCACTGGAAAAGTGGCGAAGGAATATTATCCACAACTTCAAGGCCAGCTTTATGTCACCGGAAGAAAGTGGGTTGATATTCTCAGTTTCAATCCTGAGTTACCCCGTAGCATTATCCGTGTTGAGCGTGATGATGCTTATATCGGATGTCTCGAAAATCTATTATGGGAATTTAATAATTTCCTAAAAACTGTGACTGATAAAATATCTGAAATGCAACCACTTAGAAAAGGAATTGCCAATGACAAGCCGGAAATTCGATTTTAGCCATTTAACACCAGAACAACTTGATGCCATCGCAGTTGTTTACCCAGATGCAGTGGAAACTGTAACAATACGCAAGCCTGTGTATAGAATATTAGCCATGTTGGCGACTTGCAGAGTAAAAATGCCAGATGGCATAGAACTCGTCAAAACTGGTGAGCGGGAAGATTATGAATTGCCAGCGGTATTAGGAGGAAAGAAGATAAAATGATACGAACTTCTGAAAAACCATTCTATGGTGTTATGATTGGCAGATTAGTGATATTTCTGGCTAGACCAGAACTTACAAGACAGAAAAAGTATAGAGAACCTATCGTCGTAAAGAAAAAGAAATTTAGAGATAAAAAATCTGCTGAAATAGCAGTTAAGCAATGGGAAGGATTATGAAACCTGACCTATTCCAAAAAGCCGCAGTCGTGACGCTTGGCGCTATTGCGGTGCTGGCTAGTCTGATGTGGTGGAAACGTGGCGATGACATTAACAACAACCAAAGGAGAGTAAGATGAATATTAATGACTTAACTATCAGTGAGGCGAAAGAACTGGCTAGCCTGTTTGGCAGTAAATCTGCGCCAAGTTCAGGCTGTAATTCTATGATTGGGAAGAAGTGCATTTTCCGCAGCTATTCTTCTGGCGTGCATTATGGTGAGCTTATCGAAAAAGATGGCAAAGAAGTTATTATTAAAAATGCGCGTCGTCTTTGGTATTGGAAAACCACCAATAAAGGTATTTCTTTAAATGAGATTGCCTTAGCTGGTGTGGCAAAAGATAGCAAAGTTTGTGCGGCAGTAGAAGCTATTTGGCTTGAGGCAATTGAGATAATCCCTTGCACAAAAGAGGCTATCAAAAATATTGAGGCTCAAGATGAATTTAAAGCATAAAGTTTTATCTTACGGCTACGGCTCCGGCTACGGCGACGGCTCCGGCTCCGGCTACGGCTCCGGCTCCGGCTCCGGCTCCGGCTACGGCTCCGGCGACGGCT